>Ga0187883_10000868_pt1 | contig 18744 bp, 20 predicted proteins | sample June2016WEW_20_1_2_FD_132966 | JGI IMG/M metagenome (GOLD analysis project Ga0187883, IMG submission 132966) | Peatland microbial communities from SPRUCE experiment site at the Marcell Experimental Forest, Minnesota, USA - June2016WEW_20_10 | ecosystem: Environmental > Terrestrial > Soil >...
CACATAGGCGCAGTCGCCACCCCAGCGCTCGAAATCGTCCAGAGAATCCAAAACACTTGCCCGCACACCCTGTTTAGTAGCACAATTCCCAGAACTTTACAGGACTAACCGCACTCGGGCGGTTGTCTTTGGCTCAATGACAACATTCTTTCCAGTTCGTGCCTCAAGATTTCGGGTTACGGTTCCCGCCGTTTTCGCGCTGGGGATGTGCGTCCTGATCTCGTGCCAGTCGCCTCCTTCCACGAACAGTGCAAGCTCGGAGGCTTCTTCCGCTGCCGGTTCGATGACCCTTCGGGCGGAGACCCGCCAGACGAATGGTCCGGTGCGCGACCTCACGCAGGATGAGAAAGCTGGCGGACACATCCTGCGCAAGCATGTCGGGCAGACCGAACAGCAACTGCGTGACCGCCTGGAACGGGAACCGGACATTACCGGCGCGTCGACCTACACCGACCTCTCGACCGCGGAACACGCCGTGGGCGCCGCCATCGCACAATCGCAAGGCCAAATCCAGAACTGGCTCAACCAGCCGGGAAGACATGCCAACCTGGTACTGGACTATGACACCGACGTTCCGATCGGCCGCACCATGAATCGCGGCGAACATCAATCGCGTGTGTGTGAGCACGCGTTGGTCATACTAAAATACACCGGGCCCAACGACTACTACGTTTTGACTTCGTATCCGGAGTGCCGCTCATGAATCCGAAACCCGAACTCACCGCCGCCAATTTTCCCGCGCTGCATACCTTCCTGCGAGGCTACTTCCATGAAGATGTCGCCGACGAATATGGAACACCTCCGGAAGCGGCCGACCAGTTCTGCGAAGACGCCGAAACCGACGAGCGCATTCCAGTTGCGCGCGAGTGGCAGCAGATCGTCGAACTGACCGGGGCGCAGCCCGCGCCGTTGAATGCGGCATTGAAGAAACTGGGCAGTGCGATTCGATTGAATGAAGAGGAGATTCCGCAGGTGTCGGCGATCTTCGCCCGTTGCCTGGCCGTGAAATCGCATCGGCGAGTGGCCAACGAGTGAGTTCCCGGCCTACCCTTCCCGGCCCACACCCAGCGCGTCGGCCACGCGGTTGATGTAGTTGAACCAGGAAGCGATGAGCGTAATCTGCAGGATGGCTTGATCCTCGAATCCTGCGGCCCGTAATTTTTCGTGATCGTCTTTCCGGATCCTGGTCGCATCTTGGGTGAGTTTCACCACGTAGTCGATCATCACGCGCTCTTGCGGCGTGATGGGCGCGGTGGTGTAATCGCGTTCGAGTGCCTCGACCAATTCCTTGTCCAAAGTGACGCGACGCAGAAACTCTGCGTGGGACTCGATTCAATACACGCACCGGTTGGTCACCGAAACCATGGTGGCGATCATCTCGTGATGACGCCGCTCGAGCGGCAGGTCGGGGGACATCAGCACGCCGAAGGTCGAGAACGCATGATGAAGCGCCTGCGGAATCAGGGAGTGTGAGGCTACGATCTGCGAAGTTACGCCCTGGGAGCTGCCGCCCGCCGCGGGATGGATGGGAACGGCGTACTCCTGCGGATAAAGCGTCTTCTGCCCTTCCATCGCCTGCTTCAGTTCTTCGTCAGCTTCCAGGAACGGTATGGTCCGGATCCAGGTCACGGTTTCGATTTGCCCTCCACGCGGAATTGCCTGCGGTGCCGGCGTTTTCATACCCTACATGCTGGCTACCGCAGTTGCCAATAGTCGGAAAACGCTACAACGCGGCAATCACGGCTCGCTGCTGGTAGCATTACTTGGTTTGCTACCGAGTGTGCAGGTAGATTACTGTTTTCTCACAGATTTTGTTCTTAGGAGACTCGATGCCGCAAGATACCTTGACCATCACCGACAACCGTACCGGGCAGAGCTACACTCTTCCCGTAGAAAACGGCACCATCCGCGCCCTGGATCTGCGCAAGATCAAGACCGGGCCCGAAGATTTCGGCCTGATGACCTATGATCCCGCCTTCACGAATACCGCTTCCTGCCGGAGCGCGATCACCTACATTGATGGCGATCGGGGAATCCTGCGCTATCGCGGCTATCCCATCGAGGTTTTGGCTGAGCACTGCACCTATCTCGAAGTTGCCTACCTGATTCTGTTCGGCGAACTGCCCACCGCGAGTGAATTGAAGAATTGGGTGTTTGAGATCACGCACCACACCATGCTCCATGAAACCACTAAGAAGTTCATGGAAGGCTTCCGCTACAATGCGCACCCCATGGCTATGCTGGTGAGCACGGTGGCGGCGCTGTCCACGGTTTATCCGGAATCGAAGAACGTTCACGACCCCGAGAACCGGCTGCTGCAGATCAAGCGCCTCATCGGCAAGATGCCTTCCATTGCGGCCATGTCGTACCGTCACATGCTTGAGTTCCCGTACATCTATCCGGACAACGACCTCACCTATACCGAAAATTTTATGAACATGCTGTGGAAGATGGTGGAACCCAAGTACGCCGCCAATCCGGTGATTGCGCGGGCGCTCGACGTTCTGTTTGTTTTGCATGCGGACCATGAGCAGAACTGCAGCACGAACGCCATGCGAGCTGTGGGCAGTTCCCAGGCCGACCCCTATCTGGCCACGGCTTCGGCGGCTGCGGCTCTCTCCGGCCCGCTGCACGGCGGGGCAAACGAAGAAGTGCTGCACATGCTCGATGAGATTGGTTCCAAGGACAACGTGCCCGCCTACATCAAGAAGATCAAGGAAGGTAAAGGCAAGCTGATGGGCTTTGGGCACCGCGTTTACAAGAACTACGATCCGCGGGCCAAGATCATCAAGCGGACCGCCGACAGCGTATTTGAAGTTACCGGACGCAACACCAAACTTGAGATCGCTCTGGAACTGGAGCGCATTGCGCTGGAGGATGATTATTTCGTGCGGCGCAAGCTCTACCCGAACGTGGATTTCTACTCCGGCATCATCTACCAGGCGATGGGCTTCAAGCCCGAGATGTTTACCGTGCTGTTCGCAATTCCGCGCACCATCGGCTGGCTGACGCAATGGCAGGAAATGCTGAACGATCCCGAACAGAAGATCGCACGACCGCGGCAGGTGTGGATTGGACACGAGACGCGGGAGTTTGTGCCGATTGAGAAGCGGGGGAAGTAGAACTTGGAGCGCAGTTCGGCAGTTGCTGTGGTCATGACTCTGGATTCGCGCTAGCCGCCGGCAATGGCCCCTATCACGATGAACGGCTCCGCCCCGGACGCAACTGCGTTGGGGAGTGGAACATCCGGCGATTCATGCGACAAATCCTGCTCGCAGGCGAAGAAGCGCAAGAAAGCCCGCCGCTGCAGTGTGATTTGGTCGCGGATGGTGCCGCGTAGCATCGGATAGCGGTCCTCGAGCGCGTCGAGCACCGAGCGCTGTGTGGCCGGGCCCTCGACCTCGAGTTCCACCTCGCCACGAACCTGTGCCAGCGTACGCAGATGTTGCGGGAGTATGACTCGGATCATATCTGCTCGATCACCCCAGCGTCTGCACCTCGACCGAAAGCACTGCTGGAAGATCGCGGACAATCGGCGCCCATCTGTCTCCCGCGTCGGCCGATGCATACACCTGCCCGCCGCTGGTGCCGAAATACACTCCGCACTTGTCGAGCGAATCGACGGCCATCGCATCGCGCAGCACGTTGACGTAGCAGTTGCTTTGCGGCAGGCCTTTGGTCAGCGGCTCCCACTCGTTTCCGCCGGTGCGGCTGCGGAAGACGCGCAGCTTCCCATCCGGGACAAAATGCTCCGAGTCGCTCTTGATGGGGACGACGTAGATGGTCTCCGGCTCGTGGGCGTGCACGTCGATCACGAAGCCGAAGTCCGTCGGCAGGTTGCCGCTGACTTCTTGCCACGAATCGCCGGCGTTGTCGCTGCGCATAACGTCCCAATGCTTCTGCATGAAGAGCACTGCCGGACGCGACGGATGCATGGCCACATGATGAACGCAGTGGCCGACCTCGGCCCGCGGGTCGGGGATGGTTTGTGAGTACAGTCCGCGATTGATCGGCTGCCACGTCTTGCCGGCATTGTTGGTACGGAAAGCGCCCGCCGCCGAAATGGCGATGAAGATCCGGTTGGGGTCGCTCGGATCGAGAATGATGGTGTGCAGACACATTCCTCCAGCGCCCGGCTGCCATTTTGGCCCGGAGCCGTGGCCGCGCAGTCCGGAGAGTTCTTGCCAGTTGTGTCCGCCGTCGGTTGAGCGGAACAGAGCCGCGTCTTCGATTCCGGCGTAAACCGTATCCGGATCGGTGAGCGATGGTTCGAGATGCCACACTCGTTTGAATTCCCAGGGATGCGGTGTGCCGTCATACCACTGGTGCGTGCCGGGGACACCGTCGTACACGAACTTGTTCCCCACCGGCTCCCAGGTCTTGCCGCCGTCGTTCGAGCGCTGGATTAGCTGCCCGAACCATCCGCTGGACTGCGACGCATACAGCCGATTCGGGTCCGCGGGCGATCCCTTGAGGTGATAAATCTCCCAGCCCGCAAAGTGAGGGCCGCTGACTTCCCACTGTTCGCGCTTGCCGTCCGACGTCAGCACGAACGCGCCCTTGCGTGTGCCGACCAGAACCCGCACCGTGCTCATGTTTCACTCCCTCTTTCTTTTATTTCATTCACCGCGCGATAAGCCCGCTTCCAGCCTTCAACGTCAATCTTCGTAATTTGCAGCATGGCTTTGAAGAAATTGAGAATACCGGGGCCAGCAGGATACACCATGGCGGGCGGTGTGGCATCCAGGTGTTGGGTGGTTTGCTCCCATTCTGGAAGTGGGTAGCGGATTCTTTCCGGAACCGGACGTACACTCCCTTTCGGTAACCCCCGGTAATCGTCGGTAACCGTCGGACTGCGGGTACCCGGCCTTACAATTACCTTACTCCGCGATCTTATTCCGCAATCTTGGTTGCGCGATTGGCGGGGTTTCGTCTGGGAATCTCCCGGCGAGGTTCGGAGCCGTTCGACGCTGGCGGAAATCGCGAGCGTTGGACAGGAAAAAAGGCTGGAGTCCGCTCCCTATGGCGTTTGGTTTTGGCTTCAACAAACAGAAGGTTCTCAGCGCCGCGGAAAAGTTTGTCCAGCAGGGCAAGCTGCAGAACGCCATTGCTGAGTATGAAAAGGTCCTGAAGAACGATGGCAAAGATCTTACCGTCAACAACACCATCGGCGATCTCTACGCCCGCCTCGGCGACACCGCCAAAGCGATTGAGTGCTTCAAAACAGTAGGTGATGCCTATGCCGCGCAGGGTTTTACGGTCAAGGGCATCGCCATGTACAAGAAGATCACCAAGATCCAGCCGAGCGTGGATGGCTCTCTGAAACTAGCGGAACTCTACACCCAGCAGGGGCTGTTCAACGACGCCCGCGCCCAATACCTGCAAGTGGCCGAAGACTTCATGAAGGCTGGCGATCTTGACCAAGCGGTGCGCCTTTTCCAGAAAGTCCTCGAAATGGACCCGGAAAATGTCCCCATGCGGGTGAAACTCGCCGAAGTTTATGTCCGGCTCGGAAAAAAGAAAGAAGCGTGGGAGATTTTCAGCGCCGCGGCGGAATCGCTGCGCTCCCGTGGCTCACTCGCGGCTGCCGAAGATATTCTGAAGCGGATGCTGGTGCTCGATCCGGGCAGCAGTTACGTTCTGCTGCTGCGCGGAAAGTCCGCTCTCGAGAGCGGAGATCCGAAGAGTGCCATCGAGTATCTGGAGAAGGCATCCGACCTCGATTCTCATCCCGAAGGTTTACGCGACCTGCTGAAGGCATACCTGCAGGCCGGAAACCCGACCCAAGCTGCGCCCATTGCCGAAAAGCTGCTGACCGTACACAACGATCCCGAGGGACTGTTTCTGCTGGCGGAAGGCTGCGCCCGCCTCGGTCAGTATCACGAGGCGCTCGACGTTTATACGCGGCATGCCGATCGCCTGCTGGCGACAGACTCGACCAAGCTGCTGAGCAGCCTGCATACCATGATCACCTACGTGCGCGACGATTCGGGCGCACTGGACGGGCTCTTGCTTCTGCTGAACAAAGCCGGCGAGAGCACGCACGTCAACGAAGTCACCGAACTTCTGGCGCACGCCTCCGTCAAGGACGGAAACCTGGCTCGCGCTCGCGACCTGTACCAGATGCTGGCCACCACCGAACCCCAGAACCAACTGCATCAGCAAAACTATCGGCAAGTGATGGCGCGCATGGAGGAGGCGTCGCCATCCATCGGGATCACCGCCGAAGAGGGGGCGGTCATCGTGGAGGAATTGGAAGCGATCGCGCCGGTCATCGATCAGGCCTATCCCGACGACATCGCCATCGCCCTGCGTTCCGCGGTCACCGATGCGGATCTGTTTCTCTCGTACAACTTGCCGGACAAGGCAGTCGTTCCTCTGCTGGGAGCTCTGCCTCAGGCACCGCGCGACGCGCGCCTGAACCAGCGCCTGGCCGCACTTCATACCCGCTTCCATCGCTTTATCGAAGCCGCCGTCTGCTGCCGCACTCTGGAAAGCGTGTACCACGATGCCGGCCATTCGGACGAAGCCACGCGCTACGGGGAATTGGCCGCTCGCTATGAGCAGAACGTGCCAGCCGGTGCATTGTCGGTTGGATCGTCGCCGACTGGACCATCGTCTGTTGCTCCACCGGCCGCCGCTCGGTCCGGTGCTGCGACTCCTCCCTCGCCCTGGCCTCTGGCCACGCCCGCGGCTGGCGCTCACGAAATTGTCGCTGCCGCGCATCCGGAATTTGCCGTCCATGATTCGACCGGGCAGGATTCGGTCGGGCACGATTTGGCCCAGCATGATTTGGCCGAGCCCGCGCACGCTGACGCGCACGAGCTTTCCTCCGATCTTGCCTCCGAGTGGGAGCATTCGCTTTCCGTCGACGAGCACGCACCGCCTGCAGAACTGCCGACTGCCAAGACTGATGCCTCCAGCAATCCCGAGATCGCCGAGACGGTCGAAGAAATCCGTTTCTACCTCGAGCACTTCATGACGGACCAGGCCCACGCCGGCCTTGAGAAGCTTGAATCGCTGACTAGCGATGCCCGCATTCTCGATCCGCTGCGGGTTGCCGTCGCATCCTCCGGTCAGCCGCCGGTCGAGCCGGAGCCGGAGATCACGGAGATCAACGCCGACGAGATCAGTGCCGATGAACCCGCAGATTTCGAAGTTGAAATGGAGTCCCAGGACGGGTCCGAGATCGCCGCCTCGCCCGATCTGATGGCCGGGTACGAGCGTGATACTCACGACGAAATCCACCATGAGGCTTCGGCGGAACCCACGCCGGAAACGGAACCGACGTATGCCACATCTACTCCGCCGGAATCCGTGCATGCGACGACCGGCGAGCTGACCGAGTTTGTCGCAGATCTCGAAGCCGCGCTCGGCGATTCTTTCCCGCAAGCCCAGCCACACGGCGCGCAGCCATTGCCGGGCTGGCCGGCGGCGCCCGCCCCAGCGGCCATGCCCACGATAGCCGCGTCGGTGGAAGGCGCCGCAACCGCCGCCGCTCCCGCTATGGCCAAGAGCATTCCTTCGATGAGCGTTCCTTCGATGAGCTATGGCCCCGCTGCCGTGCGGCCCTTGGGAGCCGGAGCCCAAGCCATGCATGGCGCCGACAGCGTCGATCTTTCGGAGATGTTCGGGGAGTTGAAACAGGAACTCGAAGAAGAGGTTGTTGCCGGCGATGACGACCCGGAAACGCATTACAACCTGGGCGTTGCCTTCCGCGAAATGGGCCTGCTCGACGAAGCCATCGCCGAATTGCAGAAGGTCTGTACTGCCATCGATCACGGCCATGCCTTTGCGCAACCCGTCCAGACCTACACCTGGCTGGCCCAATGCTTTCTTGATAAAGGCGTTCCTGAAGCCGCGATCCGCTGGTATGAAAAGGCGCTTAACATCCCCGGACTCGATGACCAAGCGCGTCTGGCCATCAACTATGAACTGGGGTCGGCATGCGAAACGGCCAGGGACAAACCCGCGGCACTCCGCCATTTCACCGCCGTGTACGGCACGAATATCGATTATCGCGACGTGGCCGAGCGCATTCAGGCTCTGAAGTCGTAGAATGCACGAAGTGGGTTCGGAATTTGCGCTGGGGATGCAACCGATCCCACGCCTATCCGGCGGCCTTACTAACAGCCTGACTCACTGCTTTACTCTGAACCACGCGTGCAATGATTTCGGATCCCAAGCTACCTTTTCCCAGCGAGCCCGCCCGTGTCGAGGAACTCAAGTCCACGGCGGAAACGTCACTTACCGCGGTTCGAGTTCCGGTTTCCGTTGCGGGGCCTTCGGTCGCGCGTCTATGGCTCCGCCGTGTCGGAGTGCTTTTATTCGTATTTTTGTGCGCGACGCTTGGGGTGATGCTCATGATCTTGCCCTGGCGTCCGGAATGGTCCGACAACCCGCTACTGCTTCCGTATCCCTCGCTTCGCGCCGTGGCAGCCAGCGGTTTCACGCGCGGCGTCGCGACCGGCTTGGGAGCGCTGAATGTGTGGATCGGTTTTTGGGAGGCCATTCAATATCGGGAAGAGGAATGAAAATCATGGAGTCATTGAATGATTGAGACATTGAATCATTCAACCCAATGCTCCAATAATTCAATACCTCAATGACTCAATGCCAGCATGATTCAAATGTATCAATGACGCAACTTATGACCGATCCAAAACTCAAGCCTGCGCCCCTTGCGTACAGGAACGAACCATTTCTCAACAGTCCCGACGGCAGAATTCTGCGCCTGTTGTCCGAGTACAGCGAGCCGCTCTCGCGTTTCCGCCGCGAGCAGATCCAGGACACAGTCGTCTTCTTCGGCTCCGCCCGTATTCACAGCCACAACAACGCCAGCAACCGTCTGACCGAAGTCCAGAGCAACGGCGCTCAGATCTCCGACGAGCAGCAGGGCAGGGATATGAAACGCGCCGAGGCTGCCGTTGGCATGGCTCGCTACTACGAGGACGCACGCCGGCTGGCCGGCCTGCTGACCGAATGGTCCACCCAGATCCCCGCCAAGCGTCACCGCTTCGTTGTGACCACCGGTGGCGGCCCGGGCATCATGGAGGCTGCCAATCTTGGCGCCCACGAAGCGGGAGGGAAAACGATAGGGCTCAACATCAACCTGCCTTTCGAGCAGAATCCGAATCCGTACATTACGCCTTCGCTCAACTTCGAGTTTCATTACTTTTTCATGCGTAAGTTCTGGTTCGCGTATCTGGCCAAAGCGCTGGTGATTTTTCCGGGCGGCTTCGGCACGCTCGACGAACTCTTTGAAATCCTCACCCTTGCCCAGACGGAGAAGCTGGCCAAGAAAATTGTCGTCGTCATTTATGGCAGCGATTATTGGAAGAAGGTCATCAATTTCGAAGCCATGGTCGACGCCGGCGTGATTTCGGCACCGGACCTCGATCTGTTCAAGATGTCAGATTCGCCAGAAGAAAGCTTCGAGTTCCTGAAAGAGGGACTGACCAGGTACCATCTCGCACCGCAACAAGCCAAGCGCACCGGCGAAGCGGCCGTCCCCGAAATCGCCAAGACGCGACCTTGAGTCCATCTCGATGCGCGGCGCCTTAGGGGCCGGATCTCCCGTAGAGACGCGGCTTTCCGTGGCTCGCCGTGTCCAAGGAAGACGGGGGAAGCCGCGTCTCTACAGATGGAACTCTCTGCGCTCATCCCCGTATAGACTGCTGCCGTTCAGTGTTTGCAGGAGACAACAAGAATGTTCTCACGAATGAGATTGGCCACAGAACTCTGTTGCCTGATTTGTTTCTGCGCAACTTTCCTCGCAACTCCCGCGCTCGCTCAACCGCCAGGCCCAAACGAGATGCCATCCGTGATCCAGGTTCCGGCGGAAGCACAGCCCTCGCCGCATTTCGATCCCACGGAGGCCACAAACGCTTACCTGGCGCAGATTCCCGCCGACAAGACGGCCCGTTCCGACGCCTATTTCGAAGGCGGATACTGGATGGTTCTTTGGGACTTTGTCTATGGAGTGGTCGTCGCGCTGCTCTTGCTGAATTTGCGGTGGTCGGCGCGCATGCGGGAACTGGCAGAGCGGGTCACTCGTTTCAAGACGGTGCACACATTTGTGTACTGGTTGCAATACCTCGTGCTCACCACCATCCTGGCCTTCCCGCTCACGGTTTACGAAGATTATTTCCGCGAACACAAGTACGGGCTCGCCACCCAGACCTTTGGCCCCTGGTTGGTAGATCAACTGAAGGGTCTAGGTGTGGGAGTGGCGCTGGGCGGCGTGCTGGCGATGGTGCTGTTCGGTGTTGTTCGCCGTTTTCAGCGAACCTGGTGGATCTGGGGTGCGGTCGTGACCATGCTGTTCTCGATATTCACCGCGCTGGTCGCTCCGGTCTACATAGTTCCCATCTTCAATAAGGTCACGCGCCTCGACGATCCGAAGATCGTTGACCCCATTCTGAGCATGGCGCGGGCCAACGGAATCCGCGCGAAAGATGTGTACAAGATCGATGCTTCGCGGCGGTCAACGCGAATGAGCGCGAACGTCAGCGGCTTTGCCAATACGATGCGCATTACCCTCAACGACAACCTCTTGCGCCGCGGTTCGCCGGAAGAAATCCAGGCGGTCATGGGACACGAGATGGGGCACTACGTCATGAACCACATCTACAAGGGCATCATGTTTAACTCGATCGTCACCGTGCTGGCCTTCGCCTACTTGTATTGGGGACTTGTCTGGGCGCTCCAGCGCTGGGGCGAGAAGTGGCAGATTCGGGGCGTGGGCGACACCGCTGTCATTCCACTCGTCATGCTGTTGGCCTTGATCCTTGGTTTCGTCACCACTCCCATCATGAACAGCTTTACTCGGACTCAGGAGTACGAAGCCGACATATACGGACTGAACGCGAGCCGGCAGCCCGACGGGTTTGCCCAGGCTGCGATCCATCTCGGCGAATACCGCAAGATGAATCCCGACCCCATCGAGGAGTGGATTTTTTTCGATCATCCGAGCGGACGCAATCGCATTTACGCCGCGATGCGCTGGAAGGCTGAGAATTTGAGATTGTTCACCGCGCAGCAATAGGCCCGTGTGGAGGCGGGCTCCGCCCCCGTACCAGCTCGCGTAGGAACGGCCGCCCTCAGCCGTCCAAGATGAGCGCAACTCGGCGGACTGCCTGCGGCCACGGCGACTCCATATTCCTTGTAGTGCAGAGGTTCGCGGATAAAGAGTGTCCGCGTCCCACAAGAACTGAACCGGTTCTCGTAGTAATCTGAAATCTGATTGGCTGACGGCTTTCTGTTCGGAACGTCACCGCCCGGAGCCAATTTCGCCGCAAACCGTCGCTCAGGAGACCCAATGAATCCCGATGCAACCATGTCCCCCACCGAACCGATCCCAGCTACGCCGCCGTCAGTTCTCAGCAAGATCTTCATCGGCAAAGACGGCCTCCGCGCTGGCTGGAGCCTGCTCGTCTTCATCGCTATGCTCGCAATTATTCTCTCCGCTGCACACTTCGTCAGCCGCAAGATCCACCCGCAGGCTCCAAACATCGAGCAGATCGCCTCGAACGTGCCGATCATGTTGATGCTCCTCAACGAGTCTATCCCCTTGGTCGCGGTCCTCCTCGTCACCTGGATCATGTCGAAGATCGAGCGCCGTCCCAACTCCGTCTACGGCTTGGGCGGCAGCAGTAAGGTTGCGCACTTTTTCGCCGGACTCGGCTGGGGAGTCGTCTGTCTTTCCCTTCTTGTGCTGACCCTGAGGAAGACGGGACTGCTCGTGATCGACGGCCGCCTCCTCTTTGGCGGCGATGTACTCCGTTACGGGGCAATGTGGCTGCTCGGCTTTCTCCTGGTCGGGCTGCTTGAGGAGTACCTCACCCGCGGCTACATCCAATACACACTCACGCGTGGCCTCGCGGGCATTTACCGGTGGGCTTTTAAAACGAGCCACAGCGAAGCGTTCGGCTTCTGGACTTCCGCCGTCATCTTGTCCATCCTCTTCGGACTTGGCCACAGCAAGAATCCAGGTGAATCTCCTATCGGATTGCTTTCTGCCGGCCTGGCCTCTATGGTTTTCTGCCTCAGTCTCTGGCGCACCGGCTCTCTGTGGTGGGCGATCGGGTTCCACACCGCATGGGACTGGTCCCAATCCTTCCTCTATGGGGTCTCCGACAGCGGAACCATGATCCAGCACCATCTCCTCGCCACTCATCCGGTAGGCAAGCCGATCCTCAGCGGCGGAGCGACCGGCCCGGAAGGCAGCATCTTCACCGTCGCCATCATCGGCCTCATCACCCTCATCATTTTCTTGACCCTGCCTCGCGCGCGCTATGGTGACATGTCGGAGTGCTCCACCCAACTGCACGCCGGGGAAGATTGAACCCACAGGGCTTCCCTGCCGCAGGCTAATCTCGACGAGAAGCGGGCGAGGTCTCGTAGTAGGCTGAGAGCTAATGGCGCACCGCTGTTTGCTCTATTACATCACCGACCGAAGCCAGTTTCGCGGCGACGAACGGGCGCGGCGACGGGCTCTGCCTGAGAAAATCGTCGAAGCTGCGCTCGCCGGCGTCGACTATATCCAGCTACGCGAGAAGGATCTGAGCGCTCGAGAGTTGGAAAGTTTGGCACGGGAAGCGGTCGCGGCTGTGCGTGAGAATTCGTCGTTGACGCGCCTCTTAATTAACCATCGTACGGATGTCGCTCTGGCTGCGGGAGCCGACGGGGTTCATCTTCGCGCAGAAGATGTGGCGCCTCATGAAGTGCGCTCGGCATTGGAAATTTCTGCCCACCTGCCATTGGCCACTGACCACTTTCTCGTGGCCACTTCTGGCCACGCTCCCGCCGATGTTTTTCGCGCTGCGTCCGAGAAAGCCGACTTCGCCGTTTTCGCTCCGGTGTTCGGGAAAACGGGCATTGCCGGGGCGCAACCCGCCGGGCTGGCCGCCTTGCGAGAAGCGTGCGGGGCGAAGATCCCCGTCCTCGCTCTCGGCGGCGTCACCATCGAAAACGCCGCATCGTGCCTGGACGCTGGAGCGGCTGGTGTTGCCGGCATTCGCTTGTTCCAGGAGAATAAAATCGAAGACGTCGTCCGCTCGCTGCGGACGCTCTGACACCATGGAAGAGACGCAACCGCTCTTACGAGCCCGCGCCGAAGAATACATTCCCGCGCTCGTCCGCATTCCCGCGGGATGGTTCTTCATGGGCTGCGACACTGGCCAGGACAATGAGAGGCCGGTGCATCCCGTCTGGATTGACGAATTTCTGCTCGCAGCATGCCAGGTCACCAACATCGACTACGGACATTTCCTGCGCGACACAGCATCTTTACCGCCGCCGTTCTGGAGCAACCCCGCGTTTAACCATCCGGAGCAGCCCGTCGTCGGAGTGTCGTGGTCCGAGGCAAGCCATTACTGCGAGTGGCTGAATGCAAGCACCGGCGGAAAGTTCCGTTTGCCTACGGAGGCCGAATGGGAGCGCGCGGCTCGCGGAGGCCGTGAGGGGGCGCTGTTCCCGTGGGGCGACGCGCCGCCGCAGTCGCTGCGTGGCTATGCAGATCGTTGCGCCGGTTATTGGAAGACGGGGCCCGAACCTGTGGCCCGCGCCGAACCGAACGCATACCGTCTCTATAACATGTGCGACAACGTGCACGAGTGGTGCAGTGACTGGTATGCGCCCGGCTATTATGCGGTGTCGCCCGAGCGTAATCCACGCGGACCTGAAACCGGCGAGCGGCGCGCCTCCCGCGGAGGTTCCTGGCGTCACCACATTAAGATGTCGCGTTGCGCGGCCCGTTCCAGCATCCCTCCGGAGTTCAAGTATGCGGACTATGGGTTCCGCGTCGCGTGCGACGTTACTATCGCCGGGCCGCAACAATTTCCAGAACGCCGGGAGTGATCATGCGGGCTCCCGGTGTGGCTTGCAATTGACTGAATGCCTGCCAGATAGATTCGGCGTGTCCCGGGGACAGATATCCTAGTTCGACGAGGCGAGCACGGCCGACTTCGACGAAGGTTGCCAGCCAAGTCCAGCTCAAGTGATCGGGTTGCACAACATCGACGATAGGCCGAGCGCTACGAATTTCGTAACCGAGTTCCTCCAGCCAGTGCGGGAGCCACAACGCAACGTCGGGCTCGCCGCCGTTGTTGCGCCAACTGGCCATAACCGCGCTTACGAATTCTTCGAGTTCAGCACACGGCGGCGCGGCGCGCCAAGTGGAATAGTCAAAATATTCGTGCAGAACAATAACCCCATCCGGTCGGAGCGCGGCGGCCATCCGCGACAAGACGGCGCGGGGATTCTTGACGAATGCGAACACCCAGCGACACCAGGCGCGATCCGCAACCACTTCGGGAAACTCATCGGCGTCGAGATCGGCTCGATACGCAATGATGTTGTGAAGGTGGCGTTGGCGACAAGCAGCGTCGAACGCGCCCAGGAATCGTTCCGACTTATCGATGGCCATGATGCGACCGGAAGCGCCGACCAGTTCGGCGAGATCCAGGGAAGCGTAACCCGGTCCGCACCCGACATCCAGCACCGTTTGGCCGACGCCGATTCCGGCAGTGTGCCAGGCGTCAAGCGCACGCTGCCGCCACGCGCGATGCTGCAAGCCGAGACGCTCGATCTCCGCATCGTGGGTGCCCAATACGTAATCTTTCGTGGGAACCATTCTTCTTTCGCCCGCCATTTCCGGTGTGTCGATCTGAGTGTATCGGAGAGCGGCAACCAGCTTCTATCCGTTTCTTGCGGTCGAATCCCAGAGCGTAGAACAGCGCGCCAGTCCGAACACCCTTTCGACCAGGCAGCGCACGGTGATATGGGCGCAGTGCATAATTTAAACGAACGCCCTTAAAGGATCTCTATGACGGACCTCGCCACCCATTACCTCGAAGAAATGAAGCGCCAGTTCCACGGTAATAAGCGCATGGGCGAAGCCGCCATGGCTCAGCTTGAAGACAAGGACTTCTTCGTTGCGCTCGATGCGGACTCTAATTCTGTCGCCACCTTGGTCAAGCACATTGCCGGCAATGCCCGCTCGCGCTTTACCGATTTCCTCACCAGCGATGGCGAGAAGCCGGACCGTTTTCGCGATCAGGAATTTGAAATCTCGGCGAAAACCACGCGCGAAGAAGTGATGCGCTGGTGGGAACAGGCCTGGTCGCACGTGTTTTCCGCGCTTGACTCCCTCCAGCCCGAAGATGTGCAACGCATCGTGACCATTCGCCAGGAGCCTCATACCGTCATGCAGGCGCTCAACCGCGCCCTCGCGCACTACGCGCAACACATCGGTCAAATCGTCTTCCTCGCCAAACACCTGCGCTCTTCACAATGGAACACGCTCAGCATTGCGCGTGGTAAATCGGAAGACTATAAAACTGCGAGCCCGAAAACGCACGCTCGCGGAACGTTGAAACCCTAGCCGTGATGCTTGGATATTTGCCCGCGGGAGTTCCGATCGCAGGCGGCCCATATTCGGAAGATCCGGAAACGTGGAATATCGTTTCGACAGTGTAGAATAAGCCGTTTGCGCTTCTAGGTCCGAACTCATAAAGGGGCTTCCATGTCCAGCACTTCGTCGACCACCATGCTCGCAGTGGTCAAGGCGGAACCCGCGCCGGGCGCGGAAATCCGCGAAGTCAAAATTCCAGGCTATGGCCACACCGACGTCCTCGTCAAAGTCAAAGTCGCCTCCATCTGCGGCACCGATCTCCACATCTATGAATGGGACCGCTGGGCGCAGGGGCGCATTCATCCGCCGCTCATTCCTGGACACGAATTCTGCGGCGAGGTGGTCGCGTTCGGCGATGAAGTCACCAGCGTTAAGGAAGGCGACTTCGTATCTGCCGAAATGCACGTAGCTTGCGGCAAGTGCCTGCAGTGCCGCACCGGCGAAGCCCACATCTGCCAGAACGTGAAAATTATCGGCGTCGACACCGACGGAGCTTTTGCAGAGTACGTCGTCATCCCCGAATCGAATATCTGGAAACTCGATCCCGCCATTCCGCAGGAATACGCTTCCATCCTCGATCCACTGGGCAATGCCGTGCACACGGTGCTCGCCGGAGAAATTGCCGCGAAAACTGTAGCCGTCACCGGCTGTGGTCCCATCGGCCTGTTTTCGATCGCGGTGGCGAGAGCCGTAGGTGCAACCACGATCTTCGCGATCGAAGTTAACGAACACCGGCGCAAGCTTGCAACGAAGATGCATGCCGACTACGCGCTCGATCCGTCTAAAGATGACGTGCGCGCCATCGTCGCCGAAAAAACTGGAGGGTTCGGTGTCGACGTGGTCCTCGAGATGGCCGGCCATCCCGACGCCATCCGAACCGCGTTCGATATCGTTCGGCGTGGCGGACGCATCTCTCTCCTCGGACTCACCTCAAAACCCATTCCTCTCAATTTCTCCGAAGATATCATTTTCAAAGGCATCACCATTCAAGGCATCAATGGCCGCCGCATGTACCAGACGTGGTACCAGATGACCGCATTGCTAAAAAGTGGACGCCTCGATCTTCATCCCGTAATCACCGACCGCATCCCGATGAAGGATTTCTCCCAAGCCATGGCCCGCCTGAAGACCGGCGAAGCCAGCAAAATACTGGTGTATCCGAACGGGATGAACTAACCTTTCGAGTGCCTTAGGTCCTGAGTTCTCGAGACCCGGGAGCGGTCGCCCCCATTCTGGTGCGACTCCTGGCATAAAATTGAGACTGGAGTAAAACTGTTAGTAGCCGGAGAGGTGGCCGAGTGGTTGAAGGCGCCAGTCTTGAAAACTGGAGTACGGGAAACCGTACCGAGGGTTCGAATCCCTCCCTCTCCGCCAGAATTTCCCCAACCATCGTAAACAGGAGTGCCGCAACCAAGACAACGACGCGAAGATCGAGCGCTTTGGTCCCGACGGCAAGCCTATCCCTCAACTGAAGCCTTGATTCACTGGGCGCAGCGAAACGAACCGAACGAAATGTCCTGGGTGCGCCCGTGGATCGGTCTTGGGTGCGCGGCAGTGCCGGTGGTAGACTGACGCCTATGTCCAGCAAAAAGAAGACCAAAAAGAAGCAAACAGAGTTGAAGAAAACTGCCGCGAAGAAGGGGAGGCCAGTGAAGAGGCCGGTCAGAAAGAAACTGGCTAAAAAGAAGCTAGCCCTGAGGAAAGGGTTGGAGAAGAGGCCCGCTTTGAAGAAGGCGCCTGCGAGAACGAAGGCACTCGGCAAGAAGGCCGCCGGCGCGAAGGCTGCGGGTGCCTTCGAGAAACGAACTCCGGGAGAGAGTCAGAGTCTGGATGCCGAGGCAATGGCACTCCAAGGATTCAGATCGCGGTCAGCGGTGCAATCGGGAGATCTGCAGGGATTATCCAACGTCGAAGCTGCGGATTCGGAGAGCGTGGACGAGTTAATCGAGGAAGGGAACGCGTTCGAGGCCGACGTTGTGGCTGGCGTGGAAAGTGCTGGGGACGCTGACGAAAAGGAAGTTCGCACTCACGAGGTGCCGGAGGACGATGTTCCGGGTGAATATCTGGACAAAGAGTAAGACAGTTGCCGGAGCCAGTGCGCAGCCGATGATCTTGCCCGCCGCTGGGGAAGCCTGACTAGCTCACCGAGTTAGCCATCATCAGCGCGAACAACGCTGGCAGATAGATGATTGTCGCCTGCAGCAGTCGCCGAGCCGACGGTTTCGATGCCGCAGCCGTTGCTGGCAATCGCGGATACGCCATTCCCACTGCCACGCGGAAGAGCGCCGCGCCCATGACAACCGCGCCCACCAGATAGACGCGTCCTGCCATTTCCATTGCAACCGGTAAAACACTCACCGGAATCAACGCGCCGGAATATGCCAGAATCCGCCACACCGTGGACTGCCCATCGGAATCCACCACCGGCAACATGCGAATGCCGCCTTGCGCATAGTCCTCGCGATAGAGCCACGCGATCGAAAGAAAATGCGGAAACTGCCACACAAACATGATGGCAAAAAGAATCAGCGTCTCCGCTTCCAGTTTTCCGCGTGCCGCCGTCCAACCCAGTACCACCGGCATCGCTCCCGGAAACGCACCCACAAATGTGCACAGCGGAGAAACTTTCTTCAGTGGAGTGTACGCCGCCAGATATACCAGCGCGGTTAAAAATGCCAATAACCCAGTTAGTAAGTTTGCATAGATGGCAAGATAAGCTGATCCACCCAGAGTTAGTGCCAATCCCATCATGGCCGCGTGGGCACGGCTCATCCGTCCCGCAGGCAAGGGACGCAGCGCCGTGCTCCGCATCCGCCTATCTACGCCCGCTTCCAGCACTTCGTTCAGCGCCGCCGTTCCGCTCGAAACCAGCGACACCCCCAACAGAGCATGGAACAAGCCCAGCGACCACGACGAACTCCCCATCCGATGCGCGCCAAAAAAGTAGCCGCACCACGCCGTCAGGACGATCAAAGTCGTAATGCGCGCCTTAGTCAGTTCGGCGTAATCGCGCAGCAGAGAAATCAATGTTTGCAACATGAACCCCACGCTCACCCGTTTGCCCCCTCCGCCCTCATCTGGCGGTTTAGCTCAAACCGGCAGTCATCGAAGAAATCCCCACGAAACTTTGGCCCTGAAACCGGGCTCCTCAAAGACAGCATTCGTGCCGCGCCATCTGTCCTAATGTCAAGCCAAAAGTTACAGCGATGGTGCGTCTCGTCAAACGGGTCTTATCATTCGATGCTCGCACTAAACGCAATCCGAGGCAACTCACTGCGGCAACTAGCGAGGGCAACTGGTATCGCGACCGCGTGATGATTCATACCGCG
>Ga0187883_10000880_pt1 | contig 18665 bp, 12 predicted proteins | sample June2016WEW_20_1_2_FD_132966 | JGI IMG/M metagenome (GOLD analysis project Ga0187883, IMG submission 132966) | Peatland microbial communities from SPRUCE experiment site at the Marcell Experimental Forest, Minnesota, USA - June2016WEW_20_10 | ecosystem: Environmental > Terrestrial > Soil >...
GTCATCCTCGGCAAGACCAACATGGACGAGTTCGCGATGGGTTCCTCCACCGAGAACTCCGCATTCGGCCCGTCGCGTAACCCCTGGGACCTCAGCCGGGTTCCCGGCGGCTCCTCCGGTGGCTCGGCCGCCGCCGTGACCGCGTTCGAGGCGCCGCTGGGAATCGGCACCGACACCGGCGGGTCGATCAGGCAGCCCGCCGCGGTCTGCGGGATCGTGGGCGTCAAGCCGACCTACGGCGGCTCGTCCAGGTACGGGCTTGTCGCCTTCGCCTCCTCGTTGGACACGCCAGGCCCGCTGGCCAGGACCGTGCTGGACGCCGCCCTGCTGCACGAGGTCATGTCCGGGCACGACCCGATGGATTCCACTTCGGTGGACGCGCCGGTGCCACCGTGCGTGGCCGCCGCCCGGCAGGCCGACGTCGCCGGGCTCCGGGTCGGCGTGGTGAGCGAGCTAGGCGGCGAGGGCTACCAGCCCGGCGTGCTGGCCAGGTTCGGCGATGCCGTTGAGCTGCTCGAATCGCTGGGAGCGAAGGTCACCGAGGTCTCCTGCCCGCATTTCGAGTACGCGCTGCCCGCCTATTACCTGATCGCCCCGAGCGAGTGCTCGTCGAACCTGGCCAGGTTCGACGCAATGCGGTATGGCCTGCGGGCGGGCGATGACGGGGCCGCGAGCGCCGAGGAGGTCATGTCCCTCACCAGGGCGGCGGGATTCGGCGCCGAGGTCAAGCGGCGGATCATGCTCGGCACTTACGCGTTGTCCAGCGGCTACTACGACGCCTACTACGGCAAGGCCCAGCAGGTGCGGACGCTGATCACGCGGGACTTCGACGCCGCGTTCGAGCAGGTCGACGTGCTGGTGTCGCCCACCACGCCGACGACGGCGTTCCCGATCGGCGCGCGCGCCGATGATCCGATGGCCATGTACCTCGCCGACCTGTGCACCATCCCGTCGGACCTCGCGGGCAACGCGGCCCTGTCGGTGCCGTGCGGGCTCGCCCCCGAGGACGGCCTGCCGGTCGGCCTGCAGATCATGGCGCCGGTGCTGGCCGATGACCGGCTCTACCGGGTGGCCGCCGCCGTGGAGGCAGCGCTCGTGCAGCGCTGGGGTCACCCGCTGGTTGACGAGGCGAAGGGGCTTGGCGATGACTGACCTTGCGGTCGGCGGCAATCATGACGCGCTGGTCCCTTATGACGAGGCGACCAGCAGGTACGAACCGGTCATCGGCCTGGAGACGCACGTCGAGCTCGGTACCCGGTCGAAGATGTTCTGCGGCTGCCCGACGGAGTTCGGCGCGCCACCCAACGCGTCCGTCTGCCCGGTCTGCCTCGGCCTGCCGGGCTCGCTTCCGGTGGCCAACCGGGCCGCAATCGAGTACACGATCAGGATCGGCCTCGCGCTGAATTGCACGATCGCCTCCTGGTGCCGGTTTGCCAGGAAGAACTACTTCTATCCGGATATGCCGAAAGACTTCCAGATCTCGCAGTACGACGAGCCGCTGTGCACCGACGGCTGGCTGGACGTAGCGATCGGGGACACCCGGGTCCGGGTCGGCATTGAACGAGTTCACCTGGAAGAGGACACCGGGAAGTCGACGCACGTCGGCGGGGCGGGCCGGATCCACGGGGCGGACTATTCGCTGGTCGACTACAACCGCGCGGGCATCCCGCTGGTCGAGGTGGTGACCAAGCCCGTTCCTGGCACCGGTGCCCTGGCCCCGGCCGTGGCGCGCGGCTACGTCACCGAGCTGCGTGACCTGCTCCGCGCGCTCAAGGTGTCTGACGTCCGGATGGAGGAAGGATCGCTGCGCTGCGACGTTAACACCTCGCTGGCGCCGCGCGGAGCCACGGTGTGGGGAACCCGCACCGAGACGAAGAACGTCAACTCGCTGCGCTCGGTCGAGCGGGCGGTCAGGTTCGAGATCGAGCGGCAGGCCGCCGTGCTCGACGCAGGCGGCCGGGTGATCCAGGAGACCAGGCACTTCCACGAGGAATCCGGTACTACCACCGCCGGCCGCAGCAAGGAAGAGGCACAGGACTACCGGTACTTCCCCGAGCCCGACCTGGTGCCCGTCGCGCCATCGCGCGAGTGGGTCGAGCAGATCCGCGCCGCGCTGCCCGAGCTGCCTGCGGCGCGCCGGGCCAGGCTGCAAGCGCAATGGGGGCTATCCGATCTCGACATGACGGCGCTGCGCAACGCGGGTGCGCTAGAGCTGGTGGCGGAGACCGTGGCCGCGGGCGCACCTGCCGCCGCGGCCCGCAAATGGTGGCTGGAGGAGCTGTCCAGGCAGGCCAACAAGGCAGGGATCGAGCTGGCCGCCCTAGCTGTTACGCCGGTCCAGGTGGCCAGGGTCGCTGAGCTCGTCGAGTCGGGCGCGCTCAACGACAAGCTGGCCCGGCAGGTGCTGGAGGGCGTGCTGGCCGGAGAGGGCACGCCCGACGAGGTGGTGGCTGCGCGCGGGCTGGCTGTGGTCAGCGACGAGTCCGCGCTCACGGGAGCCATCGACGCGGCGATCGCTGCCCATCCCGACGTGGTGGCCAAGATCATCGGAGGGAAGACCGCTGCCGTCGGCGTGCTGGTCGGCGCCGTGATGAAGACCACCAGGGGCCAGGCCGATGCGGCCCGGGCCCGCGAGCTGATCCTGCAGCACCTCAGCTGACCGCAGCGCCTCAGCTGACCCTCGCGTCTCAGGAGCGGTCGCCCGGTCATCGTGCCGGCCGTGCCATGGCGGTTGCGGCCATTCCGCAAACGGGCGCTGGCCCGGTTCAATTGTGTCGATGGTGCGCTACTACGGCGCGTTGGGCTTGGCCCGGCTGCCGCGGTGGCTCGGGCGCCGCAGACCGCGCGGGCGGAGCCTGCGCAGCAGCCAGGTCGCCGGCACGGCCAGCGCGAATCCCGCCTCCATCGGTAGGTACGGCGCGGCCGGGGCTACGGGTGAGCTGACGTTAGCGGTCGCGCTGGCCGCGCCGATGCCCGGCTGGCCGAAGGTCGAGGGGATAGACAGGATCCGCCACCGGCTCGGCGGCCACACGATCACGAAGGCCCGCCCGATCACCTCGTTCTCCGGGATCGTCCCGCTGCCGGGATCGCCGCGGCGCAGCCGGGAGTCGTCTGAAACGCTTCGGTGATCGCCCATGACCCATAGGCGCCCGGGCGGCACGGTGATGCTGAAGGATTCCGTGGCGGCCGGCGAACTGCCCGGAGCGTCGCCCGGATACAGGTAGGACTTCTCGTGCAGGGGAACGCCGTTGACGGTGACCAGGCCCTGTGCGGTGCAGCAGGCGACATGATCGCCGGGCACCCCGATAACCCGCTTGATGAAGTCGGTCTGGCCGGGAGCGGTGCCGAACAGCCCGGTAATCGATTGCAGCAGCGGCCGCAGCGTCGCGTCATAGAGCCGGGCGACCGGATTCGAGTTGGTTGTGGCCGGCGGCGGCACCGGATCCCAGGAGCCCGCTCCGTTGAACACGATGATGTCGCCGGGCTCGATCGCCCGGAAGTGATACACGAGCTTGTTGACCAGTACCTTGTCGCCGATTTTGATCGTGTCCTCCATCGACGACGACGGGATGTAGAACGCCTGCACCACGAACGACTTGATCACCAGGGCAATCACCAGCGCAACCACGAACAGCACCGGCAGCTCACGCCAGAACGAACGCGCCCGGCGCGGCTTCTTCTCGGCGGCGTCCGTGCTGATGGGCGTTGCGGCGTCCGTGCTGATGGGCGTTGCGGCGTCCGTGCTGGTGGGCGTGGCGGCGGCCGGCTCCGCCGCAGCCGCCTCTGCCGAGGCTTCCTCATGGCCGCCCTGATCATCTTTCATCATCCGGTCTGATCACCCATTCGTCGACGTGGGCCCGAGCCTAATGGTCACCAATCCCTCACGCGGCGCATGCGACCGGCCCTGGTCCGGCGCGGCGTCGGCCGGCGGCGGCGGCGGAATCGCCGATTGGGGGCACGCTGTATGACAGTGCGCATAGTGACGACAGCGACTCAGCAGACTGTCATCCTTCCTCAATCAAAGCGTGACCTGCGGCACGTAGGGTGAACTCACATCGCTCATCGCGAGACCGCGTCCAGTACTCAGGCGGCTCCCCGCCACGCCTGCTGATACGGGATCTACGTCCTGGCTGATCGTGAGCCGCCGCACAGAGTCGTGCGCTCCGTTTGTGACTTTCTGGACGCGAGCCCGGCGGGCCTACGGGGCCAGCCGGGCTCGCCTGGCAGTGGACGCAGCGACTGGGAGGCTCAATTGCGCTCGGATTCATCCGGCGGCGCGCGATGAGCCTGGCCGTATTCGCCTGGATGACGGCCGGGGCTCTGGTCGCTGGCGCTGCCGCGACATCTCTCTGGCGTGCATCGACCGGCGATGAGCCAGCCGTTAAGAATGCATATCGCTGGCTCGCGGCCGTCGCGCTGGGGTGGGGCGCGGCTTTCGTCACCCAGGAAGGACTGCCCGGCCCTGGCCTGGGCGAATCGCTGACCCTGGCGGACCTGCTCGCCCTGGCCGCGCTGCCGGTACTGGCTGTCGGTGTGGTGGCCCTGGCGCCCGCAGGCCATGAGGCCGCCGGCGGGGCGGACGCGCCGGTCCGTCAGGCCGGCCCGATTGCCCAGCGGCTGGCCGACGGCTGCCTGCTGGTGGCGGCGCTCTTCGTGGTGGGCTGGACGGTGCTCTACGGGCCCGCTTATGCGACGGGCGGCGTGGGCGCGGGCGCCTTCGCGCATTACCTGATCCATCCGGTGGCCGACCTGGTCGTGCTGGGCATCCTGCTGGTCTACGCCGGCCGCAGGTGGCGGCGCAGCCTGCTGCCATGGCTCGCGTTGCTCGCAGTGACGGTAGGCGACTCGCTAGCCATTTCCGCCCGGATTGCCGGGCTGCACCCGGGTACCTGGGTCCTGCTGGCGCAGCTCGCCGGGCTATGCCTGCTGGCGGCGGTGCCGCTGGCCAGGCCCGGTCGCAGCTGGCGATGGCGGCCGGGGCCTGAACGTGCCTGGCCTGGCGCATCGACGGCGGCTGCGGCCATCGCGGCCGTCGCGGCCGCCGTAACCATCATCATCTGGGCCCTGAGTGGCGGATCGGCTGCCGAGCCGGCAGTGGTGATCGCCGGTGGCGTCGCCGTGCTCGCGCTGGTCGCCCGGGTCGTCGGCGTGGCACGGCGCGAGAGCACGGTGTCGGTGCTCTGGCAAGATTCTGGCCTGGGCTTCCGCGAACTGGCCGACCGGACCAGCGACGTGGTCGTGCTCTGCGATCTCGATGGGGTCGTCACGTACGCCAGCCCGGCGGTCGCCCAGTTCGGCTACACGCCGCAGGCGCTCGAGGGCACGCCGCTGGCCGGGCTTCTGCACCCGGAGGACCGGCTGAGTGCTGCCAGGGTGATCCTCGCCACCTTCCGGGGCGCACCCGACCGGACGGCCAGGTTCTCCTGCCGGGTCAGGTCCGCCGACGGCACCTGGCATCACGTCCAGTCCAATCTCTCCCGGCACAGCCGTGCGGGCTCGCCGGACAAGCTGCTCATCACCGCCAGGGACATCAGCGATCAGGTAGCCCTCCGCAGGCAGGTCACCCACCTGACCTTCCACGACGGCCTGACCGGGCTGCCGAACCGCGCCTACATCGAGGAGCGGGCGAAGAGCGGGGCGGGACGGGCGCCAGATTCGCCGCCGCCCGCGGAGGCTGCCGCCATCTTCATCGACCTGGACGGCTTCACCGGGGTGAACGACTCCGTCGGCCACGGAGCGGGTGATCTGCTGCTTGCCCAGGCTGCCCGCAGGCTGCGGGCGGTGGTGCCGCCGCAGCACACGGTCGCCCGCTGGGGAGGGGACGAGTTCGCGGTACTCGTGGAGAGCGCCGCGAGCGTCCAGGAGATCGTGGATATCGCGGAACGGCTCGCCGGGGCTGTTGCCGGCGAGCCATTCCGGGTCGCCGACAGGGACATCTCCATGACCGCCAGCATCGGGGTCGCGCTCGCCGACGCTGATCCGCCCGAGCACCTGCTGCGCAACGCCGACGTGGCGATGTCACGCGCCAAGGAATCCGGCGGCGGGCACGTAGAGGTCTTCGCCGCGCACATGCACGCCGGCGTGGTGCGCAGGCTGGAGCTGGCCAGCGATCTGCGCCAGGCGATCACCGAGGAGGCGCTGGAGCTTGACTACCAGCCGGTGGTTGAGCTCGCCACCTCGCGGGTGGTCGGGGTTGAGGCACTGGTCAGGTGGACGCGCGAGCAAACGGCGGTTCCGCCGCTCGAGTTCCTCAGCGTGGCGGAGGAATCGGGGCTGATCGTGCCGCTCGGCGAGCAGGTGCTGCGGGCTGCTTGCGCGCAGGCGGCCGCGTGGCACGCGTCCGGCTGGCCGGTCGGCGTCTCCGTCAACTTCTCGCTCCGGCAGGTGAGCGCGGCCGGTTTCGCTGACCTCGTGGTCGCCGTGCTCGCCGACAGCGGCCTGCCGCCAGGCGCGCTGACGCTGGAGGTCACCGAGCGTGTTCTCGTCGAGGGCGCCGGGAGCATGGTCGATGCACTGGCACAGCTCCGCCGTCGCGGCGTCCGGCTGGCCATCGATGACTTCGGCACCGGGTACGCGTCGCTCGCCTATCTCAGGCGGCTTCCGGTCGACATCATCAAGATCGACCCCTCATTCGTGGCCGGGCTAGGCACTGACGCGACCCTGGCCATGCTCACCGCCACCATCGTCCGGGTCGGCCGCGACCTTGGCATCGAGGTGGTCGCCGAGGGCATCGAGCGGCCCGAGCAGCTTGAGCTGCTGCGCGGGATGGGCTGCGGGCGCGGTCAGGGTTTCCTTGTCGCCCGGCCGATGGCCGCGGGCCGGATCGAGTCGTTTGCCGCTGCGTTCGGCGCGGCGGGGGGTGAGCGTGGGTCCGGGCCGGTGGCGGGGGATGAGCGTGGACCCGCGCCGGTGGCGGGGGATGAGCGTGGACCCGCGCCGGTGGCGGGGGATGAGCGTGGGTCCGGGCCGGAACCAGTGCTCGATGCCGCGCTGGAGCCCGCGCCAGCGCGGGCGCCAGCAACCTGAGCCGGGCTCCTTTCACTGCCCAATTTGTGAAACTGTTCACAAGCATCGCTAGACTGTGACGTCCGCCGCCGCCTCTGGAGGGTTCGTGTCAGCACCTGTCGTCCTCGTCGCCGAAGAGCTTTCGCCAGCCGGACTTGCCCAGCTGGAGTCCGGCTTCGACATCCGCTATGCCGACGGCGCCGACCGCGCGTCGCTGTTGCCCGCGCTGGCCGAGGCGGAGGCGGTGATCATTCGGAGCGCGACCAGGATCGACGCTGAGGCGATCACGCACGCGCCGCGATTGCGTGTCATCGCACGAGCCGGAGTGGGCCTCGACAACGTCGACGTCGACGCAGCGACCAAGGCGGGCGTGATGGTGGTGAACGCGCCTACTTCCAACACCGTGAGCGCCGCCGAGCACGCCGTCGCGCTGCTGCTCTCGCTCGCCCGCAACCTGCCGCAGGCGATGGCCTCGCTACAGGCCGGGGAGTGGAAGCGGGCCGCTTACACCGGCATCGAGCTGCAAGACAAGGTGGTCGGGCTGCTCGGGCTTGGCCGGATCGGGATGCTCGTTGCCGAGCGGCTCGCCTCGTTCGGCATGACAGTGATCGCATATGACCCGTACGTCGCGGCCGGTCGCGCGGCCGCGCTCGGGGCCCGCCTGGTAACCCTGGACGAGCTGCTGGCCGAGGCCGATTTCATCAGCATCCACCTGCCGAAGAACGCCGAGACCACCGGCCTGATCGGCGACGTTGAACTCCGCAAGGTCAAGCCCGGCGCCCGGATCATCAACGCGGCCCGCGGCGGGATCGTGGACGAGGGCGCGCTGGCAGCAGCGCTGACCGACGGCCGGGTGTCGGGGGCCGCTCTCGACGTGTACGCCAGCGAGCCCTGCACGGACAGCCCGTTGTTCCGGCTGCCCAACGTAGTCGTCACCCCGCACCTGGCGGCCAGCACCCACGAGGCGCAGGAGAAGGCGGGAACCCAGGTGGCCCGGTCGGTCCGGCTGGCACTGGCCGGCGAGTTCGTGCCCGACGCCGTCAACGTCCAGGGCGGCGTGGTGGCCGAGGAGATCAGGCCAGGACTGCCGCTGGCCGAGAAACTGGGCCGTATCTTCACCGCGCTGGCAGGCGGGGCGCCGATCAGGATCGATGTGCAGGTTCGCGGCGAGATCGCGGCGCTCGACGTCAGCGTGCTGCAGCTGGCGGCGCTGAAGGGCGTCTTCATGGATGTGGTCGAGGATGCCGTCACCTACGTAAATGCGCCGCTGCTGGCGAAGGAACGCGGCGTCGAGGTCGGCCTGGAGACCATCGAGGAGAGCCCGGACTGGCGCAACATGATCTCGCTGCGCGGCACGCTTCCCGACAGCCAGGTGGTGTCGGTCAGCGGGACGCTGACCGGCCGGCGGCAGGCAGAGCGGCTCATCGAGGTCAACGGCTTTGATATGGAGATTGCGCCAGCCGAGCACATGGTGTTCCTCACCTACACCGACCGGCCTGGCGTGGTCGGGGTCGTCGGGCAGATCCTCGGCGGGCAGGGCATCAACATCGCCGGCATGCAGGTGTGCCGGGACGCCAGGGGAGGGCATGCGCTGATCGTCTTGACGGTGGACTCCGCGCTGCCGCCCGCCACCCTGGCCGAGATCACCTCCTCGATCGGCGCGGTGGTCGGCCGCACCGCGGATCTTGATGAGCGCTGATCCGCCGCCGGCCTGGCACGGCCCTTGGCAGCCGGCCGTAGCTGCCCAGTAAGGTACGCGCATGGCGGCACGCACCATCCGGATCGCGGTGATCGGCGGTGACGGCATCGGCCCCGAGGTGGTCGCAGAGGCGATCAAGGTACTCCGGGCTGCGGTCACCGAGGTCGCGATCGAGACCACCAGTTACGATCTCGGCTCGGCGCGCTGGCATCGCACCGGGGAGACGCTCCCCGCCTCGGTCCTCACCGAGATCGCCGGGCAGGACGCGATCTTGCTCGGGGCGGTCGGTGACCCGAGCGTGCCGAGCGGCGTCCTCGAGCGCGGCCTGGTCCTGCGGCTGAGATTCGAGTTCGACCAGTACGTCAACCTCCGGCCGGTGCGCCTGTACCCGGGAGTCGCCTCGCCGCTGTCCGGGCTGCGCTCGGACTCGGTCGACATGCTGGTGGTGCGGGAAGGGACCGAGGGGCCCTACATCGATGCGGGCGGCGTCATGCGGAAGGGCGGCCCCGGCGAGGTGGCCACCCAGGAGAGCATCAACACCGCGTTCGGCGTCGAGCGGGTAACCAGGTACGCGATGCGGCGCTCCGCTGACCGGCCGCGCAGGAAGCTGACCCTGGTGCACAAGACCAACGTGCTCGCCTACGCGGGCGACCTCTGGCGCCGGACGGTGGACCAGGTCGCCAAGGAGTTCAGCGACGTCACGGCCGATTACTGCCATATGGATGCCGCGTCGATGTATTTCGTCACGCAGCCGGAGCGGTTCGATGTCATCCTCACCGATAACCTGTTCGGCGACATCCTCACCGCGCTCGGCGCGGCAGTGGCCGGGGGGATCGGGCTTGCGGCGAGCGCCAACATCAATCCGGAGCGGACCGCTCCCAGCATGTTCGAGCCGGTACATGGCAGCGCGCCGGACCTCGCCGGGCAGCAGAAGGCGGATCCGACGGCCGCGATCCTTTCGGCGGCGATGCTGTGCGAGCACGCCGGCCTGACTGTCGAGGCGGCCCGAATCGAGCAGGCGGTCGCGGATGACCTGGTAGAGCGTCAGGGGGCCTGGGCGGCGCGATCCACGCTGGAGGTAGGCGATGACATCGCTGAGCGGGTCGCGGGCTAGCCGACGAGATCGCGGAGCGGGGCCGGGCCGCGCGGGGCTGGCGGTCAGGGCGCGGGGAGCCGGCCGCCGGCCGGGATCAGGGCCGGGCTGGCCGGGAGGGTCTGCGGGTATTTCAGCCCGGTGCCGGTATTCACCGTCACCACCTCGTCGGTCCCGGCGAGCCAGCCTTCGGCGCGCAGGCGGCCGATGGCAGCGAAGCAGGCGGCGCCTTCCGGGCAGACCCAGCAGCCCTCGGCCCGGGCCGCCTGCCGCTGGCTGGCGAGCAGCTCGGCGTCGGTGACCGAGACAGCCGTGCCGCCGGTCGCCGCCAGCGCCTGCAGCACCAGGAACCCGCCGAGCGGGGCAGGCACGGTCAGGCCGAACGCCACCGTGCGGGCATCGGGCCACGGCTCGATCTCGGCGGCCCGCTGCTGGAAAGCGCGCACCACCGGAGCGCAGCCAGCTGCCTGCACCGCGACAAGGCGGGGCAGTTCCGGGCCGATCCAGCCGAGCTCGCGCAGCTCGCTGAGGGCCTTGACGATACCGATCAGGGCCACGCCGCCGCCGACCGGGCAGACGATGACGTCGGGGACGCGCCAGCCAAGCTGCTCGGCGATCTCCAGCCCGATGGTCTTCTTGCCTTCCAGCCGGTAAGGCTCCTTGAGCGTGGAGACGTCCTGGTAGCCAGGACGCGCCGGGGCGTCGGCGAGCAGCCGGGCCGCATCCCCGATGAGCCCGTCCACCAGGTAGGTCTCGGCGCCGGCCGCCGTGCACTCCGACCGGGCGATCTCGGGGGCCCCGGCAGGCATCACGACCAGGCAGGGCAGCCCGGCGCGGGCGCAGTACGCGGCCCACGCTGCCCCCGCGTTGCCGTTCGTCGGCATGGCCACCCCGGCGGCGCCGAGCTCGGCGGCGCGGGACACGCCGACGGCGGCGCCCCGGGCCTTGAACGTCCCGGTGGGCAGCAGGCCCTCGTCCTTCATCAGCAGGCCGGGCACCCCAAGCTCGCTACCGAGCCGTGCGATGGCCAGCAGCGGCGTCATGCCCTCACCCAGGCGCACCGCTGTCTCGGCCGAGCCGACCGGCAGCAGCTCGTGGTACCGCCACAGGTCCGGCCGCCGGCCGGCGATCCGGCCCGGGCTGCACAGCGCGGCGGTGACCGCCAGGTCGTAACGGGCCAGCAACGGCGCCCCGCACGTGCAGATGCCCTGCAGCTGGCCGGCGTCGCAGGTCGCCGGGCACCGGGAGCACTCCAGGTGCGTGAGCGCCGAGTACGTCGCGGCCAAGGCGGCCTTCCTTCCTGTGCTGGCCGGTGCCGGCGCCGCCCTGCCGGTGCGGCCCCGGCCCGGGCCCGGGCCCGGCGGGACCGGGCCGTCGGAGGTGACCTCGCGGCGGGATCAGCCAGCGGCGCCGTCGGCGATGACCTGCGCGACCTCGCTGGCCCTGGCGGCCTCCTCGGCGGCGAACCGCTCCGCGTCCAGTTTCTCAGCGATCTCCTCGTCGGTCCGCATCAGCGCCTCGAGGTCTGCCCGGGCGCAGTCGAGCACCCCCATGTCGGCATAGGCCTGGCTGAGCCGTTCGCTCCACAGGCCGATGTCCCTGACACACGGCACCAGCCTGCTGAACAGCAGGGACCGAAAGGCCCTGTTGTATGCGGAGTGGCTGGTCATCTCCTTGACCTCGGCCCGGCTGATGCCGAAGTTCTCCCAGATCTCGTCGCCGCGTAGCCGGTCGCGCATCAGGTAACTGCCCTCGATCACGAATTCCTCCCGCTCGGCAAGCTCCGCCGCGGTCAGCTGCCGGTAGTAATCGCGCAGCGCCATCCGGCCGAAGGCCACGTGCCTGGCCTCGTCCTGCATGACGTAGGCCAGGATCTGCTTCGGCAGCGGCTTGGTCGTGGCGTCCCGCAGCAGGCCGAACGCGGCCAGGGCCAGGCCCTCGATCAGGACCTGCATGCCCAGGTAGGGCATGTCCCACCTGGAGTCGCGCAGCGTGTCGGCCAGGAGCGCCTGAAGCTGGCTGTTGATCGGGTAGAGCAGCCCGATCTTCTCGTGCAGGAACCTCGCGTACAGCTCGGCATGCCGGGCCTCGTCCATGGTCTGGGTAGCGGCGTAGAACTTGGCGTCCAGGTCGGGGACGGTCTCCACGATCTTCGCCGCGCAGATCATCGCGCCCTGCTCGCCGTGCAGGAACTGGGAGAACTGCCAGGACGCGGAGTGCCGCCGCAGCTCCGCGATGTTGGCGGGGCCGAGCCGGTCCCAGTGCCTGGTCCCGTAAATGGCCATCGACTCATCGGGCAGGCCCAGCACGTTGCCCGGATCGACCTCAAGGTCCCAGTCGATCCGGCGCACCGCGTCCCACTGCTTGTCCTTGCCCTTGGCATACAGCGCCAGCAGCCGGTCCCGGCCGTCGTCGTACTCCCAGCTGAGCCTGGCATAGCCGGCCATCGGGACGTCCCACCCCGGCGCCGCTGGCGGCTCGGTGTACAGGTCGTTGGTGGACAAGTCCGCCTCCTTTACGCACCACGGTACGTCGCAGGCGGGGCCGCGTTGGCGCTGAGCTGCCCGGCCTCGTACGGTGTTCGGCATGGATGACAAGGAAATCCTCGGTCAGATCAATGAGCTCATCAAGACCGAGCACGAGCTGCGCGAGAAGCTCACCGCAGGACAGCTGTCAGAGGGCGAGGAACAGGCCAGGCTGCAAACGGCCGAGGAGGCACTTGACCAATGCTGGGACCTGTTGCGGCAGCGCCGCGCCCGGCGCGAGTTCGGCGAGGACCCTGAGCAGGCCGCGGCGCGCCCGGCGCAGGAGGTGGAAGGCTACCTGCAGTAGCCGCTCAGTAGGCTCGGCTGGAGTCTAGGCAGCGGAGGGCAGACGTGCGTATCGCGAGGTTTACCGTTGGCAGCGAGGTCGCCTACGGAGTCGTGCAGCAGGCTCAACCGGACGGCGCCGCCGCCAGCCACGCGAGCGATGAGCTGGTCATCGCGGAGTTGTCCGGACACCCGTTTGGAGTGGGAAAGACCAGCGTCCAATTCACTGGCGCGCGCTACCCGCTGGCCGACGTGCGGCTGCTGGCTCCCGTGCTGCCCAGCAAGGTCGTCGCGATCGGGAAGAACTACGCCGGTCATGTGCGGGAGATGGGCGGCGAGCCGCCGGACGAGCCGGTGATCTTTCTGAAGCCGTCCACGGCGGTCGCGGGTCCCGCTGACGCAATCGTCCGTCCGGTGCACCTGTCCAAGCAGATTGACTACGAGGGCGAGCTCGCGGTGGTGATCGGCAGGCTCTGCCGTGAGGTGCCTGCCGCCAGGGTGCCCGAGGTGATCTTCGGCTACACCTGCGCCAACGACGTCACCGCTCGTGACCTGCAGGCCAGGGACGGCCAGTGGGCCAGGGCCAAGGGGTTCGACACGTTCTGCCCGCTCGGGCCGTGGATCGAGACCGAGCTCGACCCCTCCGACCTCGAGCTCAGCACGCTGGTGAACGGCGAGATCAGGCAGCACGCGCGCACCTCGCTGCTGCTGCACGACGTGACCGCGATCGTCAGCTACGTGAGCGCGGTGATGACGCTGCTGCCGGGCGACGTGCTGCTCACCGGGACCCCGGCCGGGATCGGCCCGCTCGAAGATGGCGATCAGGTATCGGTGCGGATCGAGGGAATCGGAACGCTGACCAACAGGGTGATCAATCATGACTGAGGACTCGCTCGTCCGGGTGCGCTTTGCCCCGTCCCCCAGCGGGGATCTGCACGTCGGGAACATCAGGACGGCTCTGTACGACTGGGCATTCGCGCGGCACACCGGCGGGACCTTCGTGCTCAGGATCGAGGACACCGACGCATCCCGGGTGACGCCCGAGTACATCGACTCGGCGCTGGGCACGCTGCGCTGGCTCGGCCTGGACTGGGATGAGGGGCCGGAGGCCGGCGGCCGGTACGGCCCGTACCTGCAGAGCCAGCGGCTGGAGATTTACGCGGACTGGGTGGACACCCTGCTGAACTCCGGGGCCGCCTACCACTGCTACTGCACGCAGGAGGAGCTCGCGGAACGGCGGGCGGCCGCCAGGGCCGGGGCCGGCGGCCCGAGCGGCTACGACGGGCACTGCAGGGAGCTGACGGCCGCCCAGGCCGCCGCCTACCAGGCGGAGGGCAGGCGGCCGGTGGTGCGGCTGCGGATGCCGGACGGCTCAACGACCTTCACCGACCTGGTCAGGGGCGAGGTCACCTTTGATCACCAGCAGGTGCCTGATTTCGTGCTGGCCCGCGCCGACGGCAGCCCGCTGTACACGCTGGCCGTCGCCGTCGACGACGTGCTGATGAAGATCACCCATGTGGTCCGGGGCGAGGATCTGCTGTCGTCAACGCCGCGCCAGCTCGCCGTCTATGCGGCGATGGGCGTGCCCGCGGCGGAGGTCCCTGTCTTCGCGCACCTCCCTTACGTGCTCGGCAAGAACGGCCAGCGGCTGTCCAAGCGAAACGGCGTCGTCTCGGTCAACTGGTACCGCGACGAGGGTTACCTGCCCGAGGCGATCTGCAACTACCTGGCGCTGCTCGGCTGGTCGCCTGGGGGGGACCGGGAGTCCTTCACGCTGGCCGAGATGGCCGCCGAGTTCGACCTGGCACGGGTCAACAAGAATGCGGCCCAGTTCGACGTCGGCAAGCTGAGGGCGATCAACGGGGACAAGATCCGGGCGCTCGAGCCGGCCGATTTCGCGGCCAGGCTGACCCCGTTCCTGCATAGGCTGAGGCTGGTCGGTGACCCGCCGTCGGAGCAGGAGGCCGCCCTGATCGCGGCAGCGGCGCCGCTGGTCCAGGAACGCAGCGGTGACCTGGTCGAGGCGGCCGGCATGCTGGCCTTCCTGTTCGCGGGCGAGGATTCCTTTGCGGTCGACACGGCCGATGCCGAGCGCGGGCTCGGCGCCGGCGCGGCGCCGGTGCTCCAGGCGGCGCACGCCGCGCTCGACGGCGTCGGCTCCTGGACCGCCGGGGCCATCGAGGATGCCCTGCGCACGGCGCTCGTCGAGAAGATGGGCCTGAAGCCGCGGGCCGCATTCGGCCCGGTGCGGGTCGCGGTGACCGGGCGGCGGATCTCGCCGCCGTTGTTCGAGTCGATCGAGTTGCTTGGCCGGGAACGGGCTCTTCGCCGCCTGGCCGCGGCGCTAGCCTGGGCGCCGTGAGCGCGCGCTGGCCGCCTAGCGGTCCTGGTCGGATGGGTCGTGCTTGCGCGGCCGGTTCTGCAGCCAGCCGGAGACCGCCGCGGCGCCTGCCATCCCGATCGCGCCGGCCACCTTGGCCGCCTTGACCGGTCGCTGCAGGTCCAGATGGGCCAGCGGGGACGAGCTTTCGACCACCCGGGTCCCCGGCGGCACCTGCACGGTGAAATCGGCCGCGTCCGCGGCGCCGCACGGCTGGACGTCGTGCAGCTCGAAGCAGACCGCCGGCCTGCCCTTGAGATAGCCGACGTAGCGCAGCAGGATGCCGAGTTCCGCATCGATGATCACCGCGATCCGGCCGAACGGGGCGGCCGTGCCGTGCGGATACCACAGGGGCGGATACCAGCTGTACGGGTACAACACGGACCTGTCCGGGCCTGGCCTGGTATGGGCCCAGGCGAGCAGGCCCCGGCGGCCGCCCACCGTCGTCTCGCCCGCCGGTGACAGCTGCCAGCCCGATCGCAGCAGCCAGGCGGGATCGGCCAGCCGGGCCCAATCGTCCTCGAGCGGTTCGGCCGGGCCGGTCACCATCCGGTTGCTATAACGGGTCTGCAGGCGGCTGCCGTCGCACGCGATGGTCAGCCTGGACTGCCAGTTACCTGACAGGTAGTCGATCCGGTACCGGCCGGGCATCGCCAGGCGCAGCCGGGCCGTCCGGTAGGCGATGCCGGCGACCCGCTCGCCGAGCGCCGTCCAGACCGAGTCAGGACCCAGAACGCCGGTGAACGGCTGGCGCATCGAGGTGCGCATCTGCTGCGCCCATTCGAGCATCAGCTCGCCGTCCGTCCACTGCCGCACCTCGGCGCTGAGATTCTGGCTGGGCAGCCCGGTGCGGTGCAGCAGGTTGATCTCATCGCTGGTCAGCGGCTCGGATCCGGCGGCTTCGGCCTCGGGCGCCGGCACTGGCATCGGCGGCCCGGGTGCCGCGGCGGCCGGCCGGGGCCCGTGCCGGACGGCGAAGCCGAGCGCCGCCGCTGTCAGGTCGGCCGCGGTGCCCACCACCTGTCCGAGCGGGCCCTTCGGCTGGCCGAACTCCGCCATGGCCGAGGCCGGGTCGGTCGGGGTGGTCCCCGGTGGCGGCGAGAACTGCGTGAGGTCAAAGACGCGATCAGGGTGCAGCGTCACCGACTCGAGCGCCACGGCCTCGATCAGCCTCCCGTCGCGCCTGGCCTCCAGGCGGAGCAGAATCCCCAGCTCGGCGTCGACAAGGACATCGATGCGGTCCGGCTGGTTTCCGTGCTGCCCGACCGGCCGCGGCGCTGCGGTGACGGCGTAGGCGGTCCTGCCATCGACCTCGATGGTGCCGGTCTCCGCGGGGACGTACATGGCGAGCAGCCACGACGGGTCGAGCAGTTCGGCCAGCGCCGGGTCGCCCAGGCCGGCTTCCCGCCGTTCCGCCCAGTCGCCGAGGAGCCGCCAGCAGGACTCGCCATCGCAGACCGTGAGGTCCCGCTGGTCAGCCCGTTCCTGGTTCTCCACCCGGAACCGGCCGCCCGGGGCCACCAGCACGGTGCTGGTGCTCTCCTGCCATCGCGGGGGTTCCCCGGCGGCCGCCGGGTCGGTGCCAGTGCCTGCGGCGACCGCGACCGGATCGACCCGCCTGGTCAGGTCGCAGGACAGGCTCAGCTGCGTCCAGTCCGCCCGGTACAGCAGGACGACCAGATCGCGCAGACGCGTCATGACCGGCGCTCCTCACACCAGCGGTGCCGTCGATGCTGGCTATGCCAGGTTAGGCTGCCGCGCGGGGCGCACGGCCGCCGGCGCCCGCCGCCGCGGCGTAGCCGCCCGGCGCCGCCGGGTAACCGCCCGACGCCGAATCCCGCCAGGGCCGCAGGCAGATGGCCCGCGCCCGGATCCCGTTAGCCGCCGCGTCCGGGTTCGGCTAAACTGCACTGGCGCGGTCGCCCGCTGGGCGGCCCAGCTCCCATGGGGTATGGGGTAATTGGCAGCCCGACGGGTTCTGGCCCCGTTAGTCTAGGTTCGAGTCCTGGTACCCCAGCCATGTCGCTGACCAGCGCGGATGCTTACCGAAACAGCCGCGCTCAGCTGTTGAGAACCGCTCTATCGAGGACCTTTACGGGCTCAGCTGTGCCGCCGGCCGCCTCGGTGGGCTCTGCGATCGCGAACAGTTCGGTGCCCCGCTGATCTTCGGCGATCATGAACGGGGCCGCCGCTGCCACGAAACTTGTCCTCCGCAGGCCCTCTCATCCGGTGGATTGCCCGTTTGGCGGGGCACGGCGGTTGCGCTAACCTTGGTTCCCGGCAGGGGTCGTGGGATCTGCCCGAATCCTCGTACTCCAGCCGATCTAGCTGCCGTCGGCCTTACGGCTGGCGGTGGCCGCGGTGCCGTGTGGCCCGTGGCAGGAGGCCCCGTCGTCTAGTGGCCCAGGACGCCGCCCTCTCAAGGCGGTAGCGCCGGTTCAAATCCGGTCGGGGCTACTCATGGAGTAGCAGGTCAGGGACCTGATCGCCGGTCACGGCGGTCAGGTTCCTGACCTTTTGACCGCGCGATGACCGCAGGACGGTCGGGTATACAGCGACCTGACGCGGCACCGGGCGACATAGCAAACCACAGCATTCGCCGCCTGACCCTGTCCGCGGGCGCTTCACTCTGGCGGCCGAAGCGAGGCCTCCACGGCATCGAGACACCTCCGGTGATCTTTAGCGGAGCGCTTCTCGACCGCCCGCTTGGAGGGCGGCGGGATGGGTGTGCACTGGCGGCGTGCGCTATTCGGGCACCACGACAGTGGCGCGTAGAGCCAATTCGGCACGTATTCGGCGCAACCCCCCGCATCCTTCCTCGCGGACACGCAGGGCATTGCCTATCGTGCCACTGATCGGCTCAGACATATCCGCGAGAATGTTACGGGGGAGAGGCGCACTCCGAGCGCGTGCCCGAAGAGTGCCCTATTCCGGCGGCCACGCAGAGTGGCGGCGCGGCAGGCCTCTCAAGGTTCGCGGCCGCTCCTGCCGAGTATGAGCCACATCTGAACTGCGTCGACGGTGGGCATGCCCGCGCATAGATCGATCAGATCTGCATGAATGATTCCGTGCTTTGCGCCAAGCCGATTACCGTGTCCGGCGGCGATTATCCATTGGCCAAGTTTTCATGGCAACAGCCCCAGACCACGATCTCCGAAATCCGGTCGGGGCGGCCGGTGATCTGGCCTGGCCTCCTCGGGGGCTGTAATCGCTCCCGCGCGCAGACCGCTCCACCGATCTCTAGGTGCCGCGCATTCGTCGCGGTGGAGCTGCGTTGCTATGCAACCCGGTCCGGGAAGGCGCGGATGACGGCGGCGGTGCGGCTGGAGACACCCAGCCGTTCGTAGATGTTTTCCAGGTGGGTGCGCACGGTTCCCTCGGAGATGCCCAGCCGCCGGGAGATCTGGGTGTTGGTGTGACCGGCCGCCAGCAGGCGCATCAGCTCGTTCTGCCGGGGGGTGAGCCGGGGGACCGGATGGCGGCGCCGCCCGGCGTCCAGGCAGGCCTGGTACAGGTGCGGGCGCAGCAATACCAGCAGCGCCCGGTCCCGCTCGGAGAGCGCGCAAGTCCTTTTCGCCGGCCCTCACCGGAGTGCTCATCGCGGAAGTGGTCATCGCGGGCCCCCTTCGCTGCTGATCTCACGCTACGCCACCCAGCTCCGGCCTGGATATCCGCAGA
>Ga0187883_10000884_pt1 | contig 18630 bp, 16 predicted proteins | sample June2016WEW_20_1_2_FD_132966 | JGI IMG/M metagenome (GOLD analysis project Ga0187883, IMG submission 132966) | Peatland microbial communities from SPRUCE experiment site at the Marcell Experimental Forest, Minnesota, USA - June2016WEW_20_10 | ecosystem: Environmental > Terrestrial > Soil >...
AGAGCGTATCCTGTCTGCTGTAACATGACCGCGATCCCCAGCACATAGTCACACCAGGTTCCGGTAGCTTGCTGAGGCAGGTGATCCAGGTCAAATTCGAAGAACTGGGGGAACTCCAGGGAACGAATCGACAGCTTGCGGTCGGTGCGGCGAGAAGTCGCCACGCGAGTGCGAAGACCGATCGCACACGGCATGACAAACCCCTCATTGTAGTCGGTGTGCTCTCCGATTAAATTGACACGACCGGGGGCGCTGAAGATGGCAGGTTGCACCCCGAACAAACCCGCAAATTGCAGGGCCAGCGCTTTGGAGTCCATATGTAGTTCCGATGAAACGCTGCTAATCAGCTGGCAGGTGCAGCGACAAGCAGGTGCAGCGGCAAAAAGGGGAATGCAGGCGACTACATTCGCGAAGCAAGACCATAAGCCGCAAGCCGCGGCATGTCAACTTTCATCCCGCCCGGGCGGCATCGATTCGGCCCCGCGCCTGGGATTTTCCTAGGATCGTTTGGGCACCAGCAAGATGGCGGTTTGCGTCTGCTAGGATATCTCGGCAAAGGCCTGAGGGAGACTAATGACAAGAAATAGTTACATGGGGCGGCGCGAGTTTCTGACCGGTCTCGGAGTCGCAACGGCCGCGGCGGCGTCGCTTCCCAGCCACGCCCTAACAATGGCGATGCAACCGCGAGGACTAGTGGATGCCTTCATCGGCGATCAGCAAAAGACTGCGCAAGCTCAGGCGCTGAGTTCTCCTTTCCGAGTCGCCGTTATCAACGACGAGATCTCGCAAGACTTTGGCCGCGCCTGCGAAGTTGCCTCCCGCGAATTCGGGATGCAGTGGATCGAGCTTCGTGGCATGTGGAACAAGAACATTCTCAATCTGGACGCAAAGGAAGTTGCGGAGGCACGCCGCATTCTCGAGAAATATCAACTGCGCGTTACAGATATCGCCAGTCCACTCTTCAAAGTGGACTGGAAGGGTGCTCCAGTTTCGAAGTTCAGCCAGCATGGCGATTTCAAGGCCGATTTCACCTTTGATCAGCAGGACGAAGCTTTGGAGCGTGGCATCGAACTCGCGAAGGCCTTCCAAACGGATCGCGTCCGCTGCTTCGATTTCTGGCGCTTGGATGACCAAAGACCGTATCGAGCGGCGATCAATGAGAAACTCCTGCAAGCGGCCAATAAGGCTGGCAAGAAGGGAATTACGTTGCTTCTGGAAAACGATTCCGGTCTTAACACCGCTACCGGGGCCGAGGCTGCCAAAGTTCTGGATGCGGTCAAGTCTCCTTATCTCATGATGAACTGGGATCCGGGTAATGCCGCTGCGAGCGGCGAGAAACCTTTTCCGGATGGCTACAATCTTCTACCGAAGGATCGGATCGGTCACTGCCATTGCAAAGACGCCGTGAAAAAAGGTAACGATTACGAGTGGGCGCCCATGGGAGCCGGGATAGTCGACTGGCTGGGACAGTTCAAGGCGTTCAAGCGTGACGGTTATCGCTTCGCAGTTAGTCTGGAAACCCACTGGGATGGCGGTGGTACACCGGAGAAATCTTCGCGCCGGAGTTGGGCGGGAATGAAGCAGCTTCTGCAAGAAGCCGGAGCGCTGTAACCGCAGGGGGGCATGACAAACATGGCAAACAGCACGAGGCGAGGTTTCCTCAGGCAGGCGGTAGGCACGGCGGCGTTTCTGGCGTATCCCCATGCGCGTGTGCTGGGTGCGAATGATCGCCTCCGCATCGGCATGATTGGGGTGGGAAACCGCGGGCAGGAGTTGCTCGAGGAGGTCTCCGCGGTCCCAAACACTCAACTGGTCGCCATCGCGGACGTCTACGGCCGACGCCGCGAGGAGGCTAAGAAAAAGGCACCCGGCATTTTGACATTCGACGATCATCGACGCGTACTCGACATAAAAGATATTGACGCTATCATCGTCGCCAGCCCATTGCACACGCACGCTCGGCATTTTCTCGACACCCTTGCCGCAGGCAAGGACCTCTATTCCGAGAAGACCATGACGTGGTCAATGCCTGAAGCCGAGCAATGCCTGGCGGCGGCGAAACAATCCGGACGCGTCGTCCAAATCGGATTGCAGTGGGAGAGTTCCGGCGCATTGCAGGATGCAAGAAAGTGGATCAAGGACGGAACGGTTGGCAAGGTCACGCAAGTGGAGTCGTGGATGAGCCGCAACACTCCCCACGGGCAAGGCCAATGGCTGCGTCCCGTTCCTTCCGACTGCACTGCACAGAACGTTAACTGGAGTGCATTTCTAAATGGCCGTCCCAATCGGCCATTCGATCCCTACCGCCTGATCAACTGGCGTTTGTTCTGGGAGTTTTCCGGCGGGAATGTGACTGAGAACATGGTGCATCAGATTGCATGGATCATGACTGCGCTCGATCTGCCGCTGCCGAGCGCCGCTTCCATGTCGGGCGGCACCTTTTCTGAAAAAGACGGCCGCGAGGTGCCCGACACAATCGCGGTCACTCTCGATTTCCCTAACGACCTGGTTGTGACCTGGCAGTCCACCTTTAGCAATAGCCATTTTGGATTGGGCGAGCACATTCTGGGCAGTGACGGAACCATCGAACACGGATGGGGAGCGTCCGATATGGTGAACGGGGAAGAGGGAGAGTTCATTCGCTACTCTCCGGAAAAGGTCAATCGGCCGCACGGTACAGCGCTCACCGGGAAAACTCCAGATCAAGACCACATGACCAACTGGATCGAATGCGTACGCAGTCGCAAGACCCCGAATGCGCCGGTCGAAATCGGCTACCGCTCGGCGATCGCGGTGCACATGGCCAACCTCGCTTACCGGCACAAGCAGCGCGTTACTTTAGAAATGGCAAGATCATTTGCGCCAGAGTTCTGATGCCAGGAATGGGTGGGATGCATTTGTGCCCGACGGCTTAGGGGTCACCAAAGAAATTGAGGGAACACATGGAGCGACGAATTCAATGGCCCAACCGATGCAGTCAGTTCCATGCAAGCGTTGTAATCGAATTACCCGGCAGGGTTAGGTCTGCCGCCATCACACCCATTTGCAACACCACAGGACGCGTTGCGGCTGTGTTGGTGATCACCAGGACTTTCTGACCGTCGGGATTCTCGCAGGCCACATGATCGACGTTGGCTAGAATACCCTGGGAATCGAAACGGTGCGCACCGCGACGAATCAGGCGGGAAAAATGCGCGAGAGCCCAATATTGGCCGCTGCGGGTGATTTCCTTGGTCTGCGAGTGAATCGTGACCAGGCCGCCGCAGGGAAAGGGCCCGATGTTGGGACGGCCTTGTTCATCGAGCGCGAGATTCCAGCCGGTGATCGACTGGCTCCAGTTACGGAGAACCTCGGTAAACGTTCGTCCCCATTGCGCCCAATCGGTGGCATAGACAGGGCTGGTGTAATCCGGGCCGCCCTCCGTCCAATGCATCTCCGCATCGGGGTGTGCGTCGTGAACTTTGGACATCATGCTCGCGCCCCCGGCATAGCCATGCCACGCGATCGAGTCGGCATATTCACGAACCCCTGGATCATCGAGTTCGCAAATCGCCCGACCCCACAAGTTGTAGTTGTGATCAAGGAGCCAGATCTTGGTCGAAATCCCGTTGGCCTTCAGCACCGGCCCCAAATGTAGCTTCACGAACTCGATTTCATATTCCTGTCCCCACAGGCATGCGGGCATGCGGCCGTCCTGGTCGGTATCCACTTCATTCTGCGAGGTGACGGCCTGGATGGGAACGCCTTCGGCGGCATAGGCTTGCAGGAACTTCAGGAAGTATTGTGCGTAACTGGCGAAATACTTCTTGCGCATCGAACCGCCCAGCATAGATCCTCCCGCCTTCATCCAACCAGGCGGACTCCAGGGAGTGGACAGCAGAAACAAGTCCGGATTAACCTGGCGCGCTTCCCGCAGCGACGGCAGGATGTATGCACGGTCGTGATCGATCGAGAAGCGCTTCAAGTCAGGATCGGGCTCGCCTTCGTCGAAGCTGTACAACTCAGTCGAGTAGTCACTGGCACCGATGCAGGTGCGACAGACATTGAGTCCCAGCTGCGTAGGGTGAAAAAATTCGTGGAACAATTGGCGGCGGGAATCCGCGGTCAGTTGGCTGAAAATGTAGCAGGATGCGTCAGTGAAAGCAGCGCCGAAGCCGAGAATCTCCTGGAGCTTCTTCTCGGGATCCAGCACGATGCTTTCTGCGGAGGGATTCTGGCTGGAGCGCTGGCGCCACACCAGCGTTCGGTCGGGCTCACAACGCCGTGTCTCATCAGTCACCCGAACTGCGATTTCACCGGCACCGGAATTGCCTGAGCCGGCCGAACCCCAAGCCGGCAGTGCGTCGGCCGCAGCGCCCGCAGCCAGTCCTGCGGCGGACATTCTCAGAAAATCGCGTCTCGTATGTGCGCCCGACATTCTCGCCTCTCGATCCCTAAGAATAGGGACTCGCAGACAAGAATCTCATGCCTGTCAAATCATCTTAACGATGTCCAGTGTTATGGAGGGAATCGAAGGCCCTTGAAAATACGCACTCTCGCTGGAAAAGTCATCGCACAAATCTCCCGCTTCACCCCGTCGCAGGTTCCGGCTAACCTAAGGCGACCACGCTTGGATGCGTGCGTATTTGAGAGAGCGGCCTCAGCGTCAGCGTTACAAGGAGAGTTTATACAAGGAGTCTTGGTGCGGAAGGGGGGATTTGAACCCCCACGCCTTTCGGCGCCACCCCCTCAAGATGGTGTGTCTGCCAGTTCCACCACTTCCGCACTTTGTAAATTTCTTGTAATCAATAGCTTAGCAAGTTCGCCCTGTGAGGATATTTTCGACTGCACCGGATTTTGCACCGACTTCTTGCACGCGATGCGATCCTCAGGCCGCTGCAAATCTGCCAGTCGCACAAACAACTTGTGGACCGCAGCCTCCCGCGGGTGTACATAGCGCATCGTGGTCTTAATGTTATCGTGTCCGGCGACATACTGCAACGTAAAGGGGTCGTGTACTCTCCGGCCTCGGTCAGAAAAGTATGACGCATAGCGTGCAGGCCGGCATCGGGATGAGTCTTGATCTTCTTCCGTACCTGGCCTATCTGTTCCTCCAGCATCCAGGGTCCAAGAGGCTTTGTCGGATCTTGCGGACTCGTGAAGACGTAGTCGCACTTCGAGTCTTTCAGAAGCCGTTCGAGTACTTCCTTCATTTCGTGATCGATCACCAACTTGCGCTTTCGCGCCCGCCGTTTCAGACCGCGCTTGTTTATGAGCTCTCCGCAGATTTTCCCATCTGCACGCTGCTCCGCGTGGAGGCGAACGCAATCCTTCATCAGCTTTAGCATCTCGTTACGACAGATGCCGGAGTGGCGCGCCAGAATTGAAGCCGATCGCAAAGGTTCGGCGGAACGCGAAGTCCATTGCGCATACTCCGCCGCGCTGAAGATGTAGTCCGTCTCACGCTCTGCTCCTTCGTCCTTCGTGTACTGTTCGACCGTCGGCACTTTGGCAATCAACTTAAGCTTGCGATGCGCATAACCCAGGGCCTTGCGGAAAGTGGCCAAATAGCGATTAACCGTGGTTTTGCCCACCGGCGTAGGTTTTCCGTCACGCCGTCGCCCCGCGTGCTTCAAAGCCCAAGTTTTGGACGCTTCGATGTGAGCTTCGTCGATCTGGTCGAGGGGTAGATCAGCCCAAGGAGCGTAACTGAGCAGCTTCCGATAGCTCTCCTGATAAAACTTAACGGTGCCGTTTTGTTCGGCTTTAGCTGTGGCAACCCACTCGTCGAAAGTTGTTTGGAACTGTCTCGAACCGTGATCCTAGGTGAGAGCCTTCGGCGCTAGTAACGTTTTCAGCCGATCCTTATCGGCGGTTTGCCAAAGATGTCTCTTCGAAACCTTAGCAACGGCTTCCGTTTGCATGTACTGTGGAATAGTCACAATGTCGCCCGGGCCATTGAGAGCGATCCCAGCGCCGAAATGAGTGAATTGCGCGACGTATTCGTATCCCCCCGGCTCAAGCCATTTGCACAGGAAGCAAGGAATTCCGCGAACTGTGCATTCCATGGAAACCGTCGATAGGACCGTAACCCCAAACCAGGTTTTCGCCAGCAAGTCTTCAGTTAAGGGTCCGCTGACCACCTGAACGGCCTTCAACTGAGTCTCAGAAATCGTCCGGATCAGCGTACGAGTGCGCTCCCACGCGCTTTCTGCAGGATGCAGTTTCACCACAAGCTTGCGGCCTGTTGCCAAAGCCAGATCAGCCAGCGCGGGCACTGTATCCTGATAGAACCCCTCTGCGCGCCCGCCCAGATTCTCATACTGCTCGGAGAAAAAAACGATGTAGGGGCGTTGTCCTCCGAGACTCGGACTCTCATGCGCATCAGAGGGCAGCGACAGCGCAGGCGCGCAGATCTCCACTCTCTCCGCAGGCACCTTACACTTATTCACGAGGTAATCCCGCTCCATCTCGCCTTTAACCCAAATAGTGCTGCCGTAGCTGCGCTTGAAGACGTAGCGACCATCCAGTGCACCGTGATGACAAGCGATACTGGGCAGTCCGCGCTCCCGCGCTAGTAACAAAGGAATCCGCGTGTAAGGATTGCTATCATCCGTGCAGAGCACTCCCTGCACGGGTTCATGGTCCAGGACATTTCGCCACGCATCACGAACTTTGATTCCGTTCTGCAGCCGACTCGGGAACATACTGAGATGTCCCAGTCGATTTAGAATCTCAAATTCTGGACTTCGGCAGAGCTCAGTTAGAAGCAGGCGGAGACGGCGATCCAGATGGACGTCTTCGGCGCCGTGGTCACCTGAGGATGCGTATGAAGATAGCCGAGCCATTCTTACGTTCCGCGGAGGAGCATCCACCCAACCACTTTGTCGAGTTGTAACCAGAAGGAAATCCTGCTCGGAAAAAGTCTTCGCATAATCAAGTCCAGTGCGTGACCCATTGACATATGCGGTGGGAACCAAAATGCTGGGCCGAGATGAAGCAGCGCGTTTTCCCGTCAGACGACCGCGGAATTGATATGCGGGGTCGTATTTATCCCCTAAAATATCGATGATTTGTGAAGCCGAAAGTCTGGCAACAGCGCGGAAGTAGTGTGTCAAACCTTTTTGCACAATAAATCGGGGACGGAAAATTCTTATGTGCCCCGCCAGCAAGCAATACAAGATGTCGGCGTGCAAGCTGGGTCGCGATATATGGACCTCGTCCGAAGGTCCAAAGGTTCGTGCTAATCGCTGCAGCAGAACGAGCACTTCCACCTCCTCGTGTAGAAGGATCGACAGTATTTCCCACCAGTCGAGACCAAATTCATCGACGAGGCTCCTGCAACCTCGTCCCAACAGTTCTCGAATTTGGTAAAAATCGCTAAATCCATTCCGGAAGAAATCCAAAGCTTGAAGATCGCAGTTGAAGTGATTGCGCCACTGCTCATGGGTGCGCAACCCGTTTTTGCCGAGGTCAACAATCAAATCCCATCGTTCGTCGGTCCAGGGACCTACGTCAGCCGTGTCGAGAGGGTGTACTAGCAGTATCTTCATCGCATTTCGCAAAACGGTCAGTTGGCCACCTTCAGACTAGGAGCAGTATGCTTTGCGATAGAATAACGCAATCGATCGTACAAATTTAGTGACGTGCAGTGCGTCGAACCAGGGGTGCACACGGAGAGACTGTCGAATTCAGGTAGTTTGGGAGGAAAGTGTTGATTTGATGGCTATTACACGCGGTGATGTGACCGATGCACTACTGTCGCTTGGCATCAAAGAAGGAAGCACCGTATTAGTTCATGCCGACGCGATTGTGGCTGCTCAGTTTCCTCCCATGCCGAAGAGGCAGCGGCTTGATTTGTTGATCGCGGCTATCGAGGCTGCCATCGGTTCTTCGGGAACTCTGGTGATTCCCACGTTCAGCTACAGCTTCACGAAAGGCCAAGCGTTTGACGTTCTCGGTACGCCGAGCGCAGTCGGAATCATCAGTGAGCACTTCCGAGCGTTGCCCGATGTTTGCCGGACGGCCGACCCTATCTTCAGTTTTGCTTGCCAGGGACCGCGAGCGAAAGAACTGTGCGCAATCCAGATCCGGGAATGCTTCGGACCGGAATCCGTTTTTGCGGCCCTGCATCATTGGAATGCCTACATCGTGGATTTAGGCTGTTCAATGACTCGCGGTGGCACATTTGTGCACTATGTTGAAACCGCCTATGGGGTTGATTACCGATACAAAAAAGAGTTTTCAGGAACGGTGATTTTACCCAACAAGCAGAAGTACGAATGTTCTGTCGTTTATAACGTTCGAGATTTGAAACGAAAATCGGAGGCAGATCTTAGACGGTTGCAGCAACGTCTCACCGCAGATAAAACGCTTCAGAGCGTCGATGTGGGCCGATCGCGAATCATGGCGGTTGCAGCTGGCAATTTGTTTGATACAGCGTGGAGAATGCTCGACGAAGATCAGACCTCATTGATTGCTGAGGGGGCCTCCGTCTACAACGGTCGCATAAATTTCTCATGAATAACTTCAATATCGGAGATGAGATGTACGGTTGGGCGAGCGAATTATTCCCCATTTGCCGGAGCATTACGGGTGAGGGAGTTCGCGCGACATTGCGTTATCTACAACGTTTGCTCCCATCCATGAACACCTTTGAAGTGCCTTCAGGGACCAAGGTGCTGGACTGGACTGTTCCGGAAGAGTGGAATATTCGAGACGCTTTTATTGCCGACGAAGAAGGGAATCGGATCGTCGATTTTCGCGAAAATAATCTTCATGTCGTCGGTTACTCAGAGCCGGTTGACAAGCAAATCAGTCTGGAAGAACTGCAGGGACACCTCCACTCGCTGCCTTCGATGCCAGATGCAATTCCGTATGTCACATCGTATTATGCGCGGCGATGGGGATTTTGCCTGAGCCAGCATCGGCGTGATGCATTACGTCCCGGGAATTATCGAGTTTACATCGATAGCACGCTCGCCCCAGGATCGTTAAGCTACGGCGAAGTCATTTTGCCAGGGACTGAAGACCGCGAAGTTCTTCTTTCTACGTACGTTTGCCATCCTTCCTTGGCAAATAACGAGTTATCAGGCCCTGTGGTAACGACCGCACTTACGCGGTGGCTTGAGTCTCTGTCCCAAAGGCGGTACACCTGGCGAGTAGTTTTTATCCCTGAGACTATTGGTTCGATCGCGTATCTGAGTAAACATCTCTACGCTATGAAGCGCAATACGGTCGCAGGTTACGTGGTGACTTGCGTTGGAGATGATCGCGCCTATTCTTTTCTCGAATCGCGAAAGGGAAATACGCTGGCCGATTCCGTTACTCGGCATGTCATCAAACATCATTATCCGGACTGCGTGACGTACAGTTTTCTGGATCGGGGCAGCGACGAACGGCAATATTGCAGTCCAGGTGTCGACCTTCCGGTCGTTTCCCTGATGCGCTCGAAGTATGCCACCTATCCGGAGTATCATACCTCGCTCGATAATTTGACTTTGATTTCCCCTCAGGGGCTGGCGGGAGCTTTTGGCGCACTGCAAAAGTGTCTCTCTTTGATCGAGGCGAATGCTACCTACCGTACAACCTGTTTAGGCGAGCCTCAGTTGGGCAAGAGAGGACTGTATCCCACGCTCAGCACGCGCGGTAGCGTACTCGAAGTCCGGACGATGATCAATATCCTGGCGTACGCCGACGGGGAGCACGATCTGATATCTCTTGCCGATCGTATTGGCGTGTCGGCTGAGACCTGCGTGCCCGTCATCGAGCGACTGTTGCGCGAAGGGCTTCTGGAGAGACTTAAATAGAGAAAAGAGTTAATACCGAAGGGACCGTCAAAATGCCCGCAAAGCCCCAGAAACGAACCTCTCGGTCAGAGAGGGAATTGAGCTATGCCGCCCAGATGGAGCTGTGCATCGCAGAAAGCCCATTTTCGAACCTCGACAAATTTCGCAGTTTTAGTCTCTACGCACAAAGGCAAGATCTAACCAATTTCCTGGTACGCTACGAAATTTTCAAACGTGTAATTGGAATTCAAGGTTCTGTCATCGAATGTGGCGTACTGCGTGGAGGAGGATTGATGGCGTGGGCCCAGTTCAGTGCCATCCTGGAACCGACGAACCATCAGCGCAGAATTGTAGGATTTGACACTTTCAGTGGGTTCCCTCGACTTTCGAGGCAGGATCGCGGGAGCGAATCGAAGCAAGCACGGCCCGGTGGGTTTAGGGTTGCATCCTTCGATCATCTGCGACGATGCATCGATCTCTTCGATATGAACCGATTCATCGGCCATATTCCTAAGGTGGAGTTGGTTCGCGGTGATGCGAACAAGACAATTCCCCAATACCTACAACAGAACCCGCAGCTAATTGTTAGCCTTCTCTACTTGGATTTCGACATCTACCAACCCACGCTCACCGCGCTAAAGAGCTTCCTACCGCGAATGCCTAAAGGTGCAGTGATCGCGTTCGACGAACTAAACTCGAAGGATTGGCATGGTGAGTCGATTGCAGTTCTCGAAACTCTAGACTTGCAGGACTATCGTATTGAACGCTGTCCGTTCGGATCGGCTATCTCTTTTGCCCAAATCGGTTAACGGTTACGGTGTCGAAGTTGAAAACATGATCCTCGAAAACAAAACTGGAGATCTTAGCACGGAGGATCTGCGCCGTGAAATCGACTCTTTGATAGCGAGTGGATCGGTCCGTCCGGTTGCGGCTCTTATCGGTGAACTTTGGCGACGGCAACCTAACCTGACATCCGCGGCATTCCTAGATTCCCGGATCAATCAGCTTCGAGGACGACTACACTGCCTGCCTTTTCGTGTCGCCATTCTCCGTTCTTTCACGCTCGAACCGGCCATTCCGCTGTTGCGTGTTGCCGCTTTTGACTATCGACTGGACGTTCAGGTCACACTCGGCGCTTTCAACGGGTACATGCACGAAATTCTCGACGGCGAGAGCTCACTGTACTGCTCTGACCCACACGCCGCGATCCTGGCTGTGCGCACTGCCGATATCGCTCCCGAGTTGTGGCAGGATTACTCGGGCACGGCGCCAACCGCTGTGCAGGAAATCATCCGACGTGTCTGCCGCGATCTGGAGCAGGCCATCCTGGCGTTTCGCCAACGCAGTCAGGCTGTCCTCATCGTACACACTCTGGAACAGCCGCCTCGCCCTGCATTTGGCGTCCTGGATTCTCAATTGGAGATTAGCCAGTCAGACGCGATTCAAACCGTGAACCGGGAGCTTCGCGGTATTGCCCGGCAATACCGAGGAGTCTACATTCTCGACTATGACGCCCTAATGGCTCGGCACGGACGATTGCTCTGGCAGGACGAGGGAAAGCTGCTCACAGCTCGACTTCCGATTGCCGCACATCAGTTAATTCACCTCGTCAACGAGTGGCTACGTCTACTGATTCCGCTGAGCGGGATGACGAGGAAAGCATTGGTAGTTGATCTGGATAACACTTTATGGGGTGGAGTCGTTGGCGAAGATGGAATCGATGGTATAAAGCTCGGATCGGAATATCCGGGTGCGGCGTACCACGCGCTGCAAAGAGCGCTGCTCGATCTCTCGCGCAAGGGAATTCTACTGGCCATCTGCAGCAAGAACAACCCCGAAGACGCTATGGAGGTTTTGGAAAAGCATCCCGGCATGTTATTGCGCCCCTCCGACTTCGCAGCCATGCGCATCAACTGGAACGATAAGCCGCAAAATTTGCGGGAAATTGCTGCCGAATTGAACATCGGTGTCGATAGCATTGCGTTTTTGGATGACAATCCTAGTGAGAGAGAACGGGTTCGAAGCGTGCTTCCCGAAGTTCTCGCCATCGATCTTCCCGAGGACCCGATACAGTATGCTGCGGTCATACGTGATTGTCCCGCCTTCGAGCGGCTTAGTCTGTCGGAGGAGGACCGGAAGCGTACGGCCTTCTATGCCGAGCAAGGCGAACGCGCGCAAGCCGTGCGAGATTTTAAATCAAAGCAAGACTTTGATCGTTACCTTCAACAGGAAGGTGAAATAGCACCTCTCCTGCCACAGACGTTAAGTCGAATCTCGCAGCTGACTCAGAAGACAAATCAGTTCAATGTGACGACGCGCCGCTATACCGAGCAGCAGATCGCCGAAATGGCCGCCACGCCTGGGTGCCAGGTGCTCTCGATCCGGGTAAAAGACCGGTTTGGCGATCACGGGATTATCGGTGCGGCCATTACGTTTGATAAAGCAGACGTGTGCGAGATCGATACGTTCTTGCTGAGCTGCCGGGTCATTGGAAGATCGATAGAGATAGCATTCCTATCGCATCTGACAAAAAGCGCCAAGGCTCGCGGCTGCAAATGGCTTTCCGGGTGGTTTCTGCCGACGAAGAAGAACGCACCCGCAAGCAGCTTCTTGCAGCAAAATGGCTTTGAACGCAAAGCGCAGGACAATAACGGCTCGTTATGGGTGCTCGACTTGCAAAAACGCTGCGTCGATTGTCCAGAGTGGATAAGGATCAGAGTGGCGGACGGAGGAAAGCTTTGACGGTCACCATCTTCGACCAGGTTCGACAGATTGCATCCGATGTGTTTGTCGTGCCCGTTGAAAGCATCGAAGCGAATTCGTCACCAGACACGATTGAAGCGTGGGATTCGATGACTCACCTGAATCTGGTTCTGGCACTGGAAGAGAGATTCCATCTTCATTTGTTGCCCGAAGAGATGGAATCGATGCGCAGCGTTGGCCGAATAGCAGCATTGTTCGAATCGAAACTCAGTAGAGATACTTGGACCTGAACATAGCTGACATCCATCCCCCCGCGGCACTTCTGCCTTCCAGACGTAGAGGGTGTGCCATGGTCAGGCTGCGCGCCTCATCTAAAGGAAAGGAATGAAAAGTGTCACCTATCTACTGGACGAGTTCACTCAGTAGTCGTGACCTTCGCCTTACGATACAATCCCCTGGTTGGCTGCATTGTGTATTCTGGAGCATTGCGCGCCTCAGTGGATGCGGGACAGCCGCCCTCTGCCCGCTTGGAGCGAAGTCGAAGGGGCTGTCCCGCCGAGCAGAGCCTGGCACTCTCCCGTGGGGCGGCATCGCACGACGCTAGTCCCCTGACGGCAGCAGCATTTCCTCCGAGCTGACGTCGATGTGAACCGGCGTGTGCGGACAGTCGCCCAGGATGGGCTGACAACCCGCATCCGGTCCCTGCTTCGGTCGAACCAGTGCCTTCTTTTCGCTGAACTGTTCCGCTTCCGTGGATCCGTCCAGCGCCATGGTCGAAGCCAGGCCGCCGCTGATCACCTGTTGCACCTGGTCAAAGTATCCCGTTCCCACGAACCGTTGGTGCTTCACCGCTTCATATCCGTACTGGGTTTCCCGGCTGAACTCTTTTTCCTGCAGACGAGAATAGGCAGTCATGCCCGCGAGCTTGTATCCGCGTGCCAGTTCAAACATGCTGAGATTGAGCGCGTGGAAGCCGGCCAGCGTGACAAACTGGAACTTATATCCCATGCGGGCCAGTTCCTGCTGGAAGCGGGCGATCGTCGCTTTGTCCAGATTCTTGCGCCAGTTGAAGCTGGGCGAGCAGTTGTAAGCCAGCATCTTCCCGGGATGCTGGGCGTGAATGGCCTCGGCGAAAAGGCGTGCTTCTTCCAGATCGGGATGCGAGGTCTCGCACCAGATCAAATCGGCGTAAGGCGCATAGGCCAGGCCGCGGGCGATGGCGGAATCGATGCCTCCGCGAATGCGATAAAAGCCTTCCGGCGTGCGTTCGCCGGTGCAGAAGGCGCGGTCACGTGCATCGATGTCGCTGGTGAGCAGGTGCGCGCTGTCCGCGTCCGTGCGCGCCATGATCAACGAGGGCACGCCCATCACATCGGCCGCAAGCCGCGCCGCAACCAGCTTCTGCACCGCCTCGGTGGTCGAAACCAGAACCTTGCCACCCAAATGTCCGCACTTCTTCGCCGACGAAAGCTGATCTTCGAAGTGTACGCAAGCCGCACCGGCTTCGATCATTCCCTTCATCAGTTCAAATGCATTCAGCGTTCCGCCGAACCCGGCTTCCGCGTCGGCCACCAGAGGCGCAAACCAGGTTTGTGCGGGAGCAACTTTCCCCTCCGCGTAATGTACCTGATCGGCGCGCTGCAGCGCGCTGTTGATGCGCCGGCACAGGTTCGGAACGCTGTCCGCCGGATACAGGCTCTGGTCGGGATACATCTGGCCCGCGTTGTTGGCGTCGGCCGCCACCTGCCATCCACTCACATAGATCGCCTTCAGCCCGGCCTGCACCTGCTGCACCGCCTGGTTGCCCGTCACCGCCCCGAGCGCATTGACGTAAGGCTCGGTGTGCAGCAGTTCCCACAACCGCTCCGCCCCCAGGCGCGCCAGCGTGTGCTCAATGTGAACCGAGCCCCGTAGACGCAGAACATCTTCCGCCGTGTACGGACGCTCGATCCCGCTCCATCGCGGATTGTTGGCCCACTCGTGGTTCATACACTCCTGCGCCAGGGCGTACTGCGCGGTCTTCTCTTCTTCGCTTGCCAATGGTGAGGGGGAAGGTTGCCGGGTTGTGTTCTTCGTTCCGTTTTCCTTGGTGGGCACTTGTGTTCTCTCCTGCGGACTGAATTATGTGTTCAATATAGTGAACGATGATTCACCATACTGGCGAAGCGTATGTCAGCCATCCTTGCCGGGTCAAGGCCGTTGTTCAACGGAGTGAACATGTATTCACTTTATTGTCCGACTTTGGTATCATCAGTAAGCATGCCGGCTTCCTCCGACTCTCCGTCCGCCGCCGTCGAGCGTGCTCTCGCCATGTTGGAAGCCGTGGCGCTGGAAGCGGACGGCCTGAGCAACGCCGAAATCAGCCGTAAACTCAACATCCCGAAGAGTTCCGCCAGCTACATCCTGCGCACTCTGGAGACACAGGGCTACTTAACTCGCGATGCGGAGTCCGGAAAGTACCGGGTCGGCTTGAAGATCCTAAGCCTAAGCCGCGGAGCGCTGAGCGGGTTAGATGTGCGCGGCGTCGCGCTGCCCATCATGCGCCACCTCACGCACCAGACCGGCCTCACCTGTCACCTGGCGATTCTGGATGGCGCTGACGCCGTGTACATAGAGAAGGTTGAGCCGGAGGGGTTCATCCGGATGGATACCTGGGTGGGCCGGCGCATGCGCGTCCACGCCACCAGCGTGGGCAAGGCTCTGGTCGCGCACATTCCGCAGGATCGCCTGGAGCAGATCCTGCGTCAGAGCGGCATGGAAAAGCGCACGCCCAAGACCATCACTACTTTGCCGCGTCTGCTCAAGGAACTGGAAAAAGTCCGTACCCAGGGCTACGCCGTCGACGATGAAGAGAACAACCTTGGCGCCCGCTGCGTTGGCGCTCCGGTTTTCAACGATCGCGGTACGATTGAAGCCGGCCTGGGCTTGAGCGGCACAGCTCAGCAGGTTAGCCCGCAGACCATGCCACGCATCCTTGAATCGCTAAAAGACGCGGCCCGGCACATCTCCATGGGCATGGGATACCGTGCTCCACATCGCCGCACCGGCAGCGCCTAAGATCCATTTATGGCCGACAACTCCGCTCACGAAATCATTCGGCACTACACCCAGTCAGGAGCGTAAATGCCGTTCTGCTGCTCGGTCCGCTAACTCACCCGCCCGCAACCTGGAGTCTCCCGCCTACCGCTTCACCGTACTCCTCCGCCATGGCTGGCCTTGCGCTGGCCGGTGGCCGCGGCAATGGCACTAGCATGATCCCCTGGTGCAGGTCGTAAACCAACGTCCAAATCTTCGCGCATTGGTCGCACAGCCAGTACCGGTCCACGCGCCGGGACTGTTGCCGCCCAGGGCGTGACGACGGTGGCGTCAACTCTTCCGATTTGGCCACACACTCCGATTCCACCAGAAACAGCTTGCCTTGGCGCAGTCGGAGAAACGGTTTTGAGCATTGTGAATTCGCGCAGTGGCTGAGCATCGTACCCTCCGCCGGTCTGCTCTTTCAATCTCAGACTTGTACCCCCTCACAGTTCGCCCCCTGAGACTTGTAACAGCAGCCAGATTCCGCAAACCAGTGCATGTGAGCTGCCACCCCCCTGTGGAAATGTTTCCGGCTAAATCCTTGCCTTCGATGGCAATCTCCGCTCTCGTTGCCTCGTCCGTCCGTGCCGAACCACCGGCATTGGTGCCGAACCTTCGTCTTCCGTCCCTTGCCTCCACAGTAGTTCCTCACTACCATTCCACCAACGCGTCGCGAGACCTTTCGACACCTGTTCTGCATGAAAACGGCTTTTGCGCTGATGGATGGCGTTGAAGCCTAGTCGATGAGTTCCCTGAGGAGGGTCCGTTTCACCCGGTCGCGAGCAGTCCAGCGCAGGTACAATAGTGCCGCTTTTGAAGTCAGCAGAAGATTTTCGGCTGAGCAGGAAGTCCACGATGACAGTTTCTGTTTTTATCGGCACCAGCCTCGACGGCTTCATCGCCCGACCGAACGGCGATCTCGATTTTCTACCGGAGAGCGGCGGCGAACCGCACGGCTACAACGAATTCATCGCCACCATCGATGCCCTGGTGATCGGCCGCAAGACCTTCGAAACTGTTCTCGCCTTCCCGGCATGGCCGTATGGGGACAAGCGCGTAGTCGTCCTCAGCAGCCGCCCCGTTGACTTATCCGCGGTGCGGGGAGGGATTGTAGAGCAGATGGCCGGATCTCCGGCCGACATTGTTGCGAAACTCGCCGCCACTGGCGCCCACCACCTCTATGTCGACGGCGGGATCACCATTCAGAACTTCCTGCGCGCTGGCCTTATTCAACGCCTCATCATCACCCGCGTGCCCGTGCTCATCGGAGACGGTATTCCTCTTTTCGGCGCCCTGCCGCGCGACGTGCGTCTCCGTCACATCGCCACGCAGCATTATCCAAGCGGCCTGGTTAAGAGCGAATACGAAGTCGCCGTCTAGCGATTGTGCTCAGTGCACCACTGCGCCCATAACCGCTACCACCACGCCCACCACGCTCAACACGATCCCCACGTGCCAGAAGATTCGCCGCCCCGAGAGCAGCGTGATCGAGGTAATCACGAGCCCAATCTCCAGAAACACTTCCGCCAGGTCATACCGGTCGGCGCGCCGCCGTTCCACGACAACTTCTCGATCCAGGTCATCCGCCTTGTCTTTGATCTCCCCCTTGTCGTGCTTGTAGCGCTCCCCCTCCTGCGCAGACTTTTCCCGGAACTTGGCCATCGCTCCAGCATCGCTGCTCCCTGCGACGGCAGCGAAATCGGCGAACAGTTCGTCCTCGTGCTCGCGAATATTCTTGGCCTGGTAATACGCCCACTGATCGGAAGCCTTCGCCTGCAGCACAACTTCCTCGGTGTGCGCCCGGTGCCCCAGCAGTGACACCACCGCCACGCACACGGCCAGCACCGCCATCGTCAGTGACACCGCCGCTAGCGAACGGTCCTCTCTGGCCTTCTCCGCATGCTCCTGTAGTTCCTGCAGCTCGTCAGTCATCGATCCTCCTGGATCAGTGGCCAGTGGTCAGTGGCCAGTTACATTTACTTGGGTGCCGGCAACTTAGTTTCTCATTAAAGACCGGGTTGCGCCCGCGAAGTTGCACTCGTAGCCGAGCGAATCCGCACTGGCCACTGATCACTGATCACTGACCACTGGCCACTGCCTTACTCTCCCATCACCTTCACAATCACTCGCTTGTCGCGCTGCCCATCGAACTCCGCATAGAAGATTCGCTGCCACGTCCCCAAATCGAGTTTGCCGGCCGTAATCGGCACGATCACCTCGTGGTGAATCAATAGCGCCTTCAAGTGCGAATCGCCATTGTCCTCCCCGGTTTCGTGATGCTTATAGTTCTTGCGGAACGGTGCCAGATGTTCCAGCCACTCGTCGATGTCCTCAATCAGCCCGCTTTCGTTGTCGTTGACATAAACGCCCGCCGTGATATGCATCGCGGAAACCAGCACCATCCCCTCCTGCACCCCGCTCTGGCGCACGATCTCTTCCACCTGCGGCGTTATATGTACATAGGCCCGATGCGTCTTGGTATGAAACTTCAAGTATTCGGTAAGAGTTTTCACGGTCGCTCCTGATCCATTCCCAAATACGGAAGATTCTAAACGAGTCTGCCCTGATCTTCCGGACCACTACCTCCGTTATCCCCCTTTTTGCGTGGAATCACAGAAAGAGCTCGCGCCGGGGCCGCATACTCAAACTTTGAAGGAGGTTGGCGGTGCCGTTCCGGCTTGATTACTTGTCCTGCATACTTACGATCGTTTCGACCATTCTGGTAGGAAAGCGCTGCTGGGAGGGCTGGATTCTGGCCGCTATCAACAGCGTAGTCGTCTGCCTCATCGGCTTCCGCACTTCGCAATTCGGATTCATCCCCGCCAACGTATTCTGCATCGGCCTCTACGCGGTCAATCTTCGTTCCTGGCGAAAACTCGAGCGTCACTAACAGCGCTCGCATCCCCTGCTTCCTAAATCTTTGCCGCCCTCTGAGGCACCGGGTCACCCCTGATAATCCCTGCAACAATTAGCCGGATAACTGCATCCATTATTTGTTCAGCAAGGAGAGAAAAAGAATGCGAGGTTCAGAACCAAACACAAAACTCACGACAACCCTTCTAGCCGTGGCACTCCTGATCGG
>Ga0187883_10000885_pt1 | contig 18626 bp, 13 predicted proteins | sample June2016WEW_20_1_2_FD_132966 | JGI IMG/M metagenome (GOLD analysis project Ga0187883, IMG submission 132966) | Peatland microbial communities from SPRUCE experiment site at the Marcell Experimental Forest, Minnesota, USA - June2016WEW_20_10 | ecosystem: Environmental > Terrestrial > Soil >...
CGAGTTCCGGACGTTGGATTTCACGAAAATCCGGCATCTGGTGAAACAGCCCATCATCATCGATACCAAGAATCTGCTCGACTCGTCACGGCTGCGCGCCATGGGATTCCAAGTCTTGGGCGTGGGACGGCCGTAGGAGCGCCTCGTCAGGCCAGTGAGGTCCGCAATCCCGCCGCAATTGCTATAATCGTCATCTGCGGTGGGAGTAGCTCAATCGGTAGAGCATCGGACTGTGGCTCCGACGGTTGCGGGTTCAATTCCCGTCTCCCACCCCAGTATCGAAAGAACTTAGCGCACACTTTTGGTCAGTGACGGGCTGAAAGCACGGTGCGTATTTTTTGTTGAAGCGCCGGCGGTCATCCTGTGGCATAATACGTCTCGCCTCTCCGAAGTGCCGTCCCGGTCGCGGGACGCAACATCCGTGAGGCCAACCCGAAGCCTGTGAGTTTGCCGTGAAGTTGAAATGCTACCTGCTGTCGCTCCTGAGACTCCACCCTTCAGACTGTGAACGTTGCAATACTGGGGAAACGTCGGGAGAAGAGATGATGAGGCGTCTGGAAGAGTTGAATCGCCAGACCCAGCGGCATTCACGTCCCCAACGGGTCTTCGACACCGAGTCCGATGAAGGTGTTGCGCGTTCCTCGGTTTCGGTGAAGGCGCGGAAGAAGAAAAAGAAGATTGCCTGACGCCAGCCGCGTCTGCTCCAAGTCACTTCGCAGTTACTTTGCAGCCCGAGACACACGTACGAGATTCCCATGCGATTCCAAGCACGGGGCAGCTCTACGACTCGGGAGATCGTCCTACTTCTTTGCCAGTGAGCGGACGTAATTCACCATATTCCAGATGTCGTCATCCTTGGCGCGGTCGCCTTCGGGGGGCATCTCGCCCTTGCCGGTGCGGATGATGTAGAAGAGTTCGCCGTCGGTGCGATTCTTCAGGGCGTCGGGCTTGGTGAAATCAGTGACATCCTTCATGTCCGTGGCCATGTCGCCCTTGCCGTCGCCGCTTTCTCCATGGCACATGGCGCAGTCGAAGCCGTAGAGCTTCTTGCCTTTAGCGAGCGACTCGGGACCGGGCTTGACGGGATTGGCCTTGGCGGCCGCTTCGGGCGGGATTTTGTATTCGGCGGGCGGCTGATCTTTCGGTTTCTGCGCCCATAACGCGAACACAAAAACGAGCAACCCGAGAAGGAGCACTGAAATTTTCTTCATGGCGTCTGGCTTGGACCTTTGGGTTTTCGCAACTTTACCTTTTAACGCGCATCCCCGCAAGGGAAGCATGGTTGAACAGATAAAGATACTCCTGGACGCGGGAACGTGCACGAAAAAGTTGCCGAGAGGTCTCAGGTCCCAGGTGTCAGGTCTCAGGAAAAACAAAGATAAGCAAAGTCAAACTATGTCACGGGTTGCCGAGACCTTCCATTTCCCGCGGGAGCACGCTGCGGCCGGACGATTACGGGGCGGCGGAGCATGGTTTCCAGAAGATGACGCGCGCCGGCGGTTCTCTCCGCCGAAGGGTCGAGCGGCGAGTAACCCGCCACGCGCACTACCACGGAGTGGCCGGGCGCGCTGAGCTCCAGGCGAGGAACGGGTTCGACTGCGCCGCGCATCGTCGGATGGTTGCGCGAGGGATGATCGAGTGCGTTGGCCAGGCGCAGAATGCCGGACAACTGCATGGCCAGGCGGCGATCCGGCAGTGCGAGAGGTTGCATGGTTTTGTTGCCCGGCCGCGGGAGTGCACCGCGATGATAACGGGCTACGACTGCGGCGAGCTCTAGTTCACGCGGACTGCAACCGAGAGGACGCGGCAGGCTGCGGATCATGCGGTGGGAAATCTTCTGATAATTTTCCGCGTCTTTGACTTTGCCTGCGCCTTGCATGAGCGCCGCCGCTTGCAGCACTTCTCTCGGGGCAAGGTCTGAGCTCTCTCGCGCAGCTTGCGGCCTCAGCAGTTGCGCGTCCTGCAAACCGTCGTATAACAACAGCGCCAACTGGGCCACGCGTTGCGAGTGCGCAAAATCGGGGTCGAGATATGCGGCCCATGTTTTCAGACGGGTGAGGGCGGCGGCGCGCAAACGCAGACCCGCCGGCAACTCCTCGCGCCAGACGCGCCAGAGCGATTGTTTTCCTACCATCTTCTCGCGATAACGCGCGATGCGCCGCGCCCGCTCAGCCGCCAACTTCTCATGCCAGCGCTGGCGGCTCTCGGCGTCCGGAAAGGCGCCGACTTTCGGATCGAGGGCTGTGGCCCATAGAACATCCAGGTCGTGCACCTCGCCTAACAGATCCTGTAGTTCCTTGAGATCGTCGCCCCATTTTGCGTGCTGTTGCGGGAGAAAATTTTCCACAGTGTATCGAAATCGTTTGATGCCGATGCGCAGTTCGTGGAAGGCGGCCTGCGAGCGGGTGCGCAGCGCGCGTTTGTGGAGGTCGTAGGCGGCGGTCCACTTCTCCAGCGCTAGATGGAGGTATACCACGCTTCCCGGACGCACCCGCGAAGCGCGCTGCGGGAGCGTCCGGCTCCACTGGCGCCATTGCTTGCGGTCGAACTGGTTGAGGTCTTTGAAAGCGTTCTGCTTGCATTCGGCTTCGCGCGCTCGCACGTGATCGAGCAACTTGATGGCGGCGGGATCGGCTGCATCCCCTAGCTTCTCGATCCACTCCTGCATCACCTGCATGTCGCGCAGTTCGCCCAGGGCCTGGAAGAGCTTCTTTCCGGACTTCTTCATGTCTTTCCAGGAAGGATCGGGGTCGATGGCGCGCAATCCGTCGGCCAGCGAACGGCAGCGGCGTAGGGCCACGCGAAGATCGTGGACAGCTTCAGCATCGAAACCTCCGGCGGCACGATCGCACTCTTCGAGCACGCGATGCATCCAGGCACGGAGGCCAAGTTTCGGCTTGGCGGCCGCGGGTTGTGAATTGGGCTTCCGACTTTGTTGCGAGATAGGACTGGCTCCCAACGCGGCTCCTTTAATAGTTCGGGAACCATTGTCGCCTCTTTGGGCCAAATCTTCTAGGAGCAGTCTCCCGGTCGCGGTTCGCAATTGCCAGCGAACCGGCTCGACTGGAGTCGATCTCCAGTTTCGTGCGATGCCATGATCTGGGGTTGACGGTTCCGGATACTGTCGCTCAACATCGCGGGTTCTTCACGATCTCCGCGCTAGCGCCGCGTCGTCACTCGGCAGTCACTTTCTTCATTTTCCGCAAATGTGTACTCTCACGACAGGCTAGTGAGGCTGCAAGATCGGCATGGGATTTCTCGGCCACCTTCTATATCCATGGGGCTTCCTGCTCCAGGGACTGGCAATCGTCCACTTCATCCGCCGCCGGCCGGATACATACTGGATCTTTATCATCCTTTTCCTGGGTGCGCCCGGAGCGATCATCTATCTTGCCGTCGAGGCGCTTCCCGACATCGGACTGGTCGGTCAGTCCTTCAAGGTCTTTCCGCGACGCAAGCGCATTCACGAACTCGAAGCCGCGATTCACGACAATCCCTCGGCAGGAAACTACGAAGAACTCGGCGATCTTTACATGGACGACGGCAAATTCGCCGCTGCCCGCGCGGCCTTCGATAAAGCCATCGGCGCCCGCGCCGATACGCCCGATCCCTTTTACCGGCGCGGAGTTTGCGCGATCCAGTTGGGAGACGCCGCGGCCGCGTTGCCCGACCTGGAACGAGTGGTCGGCAAAGAGCCCGGCTACGATTTCCAGCGTGCCGCTGGTTTGCTTGCGCACGCCTACGCGCGAACCGGGCAAAAGGAAAAAGCCGAGGCGCTCTTCCGGCAGGTAACAATCACCTCGACGCTGTCGGAAACGTACCTGAATTTCGCCGACCTTCTGCTCGCAGAAGGTCGTAATGCCGATGCCCGAGAATGGGCGCAGAAGGTGCTCGATAAGAAGCCAAACATGCCCGGCTACCTCCGACGCCGCGAGCGCCCCTGGTTTCGCAAAGCCCATGAGCTGCTCAAGAGACTGCCGGGGTGAAAGAGCTGTGTAAGAGGGCGGCGATCGCAGTTCTCCACTGCAAGGCACGTTATGACAGCGGACACCGGAACCCGCGCGTGTAGGTTGCCGTAGGTATTATTCCGGTCCGAACCCATGAAACGCTTTGCACTCGCCCGCCTCATGTTCTTTGTTATGGCCAATAAAATGTGTATTATCTGTGAGTTGCAACCCGATTCTCTGGCACTCAAGCTGCATCTAAACTCTCGGGGGCCTTACCCGTGTTTCTGGACAAACTGGAATCCGGCTTCTTGCTGTTTGAAACCGAACAGGGATGGGTGCGCGTTGACCTCTCCTTTGGGCAGCGCGTTTATCTGCTCTGGACGTTTCGCAACTTTCGCCAGCTTTCCATTCCGCTGCTGAACTCGCGCCAGCGCACGTTGGTGAACTCGCTTTTCCGCAAGCATGCGGCCGAGGTGTTGCATTCGTTTGAGCTTTTGCCCGTGATTGGCGTAGTGGAAAAATTCGTTCCGCCGACTTTGCCGGACGAGTTTTCGCTGGTCCAAAAAACCGCACAGGAAAAGCCGCGGCAAGAAAAAGAAGCGGCGGCGGCGCGCGCGGAAATCGCCACGCCCGTACTGGTTCCGTTGCCTTCGCCGAAGGCCGCCTGGTTCAAACTGGCTAAGTTCAAACTGGCTAAGTTCAAGCCGATTCCGTCGGAGCCGATTCCGCCCAAGCCTGCGGCGTCCAAACCTGCCGCGGCCGGGCTTGCAACGTCAAGGTTGGCTACCGCAATTGGCGCGCTGGCCCTCTGCATCGTTTCCGTAGCCGCATGGCATCGAATCCAGGGAATACCGGGGTCCGAAGCGCATAACCAGCCACGGCTTCAGCAGATCGCCGCGATTACCGACCGGGATTCTACAAATTCCGCAAAACCAACCGCGGCGATTGCCGAGAGCCCCACGGCCATCGCACCTCAGGCAATCACCGTTCAGCCACTCGTTGTTCCGAACCTCGTTAATCCGAACCTGGCGGTTCCGCAACCCGCGGCCCCGCCGGAGGCTGCTCCGGAGGCTTCCGTCAAGACGGCATCGATCGTCGCAGTCGTGCCGGCTCGTGAACCCAACGCGATTCGAATGCCACGACGCGCGATTCGCGTCCGCGATAGGGCTTCAACTGCGAGCCTTCCACGCTCCATCCAGGACAACGCGATCCAGGCAACGAGACCGCCGTTGCATTTTGTATACCCGGCCTCTCCGGATAACGGGGCTCACGGCAAAGTCTCTCTGACGGCGGGGTTGGATTCCAATGGCGTCGTGCGTACCGTGAGGGTAGTAGCGGGCAACCGCGCACTCGCCGCCGCCGCCGTCCACGCCGTTCGCCAATGGCGCTACCACCCTTACCTCAAAGATGGCAAGCCCGTCGCGACCAGCACCAATATCGTTATTTCCTTCATCTCCGACGATGCGATTTCCATGAGCTACCCTCCCACCATCCGGGCGATCCGCTAGGCCGCCAAACTCGCGGGCAGCTCATCTCACTTCATCGGTTCGCGGCTCTCACGGACACGCTGCCACCGGCGTGGCTGTAGCAAAGAACTGGTTTGGCGCGGACGTGTTGCCGGTTCGCATTTGCACTCCGATCGCTGCATCTGTGATCGTATTGCCGGTCACCGTAAAGCCGGACGCCGGCTCACTGCCGCACCCATAAACAGCAGTCGAGGAGTTTGAGATTCTATTGCGTTGTACCAAAGAGCCGGTGCCCAAGAGGCTCAACGAGACACCGGTCTGTCCCCCGGCGTCAATTCTGTTTTCATGAATGCTGTTCGAGCCGGCAAGAACGTTCACGCCGGTGCCGGCGCCGATCACGGAGATTGTGTTCGACATGACCGTTGCCGCGGAGTACTCCAGGTATAGCCCCGAGTAGAGCGACCCGCCGCCGGTGATTGCATTGGACTCGACCGTGGCCGTCGCTCCCTCAACGTAAATGCCGTTCACAGAAATGGGATTGAGGGTCGGGGCGGTGGAATAAACCGTGTTTCCTTTAATGTTCGCGGTCAGCGAGGTTCCTCCGACCGCGAAAATTCCCGTACCATCGAAACCGCGCACCACATTGTCCTGGATCGTTACCGTCGGACCGGCGGCTGCCGCTTGCTTTCGAACGGCGAGGGCCACGATCCCATCTCCCTGGCCGCCAGAAGCTGCATCGGTTTGGTTTCGAGCGCTCACATGGCTCACAGTACCCGAAGAGTTCAAATAAAAAATGCCTACGACACCCACCTGAGTCCCAGCAGGACTGCTCCCGCCGGTTCCATCCACGGCGAGGTTGCGAATGTCGACCGGGCCTGTGGTTTGCACCAGAATCTGGTAATAAAATCCTGCACCGGCGTATTGCACCAACCCGCCCGGGGGCACGACCACTACCGCCGCGCCGCTCCCTCCCGATTGCACCCCCTCCAACGTCAAGGGCTGCGCGATTAAGATCTGTTCCGGGTAATTGCCGGGGCACACCAGTACCGTGGAGCCTGACGGAACGCCGCTAACTGCCTGTGAGATCGTTGTGTAAGAAGGCAGACTTGGCCGGCAGGTTCCGACCGCGTACTTGGTCCCCGCGAATGAAGATGCGTTCAGGAATAGGGCTGCGATTACTATCGCTAGGAATCTCGGTCGGAGCATTTTTTTCTCCTGTGGCAGAGACGTCAATTGCACCGTGCGATTGACTCCTCGCTGGGGTCCAGTGCGCCGGAATCCGCCGCGCGGGCGTGACTGAGGGAGGGGCAAAAACGCCAAAATCAGCCCAAAGTGTACCCGCTCAGACTACCCTTTGCAATCCCCCATTTCCCCGTCCAGCAAGGCTTTTCAAGGGGATTGCCGTTCCGGGGGAGGCCGGGGTCGGCATGGAACAAGACTTGACGGCGGCCGCCAATTCCAGCCGAGTTGCATCGGCATTGCAGTCTCCGATAAGCTCACCACCTCACTGAGTCTTGCTTTTAGGGAGTTGCTGGTGCGCCGATTTCTCTTGATCGCGAGCTTTATCGTCTTCCTTTCTTCGTTTCCCGTTAGCGCCGCCAGTGGTCAGTCGATGCAGTTGTTTGTCGATCTCAGCGACGCGCCACGAAATCTCTATCACTCCCGGCTGACGATTCCGGTTCAGCCCGGGCCGCTCACGCTCGTCTATCCGAAATGGATTCCCGGCAATCATCGTCCCTCGGGACCGATTGCCAATGTCACCGGCCTGAAGATGGAAGCTGGTGGCCAGACTCTACCCTGGGAGCGCGACCCGTTAGACATGTATGCGTTTCACATAGACGTGCCTGCGGGAGTGGGCGAACTGCACGTCTCGATGGACACGATCACCGAGAACGGCAGCGCCGGTGCCAGCGGACCTGCGGCGACCACGCACGTTCTCGACTTGAACTGGAACCAGGTCGTGCTGTATCCGCAGGGCGCGCGTTCAGATGATGTGGAAGTGAAAGCTGCGGTGTCGCTTCCGGCGGGGTGGAAATTTGGCACGGCGCTGCCCGTGGAAAGTGTCGGACAGTCCGATACAGCAGTCTTCAAGCCGGTCTCGCTCACCATGCTGATCGATTCTCCGCTCATTGCCGGCGATCACTACCGCAAGATCGAACTGACGAAACCGGGAGAAACGCCGGCGCACGTCATCGACATGGTGAGCGAGAGCGAAGCGGGCCTGGCGATGACGCCCGCCGACGAATCTGCCTACCGCAAACTGGTCGCCGAGTCGGGCGCTCTGTTCCGCGCGCGTCATTATCTCGACTATCACTTTCTTTTGACACTCAGCGACGAGGCCGGTCACCACGGTTTGGAGCATCACCAGTCCAGCGACAACAGCGAGGAAGAGCGCACGCTGATCGATCCCGACATTCACATGCTGGAAGCGGACTTGCTTCCGCATGAGTTTACTCATTCGTGGAACGGCAAATACCGGCGTCCGGCCGGATTGGCTACCGCCAACTACCAGGACCCAATGGTGGGCGACTTGCTCTGGGTGTATGAGGGATTGACCGAGTATCTCGGAAGAGTGTTGGCGGCGCGCTCTGGGCTCTGGTCGCCGGAGCAATATCGCGAAGCCTTGGCGGCCACCGCCGCGGAGTTGGACCACCGCCCGGGTCGAACCTGGCGTCCGCTGGAGGACACGGCTAGGTCGGTGCAGATTCTGCGCATGCAGGGTGCGGAATGGCAAAGCTGGCGGCGCGGCCTTGATTACTATCCGGAGGGGGAACTGATCTGGCTGGAGGTGGACACGACCATCCGGCAGCAAACCAACGGTCAAAAGTCGCTGAACGATTTCTGCCGCCTCTTTCATGGTGGCGAGAGCGGTCCCCCTAAAGTTGTGCCTTATACATTTGACGATGTGGTGCGTACGTTGAATCAAGTGACGCCTTATGACTGGGACGCGCTTCTAAAAAACCGAGTGAACGCAGTGAAGGCAGGCGCGCCCCTCGGCGGCATCGAACGCGGCGGCTGGCGGCTGGTTTATGACGATAAGCCCAATATGTTTATTCACGCGGGAGAAGGACAATCCCAATCCGTCGATGCCTCGTACTCCCTGGGTTTTGAAGTGAAGAAAGACGGCGTATTCGAAGACGTTACTTATGGGTCGCCCGCATATCTCGCCGGGATCGGTCCCGGCATGAAGCTGGTTGCGGTCAACGGTCGAGCCTGGTCGAGCGATGTACTGCAAGACGCGCTGCGCGCGTCAAAAGATAGCAAGCAGCCGATTGACTTACTGGTGGAGAATGCAAAGTTCTTCAAGACCTACTCGATTTCATACCACGACGGCATCAGAAATCCGCATCTGGAGCGCACCGAAGCGTCCGGTCCTGCGGGAGATGTTCTAGGAGAGATCTTGAAGCCGTTGACCAAGTAGGAAGTCTCCATAGGACGGGAGTTGCCGGGTGATCATTATGAAAATCGGCGGTTGGCGAACTCGCAGCGTGTTTGAAACGGTACGCAACTAGCGCCAGCTAGAGATTGATCTCAAGGGGTTTAGGTGTGGTGCCGGGAGGGGGAGTCGAACCCCAAGGGCCGAAGCCCGGCGGATTTTGAGTCCGCTGCGTTTTTACGTTAACTGTTGAAACTAAACTACATAGCTTGGACTAAATGTGAAAATGTGAAAGCAACTATGTAAGTTTCGGGGCTTTTTTGCAGATCCACGGCTTTCGCCCGCCCGGATGCTGTAGGAAGCCCCGCACCCGGTTTGCGGTCCTGAACTTATCCTTCACCTCACCCCGATGATCAGGGTCTTAGGTGCTGCCCCTCTAGTCTCTACACCCTATCCGGCTGCCTTTTCGGCAGACTTGGCTCGTAATCTCCACATGAACGAGGACCCCCGACATTGAGCAGCTCTGCATCGCCAGTTTGCCGGGCGAGCACTCAAGCTTTTCTCGAGTCCGCTCCGCCTGCCAGTATCCGATCCTAGGGACCTTATACCTACCAGCTAGAGCTAGATTTCTCGATTACCACGACGAGAAACCATCCCCCTTTGGCACTACACGCGTGCAGCGCAGAGCGGAAGCCAGCGATGTGCGATCATTCTGGAGTCAAGTGGCGCACGTGCAGGTAGGTCTTTGACTTGAGCAAAACTGACAACGAGCTTCCGAGCCTAGAGGCATCCGTGGCGGAGATAGGGCGCCTACGTGAAGAAAATGCTTGGCTGCGCAGGCTATTAGTCGAGCACAGTGTACCAATCCCGGAGATTTCATCCACAAGTGGGATTCCTCAGAGCCCTGAGACCAAAATTGCTGCTCCATGGGTTACCAGGTCCGCATTCGGTACGGCGGAACAACGGATCGAGCTGTTTCGCAGTCTCTTCCGTGGACGTAACGATGTTTATGCCGTTCGCTGGGAGAGCGCCGACGGGCGATCTGGCTACATGCCGAAGGCAGATCGCGATTGGAAGTCGTATCTACGTGCCAAAGACAAGGACCGCAAGAAAGTTGATCGCCAGACCAGAAAGTTCAGGCCACTGACCCAAGATGTTGTTCGTGGCCATCTTGTTGGGGATCAGACAGTCGGAATCTATCCACTTTTGCAAGACGAGACCTGCTGGCTTCTGGCGGTTGATTTCGATAAGAAGACCTGGCAGAAGGACGCCGCTGCGTTCCTTGTGGCTTGTTGCGAGATGAATGTGCCAGCAGTTTTGGAACGTTCTCGCTCAGGAAACGGAGGCCATGTGTGGATATTCTTCAATCGGGCAATTCCTGCGACCGCCGCGCGAAAACTGGGCTGCGCAATTCTCACTCGAACCATGGAGTTCCGGCACCAACTGGGTCTGGAGTCATACGACCGATTCTTTCCCAATCAGGACACGATGCCCAAGGGAGGTCTCGGCAACCTGATCGCTCTGCCTCTGCAAAAGGTTCCGCGTGCAGAGGGAAACAGTGTTTTTGTCGATTCGGAATTCCGTCCGTACCAAGATCAGTGGGCATTTCTGGCAAGCGTAGAAAGAATGTCGGCCGACGCAGTCGAGGCGGTTGTGCGGGAAGCTCAGAAACGAGGAGATCTCATTGGTGTCAGGGTCAGCATTGTAGATGACGCCCCGCAAGATCCTTGGGCGCTGCCGCCGTCACAAAAGAGAGTCGAACGCCAAATACCAGGACCGTTTCCACCCGCGGTTCAAATCGTTCGCGCAAACCTCCTGTATATCGAGAAGAACGGGCTGCCTCCGGCGATGCTGAACCGTCTGCTTCGGCTGGCCGCATTTCAGAATCCTGAATTCTATAAGGCACAAGCGATGCGGCTTCCCACTTTTAACAAGGCGCGAATAATCGCGTGCGGCGAGGATCTCGCCAACCACATTGCTTTGCCGCGTGGGTGTCTGGCCGAGGTAATGGAGCAGTTTGAAGCACATCACATCAAGCCAGACATCCGTGACGAGCGGTGCACGGGACGTTCAATTGACGTGAAGTTTTGCGGCCAATTGCGCCCATCCCAGCAAGACGCTGTTTTTATAATGGCTGAACACGACGAAGGGATCCTCTGTGCTCCTACTGCTTTCGGCAAGACCGCAGTGGCCGCATGGCTGATCGCGGCGCGAAAGGTGAATACTCTCGTACTGGTTCACCGCCAGCAGCTGCTGGATCAGTGGCATGCCAGATTGGCGATGTTTCTCAATCTTCCAGCCAAATTGATCGGCCAGGTTGGGGGCGGAAAGAACGACCGTAACGGCACCGTGGATATCGCCATCATCCAAAGCACCCACGGCAGAGAGGGAGTCAAAGATTTCGTCGCAGAATACGGGCACGTCATTGTCGACGAATGCCACCATTTGTCGGCGTTCACCTTTGAGCAGGTGATGAAACAAGTAAAGGCGAGGTACATCCTTGGCCTGACGGCAACGCCTGAGCGCAAAGATGGACACCACCCGATCATCTACATGCAGTGCGGTCCGATACGACATAAGCTCAGCGCACGTTCGATGACCGAAGTCACGCCGTTCGAACATGAAGTGGTTCCCCGGTTGACTGAGTTTTGCATGCCGCCCGAGCGGATCGATACAACGATTCAGGAAGTGTACGCTGCACTTGCAGATGACCGTGCTCGCAATGAAATGATCCTGGCCGATCTGCTGCGCGCAGTCGGAGACCGGCGCTCACCGCTGCTTCTCACCGGCAGGACCAATCACTTGAAGTACTTTGAGACGGCGCTCTCTGGCAAAGTGAGTAACGTGTTTGTGCTAAAAGGCGGCATGGGCAAGAAACAGCGCCGGACGATTGCGGAAGCTATTGCGGCTGTTCCGGAGAGCGAGCCAAGAGTCATCCTGGCAACGGGCAGCTACATTGGTGAGGGATTTGATGATGCTCGTCTGGATACGTTGTTCTTGGCGATGCCGATTTCCTGGAAGGGAACGTTGCAACAGTATGTTGGACGTCTCCATCGGCTTCACGATGCCAAGCATGTTGTTCGCGTCTACGACTATGTCGACCGGCAGGTGCTGATGTTGGCGCGAATGTACGCCCGCCGACTAAAAGGCTACGGTGCCATCGGCTATAGAATTGGCGCTGCGGCCGCCGAGGGGCCGTCGCCCAGCGATGGAGGGATATGACGCACCAGAACACCAAGCCCGTTGTGGTCCACATGGATGTACGCAAGTTGAAGCGCGACCCCGACACCAATCTTCCGTCATTCAGCAAGGCGAAACTGGAGAAACTGATTGAGCAAGCGGTCGTGGATGCGTATACCGAAGAGGAGCAGGCTGTCGGTTTCCTCACGATGATGGAGGATCATCTCGCGCTGCCTTTTTCCACAAATGTCCTCGGTGTTGACGTTGTTGTGGAGAAGGTGGACATGACACGCGATGGTCAGATTGTAGCGATCTGCCGCCACGGCAAAACCCGGCAGGGGATCGGAATCCTTGATCTGCCGTTGCCGACGCCAGCGCCCGGCGGTGCAGAGTGGATCACAGCGTACCGCCACTGGCGCAGGGGATTCTGACTGAGCGAATACCAGTACTACGATTTCCGGACGATCGACCGGGCGCTGACAAGAGCTGAGATCGCCGAATTGCGATCCATCTCGACGCGCGCCGCGATTAGTTCCACGAGTTTCACGAATCACTACGAATGGGGGGATCTGAAAGCGGATCCCCTCAGACTTCTGGAGAAGTACTTCGACGCCTTTCTTTACCTTACAAACTGGGGAGCACGTGAATTCCATCTCCGCCTTCCGCAAGGATTGGTTGACTACAGAGTGTTCAGAACCATGCTCCCAGGCGAAGCTGCTCACGTGCGAAGAGCCGGAAACTCTGTGATCGTCGCGTTTGAAAATCAGTCAGAGGACGATGACTGGGACGACGGCACAGGATGGATGGGCTCGCTGATGTCGCTGCGCTCGGAGATTCTGCGCGGAGACATCCGCTGCCTTTATCTCGGATGGCTACTTTGCGCCCAGAATGAAGAGTTCGCCGAGGACGATCTGGAGCCAGCAGTGCCTGCTGGCCTGGGCGAATTGTCCGCTCCCCTCCGTTCGCTGATCGAGTTTCTTGGAATAGACGAGGATCTCGTTGAAGTTGCTGCATCGGCTTCGGCACCGCTGAACGCTAGCCCGGATCGGGAGGAACTGGCGGCCTGGATTCAGAGCCTGCCCGAAAAGGAAAAGAACAATTTGCTGGTTGTCGCAGTCGCTGAACCCGGTGAACGGTGGAAGAACGAATTGCTGCGACGTTTCGAGCAACAGAAAGCGCTACGCACTTTGCCCGAGCCCGACGGAATTCGGCGGCGCACTGCCGGTGATCTCCTGACATTGGCCCACGCCCGTGCGGAAGAAAGGGAACGGTTACTGGAGGCGAAGCGAGCGGCAGAAGCGGCGCGCCGGAAAGCGGAGGACGAGGCCAACCGCGCTCGCTATCTGGACCAATTGGAGAAGCGCGAAGAAGCGACTTGGAACCAGATTACAGCGCACATCCAGAAGCGGCAGCCCAATGAATATGACAAGGCGATCACTCTTCTGGTTGACCTGCGAGATCTTGCGGTCCGGCAAGGCCAGGTGACTGCATTCCAGTCCGCCGTGGGGGAACTCCGCCAGAAGCATGCCGCCAAGGAAAGTCTTCTGCGCCGGTTGACTAAGGCAAAGCTGTAACGACCGGGGGCGATGAAGGAACCGGATCGGAAGATACAGGCTCAATCTGGTAGGCCCCCCCTGTATCGCGCATACCCAGGTACAGGTGGCCCACCACGAGCCGGAATGAGTCCCGGCACCGTTCAGTTTCCATTCCGGATCAGACGAGCCTATAATCCGAAATAGACGAGCCATCAATCCGAACCAGACGGAGCCTCCGCCCAGCATGGACGATGCCGATCACGCGCTCTTTTCTCGCTTTTCCGCCGAACTGGTGGCCACCGCACTCAAGGACACGCCGGTCGTCATGGTTACGGGGCCGCGCCAGTGCGGCAAGACCACCCTGGTCCGCGATTTGGTCGCGGGCAATCGCGAATTCATCACCATGGACGACGACACGGTGCTGGCCGCGGCACGTAGCGATCCAACTGGGTTAGTGCGGGCGCTCGATCGAACGACTATTGACGAAGTTCAGCGAGTGCCCGACCTTCTCCGGGCCATCAAGAAGTCAGTCGATGATGATCGCCGGGCCGGCCGGTTTCTGTTGACGGGCTCAGCCAATATCCTGACTCTGCCTCAGGTCTCAGAGAGTCTAGCCGGCCGCATGGAGATCGTGAGCCTTCTGCCCCTCTCGCGGGCTGAAATCCGAGGCAAAAAGCCCGACTTCCTAAAAGCCGCGTTCGATAGCAAACTCGGCAAACCCGCGGAGCTGATGATCGGCAAAGACCTAGTACAAGCCGTACTGACTGGCGGCTACCCAGAAATGCTGCGGCGCGAAGATCCAAAGCGACGCCAGACATGGGCGCGGGATTACATAAGAGCCATCGTGCAGCGGGATGTACGCGAAGTTGCCGACGTGGAAAAGCTTGATCAAATGCCAAGGCTGCTGCAGGTTCTCGCCCACCACTCTGGCAGGCTAACCAATTTCACGCAGATGGGCGCCCAAGTTGGGTTTGACGACAAGACGACCAGGAAGTACGTCGCTGTTCTGGAGCAGTTGTTTCTTGTCCGAAAGGTGGAACCGTGGTTTCAGAACCAATTGAAGCGGCTGGTAAAGACGCCCAAGTTGCATTTCCTGGATTCCGGTCTACTCGGCGCGCTGTTGGGAGCTACCGCGGAACGGATCGCGAAAGACCGGTCAAGCTTCGGACCGCTGCTGGAGACATTTGTTTTCTCTGAGGTGTTGAAACAGGCGTCGTGGTTCGGTGAGAGCTGCGCTTTGTACCACTACCGGGACAAAGATCAGGACGAGGTTGATCTGGTGATCGAAACGGGGAGTGGTGCTTTGGTCGGTATCGAAGTCAAGGCGAGCGCTACCGTGAACGCCGGTGACTTCAAAGGGCTCCGAAAGTTGGCGGACGCTTGCGGAGATAACTTCAAGCTAGGAGTGGTTCTCTACGATGGCGGAAGACCGGTCCACTTCGGCGACCGTCTTGTGGCTGCGCCAATGTCTTGCTTGTGGGCGTGACTCGATTTCCGCAGTCTTCGGGCGTCGGAGTGGATGCAAGCGTTGCAACACGTCATTACATATCAAGAAGTGATGACACATACCCGTGCGTACCGAGCCAGACCGAGATCGGAAAAAATCTCCGCACGACTCATGATGAGGAGAACGTGCGCGCCAAGGTTGGTGCGTTGTTCCGGCATCTTCATTCCTTGTCGGAAGGGGCGTAAGAACCGGAAATTGTGTAACAGATGTGTAAGCCATGCCCACTACGGCAATTTTCAAATAAACCTAATTATGTCAGTTGGATAGGTTTTACACTCGTGGTTATATATGGGATGTAAGGTCCGCTGCGTCTGCCTCAGAGTGCATCTGATGCGGTGAGCTAGCGCCAGCCAACCGCTTATTCTGTAGGGTTTTTTGTGCTGGTGCCGGGAGGGGGAGTCGAACCCCCAAGACCCGAAGGTCGGCGGATTTTGAGTCCGCTGCGTCTGCCAGTTCCGCCATCCCGGCTTGCATGGTAGATGGCTGAAACTAGAGCTTAATTCAGTTTTCTTTTGTTGTCATCTGCGGCCGTTCTTTGGGCCGCACGGCGGCGGTGCCGTGTCTTTACCTACGAGGTTCCACCCGCGTCTGGTCTTCGCAACGAGTTGGTCGGCCCCGGCGGACGATTGTCGAACTTGATTGCAGACCGTGAGCGCCAACAGCTAGACTCTGGACGGCTCGGCTTCATTGTGGTGACGCGATCTTGCAATAAAGGCTCATGCCGCAACCTTAAAAAGCTTCTGAGTGACTCCGACTTCACATACAGCCTTCCATACAGCTCTTGGCGGGAATCCTTCTACATACTTGTGCCCGCGGCGGTTGCTTGGAGAAAGTAAAGGGTGTTGCATTGGCCGCAACTGGCCCGAGGAAAACACCTTTGGAGAATGTGCGCTGCTTACGCTGCAACCGGGAACTTGAATCCGGGCGGAAATTCGTAGCCATCTACATGTTCGCGCAAACGGTGGGAATCAAACCGCGGCAGAAATCGGGGGCGCAGCGAATTGTGTTCTGCCCGCAATGCTCGGTCTCGCTGGCGTTGGGGCTTTCGCCGGAGGGTGCCCTGAACGTCGCCGCGTGGGATATGATCCGCGATCTCGTCAGCTCCGATCCGGCGCTGAATCAAGCGGCGTGGGAGAACCTGCGCGGAACAGTCTGCTTGTTGGAGGCTGGCGAAGGCGTGGCCGAGCCTGAGCCGCGATCCGATGCGTGGGTGAACTTCAGCCGCGTCGGCTAGCGGCGGCGACTCATTGGGACGCCTTGCACGAATGCAAAAACACTAGAGACCGCGATGGCCGCGTCCAGCTTGGATACGTAGCAGCGCGGCCACAAGTGAATCGATCTCCTCGCAGGTGTTGTAGAGTGCCAGCGACGGGCGCACCGTGCTCTCTACGCCCATGCGCCGCAGAATCGGCTGAGCACAGTGGTGGCCTGAGCGCACCGCGATTCCTTCCTGATTGAGCGCGGCACCCACATCCTCGGTGCGAATGTCATCCAGAATGAACGAGAGCACGCCCGCCTTTTCACGAGCGGTTCCGATCAGCCGCAAACCAGGGACGGTGAGCAGACCCGCCGTGGCATAGTTCAGCAGCTCGTGCTCGTAGGCGGCAATGCTTTCCATGCCGACCTGTTCGACATAGTCGAGCGCGGCGCCGAGTCCGACCGCGTCCGCGATGTTGCCGGTGCCCGCTTCAAACCGGGCTGGAGCTGGCTGGTAGGTGGTCTTCTCGAAAGTGACGTCCACAATCATGTTGCCGCCGCCTTGCCACGGCGGGGTTTCGTCGAGCACGTCCGCCTTGCCATAAACTACGCCGATTCCAGTTGGCCCGAACACCTTGTGGCCGGAAAAAACATAGAAGTCGCAATCGAGCGCCTGAACATCCGTCCGCATGTGAGAGACGGCTTGCGCACCATCGACCAGCACGCGCGCTCCGTGACGATGGGCCATCTCCACCATTTCGCGTGCTGGCGTGATCGTGCCGAGGGCGTTCGATACCTGGCTGAACGATACGATTTTCGTGCGCGGGCTCAGCAGCTTCTCGTACTCTTCGAGGATGATCTCGCCGCGATCGTTGACCGGCGCTACGCGCAGGCGCCCGCCTTTTTCCGAACACAGTTGCTGCCACGGCACGATGTTGGCGTGGTGCTCCAGCCATGTGATGACGATCTCGTCGTCTTTTTCGACATAGCGGTGGCCCCAACTCTTGGCGACGAGATTGATGCCCTCGGTGGTGCCGCGAACAAAGATGATCTCGCGCGTTGAGGAAGCGTTCATGAATCGGCGCGCCTTCTCCCGCGCGCTCTCATAAGCGTCGGTGGCTCTCGCCGCGAGCGTGTGGGCGGCGCGATGGATATTGGAATTCTCGTGCCGGTAGAAATACGACAAGCGATCAATCACCGCGTTTGGTTTCTGCGTGGTGGCGGCGTTGTCGAGCCAGATCAACTGCCGGCCATGAACTCGCTCCTGCAGGATCGGGAAATCCTGGCGGATCAGTCGCGGATCAAGCGGACGCTTGGCAACTCCAAGCTGCGCCGGTTCAAGATCCGGACGGAACTCGACGGTCTCGATTCCTGCGGGCAATGAAGCAGGCGGTGCAGTCTTGCCCCCATCGGGGACAGTGCCGGGAAATCCGGGAATCGTTGGAGTCAGAACGCCGGGAATCTGTGACGGAATTGCAGGCACACTCGCTGGGGAGGGAGGGTTCGTGGAAATCGACGAAGGCAGAACTGGAACGCCTGGAGGCGACTGCGCGCCGGGGACGCCGGGAAATGAAAACATCTCGCTCACGGACGGAAATGTTGAAGCTACACCCGGATACAAAGCTGTCTCCGCCTCATGCGAACCGTCAGCGGCCTGGGGAACTGCCAATGACGGAACAGTGGCCGGGATCGCCGGCGCGGGTCCCGGCAAGTTCGCAACCGGTAGAGTCGGAGGCGCGGCTGGAATCGTGCCGAGAGCAGGCTGAGACGCCGGTACGCTTGGCTGCGAAGTCGTCGCTTCCGGAACAGCGGGAACCGACGCTCCGGGAACGCGAGGAAATGAGAACACGTCGCTCAGCCCCGCAAAGTGCGGGTCCTCGGCCCATGGGTCCGTTCTGCTTCCCGCGGCATTAGCTGCCGGCGAAGAGGGAACTGCGGCCAAATCCGAGCCGCTCGGCGGCGCGGTCGGAGGCGAAGCAGGCGCTGCCGGAACGCCAGGGAAGGAATACATCTCCGCTGCGGGCGGAATCTGCGGCGCAGCGGCCCACGGCCCTCCGCTCTCCGCGGCGACAGACGACGAAGAGGCGGGCACCGCCGCCGGCGGAGCAGCGGCCCTGACTTGGGGAGCGAGTGGCAGCGCGCCCGCCAGCGAAGCGGCGATCGCGCGGAAATCGGCCTCATTCAGCGCGCTCGTGGGCGACGAAGGCGGCTGTGGTACTCCCGCGTTGGGCACTGCGGGAAAAGAAAACATCTCTCGCGGATAATCCGGCACCCCCGGCGGCGCGACGGGAATCGGCTCCGCCGCGTTGGGCGAGGGCGATGACAACGCCGCGTTCGCAGGCGAGGCCGCGCCCGGCAGCGCTGCGAAAAACTCGTTGGCGAGTTTTGCAATCGCTGCCGGATCGGGCACTGCCGACA
>Ga0187883_10000887_pt1 | contig 18614 bp, 13 predicted proteins | sample June2016WEW_20_1_2_FD_132966 | JGI IMG/M metagenome (GOLD analysis project Ga0187883, IMG submission 132966) | Peatland microbial communities from SPRUCE experiment site at the Marcell Experimental Forest, Minnesota, USA - June2016WEW_20_10 | ecosystem: Environmental > Terrestrial > Soil >...
AATACTTACGGAAACGCTGCCGCTGCCAGCGAACGACCGTATCTGGGTGCACCAGAACCAGGACTCGTCGCCAGTCCTTCCAAAGGCTCGCCAGTGTGATCCAGAACATGCGATCGGAGCGCCTTAACCGCGGGCGCTTGCTGTGCCGCTTGTAGACAGCTAACTGTTGGCGGAGGGCGACGTTCTCCAGGACGAGGGCTTGATGGCCTCTAGCGAACAGCCAAATCAACCGAAACCAACCGAGTAGGAACGCGGACATGTCGGCTGATTGTTCCCTCTAGGCTGTTGAAAAGTCAATGTTCTTCTGGCGATCTAGTTTTGGCGACCGACAGGGCTGATTGTACATGCGTTCATTAATTCCGCCAGGATAACTAAGCATACTTTGGTCGCCAAGTAACACAGTGTTAATACACAATGCCACTCAGAGCAATATCAAACCCACTAATAACAACGGGTTTACAAGGCTGTCTCTTTTTGGGAACACTATTTTCGCGAACCTACTGATTTTGCTTGACAGGCTTAATACTGCTTATTTATTCTGTGGCGTTCCGGGCTGTTATCGAAGATGACTCAGCCGCCGGTACTCGCTCCCACCTAGGTGACTGCGTCCCATAACATAGCTATTGTTACCAAGCAGCGTACCATGCGGCTCTAGTGGAGGCGTGTGTCTTGTAGTCCATGCCGGTTGTCTCTGCAACACAAAGTGAAACGGCTGTCGTCACGACCTCATTGGTACCAACGGCGTGTCAGCGGTATTGGCATAGGTGTACTTATCGGAGAGCCAGCGGCAAGTCGTGGACTTCCTACCGAACTAACTTACAGGCTCTGTTCTTTCAGGTATGAAGCGAAATGCCGAACCCAGGAAACTCTAATCGGAGATGGCATATGCACAATTTACAATCTTTCACCATTCGGCCAAGCCTATTGTTTGTCTTCCTGTGCATCTTCACCGTATTCGGCAATGGTGCCGCTGATCCGACAAGAAACCAACCTCATGACAATCAACAACGGGGTCGCATAGCAAGGTTGCGACAGGTTACCCCTGGTGGGCTAGCCGGTGAGCTACTCGATGGGCTCTTCGATCAGTACCTCGCGTTCACCGTGTTACCGCAGAGCCAAATATGGGTGACCGCAGCTGTTGATTACGACCCAGATAACTGTACCTTTATCTCCAGCGGAGCATGGACGGTTACGACACCGCCGGTTTACGGCGTTACGGCAACCGGAATTATGTGGGCTTATGTTCCCGGTTGCCCAAACCTATTTCCATTCGGCACAATCTACTACACCTGGACGAGCACGAACCCCAGCGCCCAGACCGACTACTTCGCGGCAACCTGGAGCGCCCCCGACGGGCAGGTCAACGATTATGTTAACATAACCTTATGGTCCGACCCGGGACCTTGTAATGAATGCGAAGCTGCAGCCGGAGCGCCGATCAATCTCACTACGGGCGACATCTGGATTTCCAAGACGGAGTATTCGGCACCAGGCCTTGGCGGGGGATTGTCGCTCATCCGCACTTGGAACAGCCTCTGGAGTTCCAACAATCCGCCGTTCCTCGCAGGTATGTTCGGTGCAGACTGGACCAGCAACTTTGAAGAAAGACTGCAGTACTTAAGCCCGACCCAGATTGAGTATTGGCTAGGCGCGGGCAACGTGTGGGTCTTCCAACAGCCGAGCAATTGCCCAACTTGCGCATACACGGTTGCTACTCCGCCCAATCAGCACGCAACCCTCGCCTATAACAGCACCACTGAAATCTATACGCTTACGTTTGCGGGCGGCACCACCAAGACCTTCAATTCGCAGGGCTACCTAACGGCGCTTACAGATCGAAATGGCAATCAGACTACGATCACCTACGACAGCTCACAGCGGATCAGCGGCGTCACCACCGCGGGCGGTCAGGCGCTAACATTTGCCTACGCTCTGCCTCAAACCCCAAACCTGGTCACGTCCATACAGGATTCTGTGGGTACCGTCGCAACATATAGCTATGCAGGCGACACGGGCGTCCTACTTTCGCAAGTCGTCTATGCAGACGGCAGCCAGCTAAACTATGCGTATGACGCGAACGAGAATATAACGAGTGTGACCGATAGCCAAGGCAAGATTCTTGAGACCCACACCTATGATGCCTATAATCGTGGATTGACCTCGGCACGGGCCTATGGAGTTGATGCCATAAGCGTACAGTACGCGACGGGTGCGACGACACTCACCGACTCGATGGGCAACATGACAACGTATTCTTACACCCCGATAGTAGCCAGCAATTTCTTGACCTCCATTCAAGGTCCAGGCTGCGACTCCTGCGGCGGACGCAACAACTATACATACACCCTGGATTCGTATGGCGACCGGATCAGCACAACTGATCCGAATGGCAATACCGTCTCTTTTACCTATGACTCCTCGGGAAATCTTTTGACCAGAACGGATGCCGTCGGGACGTGGACATACACCTACAACGGCTTCGCCGAAGTCTTGACCGCGAAGGATCCCTTGAGCAACACAACCACCAATGTCTACGACGGCAACGGCAATCTGACCTCAACCACCACTCCCGCGGGATCAACGACACAGTTTACTTATAACGGGAACGGCGAACTGACGAGAATTACCGGCCCGCTCAATAACGCGACCAACCTGACATACTATGCGACAGGGTTGGTCAGCGGCATCAGAGATGCTGCGGGAGACACTACATCGTTCGGCTACGATGGCCGGGGGAATCGGACATCTGTAACAGACGCGCTGAGCGACGTCACATCCTTTTCCTACGACACTATGAATCGCTTGACGCTGATCACATATGCCGATGGTTCGACGACCCAATTCCGCTATGATATTCGTGGCCGGCGGATCTCTGTGACTGACGCGAACGGCAACACCACCTGGTACGCCTATGATGATGCGGACCGGCTCGTCCGGGTGAAGGACCCAGCTCACAACGTCACAGCGTATGCATACGATACAGAGAACAATCTGCTTGGCATCACGGACGCGCTGGGTCGCACGACGACTTTTCAATACGACAATTTGGGCCGGGTCACCGAGACACTATTTCCGTCGAGCCTCGTTGAAACGTATGGGTACGACAACAACGGTAACCTTATCAGCAAGACAGACCGTAACGGCAACACCATTAGTTACGCCTACGATCCGTTGAACCGCCTGACCCAAAAGACGTACTCGGGAAATACCGTAAGTTACGCCTACGACGCCGACAGTCGGCTAGCCACTGTGACCGACTCGACTGGTACGTATCAGCTCACCTATGATGCCATGGGAAGGCTGACCGGTACGACGACCAATTACAGTCTACTTCAATCCGGCGTTCTCCTGGTATGAGAGCCTGTTCGGGCCAAGTGACTTTCAGCAGACGCTGGCTGCATTCCCCATCGTGCTCCAAGGCAGCGGCGCGAACGCGCCGTTCACCACCATTGGAGGACTCGACAACACCTGGGTGCAAGGAAGACGCGCTACCCGTTTCTTCATTAACGACAATCTCGCATGGAGCCATGGCGCTCATGAGCTGAGATTTGGCACCAATACTCGAATCTTTCGCCTGAATGACTATGACTTCGGGGAGGGCTCGGTCCCAACCGTCACTTACACGACGCTACCGCAATTCATCTATGGAGTGGCATCGACGGCCAGCAAGACATTCCCAACATCGCCTAACGAGCCTTTCAATTTCCTCAATCTAGATTTCTATGCCCAGGATACTTGGAGGGTCACGCCAACGCTGACATGGACGTTCGGGCTGCGCGATACCTACAATTCGAACCCACTGAATCCGCATGACCAAATTGCACGTCTTGACGGTTCGTTCTACTCAATCTCACACGATGTCAACCAGCCGCTTAGCGACGTTATCCAAACTGGTCTCGGGAATGTCTTCGCATCCACTCCGTTAGCAATTCTGCAACCCAGAACCGCCATCGCGTGGCAGCTCGAACCTAATACCGTTCTCCGGACCGGCTTCGGCCTGTTCAGCGACATCTTGCCGGGAAGCGTTGCCGACCTGGTGGGAGTGAATCCGCCTTACGTGCAAACATTTCAAGGCGGTCTGCTTGGAACTGTGGGTGGCACGGCAATCGCGCCGGGAGTGCCTAACAGTGCAGTCGATGCAACCATTGCAGCAAATCAGACATTCACTGCCGGCTTCCCGCAAGGCGTGCTTTCCTGCGCATCTCCGCTGGCCAACCAAGCGAGCTGTCTTCCACCCGTCGCCATCACGGCCGTCCCTGACGGCAAACTCCACGCACCCTATTTCATGCAGTGGAGTTTAGGAATCGAGCATCAGTTTGGCAACACAGGCAGCGTTCAGGCGCAGTACGTAGGGACTCGCGCCGTGGATCAACCCTATCTCACCCAGGTCAATGGATACCAGACGGTGTGCCAGGGATGCTTTGCTCCGTTCCCCTACATGCAGCCAATCGATCCGCGATTCGGTGCGGTAACCCAGCTTTCGACTGGCGCCAACAGCAACTACAACGGCCTTCAACTCACGGCCAAGAAGCGGATGGGACACGGCTTTCAAGGGCAGGTCAATTACACCTGGAGCCATTGCCTGGACGAGGTTTCCAACGGAGGGTTTCTGCAGTTCTCCTCAGCTGGGATTCTCTCTCCTCTGCCGGGAGAGCTCAGTCGTAATTACGCTTCCTGCGACTACGACGTCCGCCACAACCTGACTGGGCAATACGTGTACGAACTGCCGATCAAAGTGAAAAACGAGTCCCTTGGCTATGCGCTGAATGGTTGGCAGGTTTCGGGCACCGTATTCTGGCACAGCGGACTCCCGTTCTCGGTGCTGAGCACGCCCTACTCGGCGAACGGAAACGGCATCGTGCAGGGCAGCGGGCCAGAATATGCAAGCCTTGTGCCCGGGGCAGATCCCTACTGTCGCAATTGCAACATTCCAGGCGTGACTCAACCTGGAACGATTCAATGGCTGAATCCAAATGCATTTGTGTCCGCGGTTGATCCGGCGACCGGAGCTTGCTACGGCGGGAACACCCCTCAGAACTGTCAGTTCGGAAATCTCGGCCGCAACGCGTTACGCGGCCCCGACTTCTTCTGGAGCGACCTCTACCTCACCAAGTGGTTTCCGCTTGGCGAACGAGTGAAACTTCGATTCGACGCCCAATTCTTCAACGTCTTCAACCATCCCAACTTCGCGCTCCCGAGCATGGCGCTGTCTGGTATTCCCGGAAAGCCTTCTACACAAACCGGCTTCGGGGCTCTAACCTATACCACTTCTCCTCCCACTGGATTGCTGGGAGTCGGATTGGGTGGCGACAGTAGTCCCCGAATGATTGCGTTTCAGGCGCGCCTTGAGTTCTGACGTTGCTAGAATTTGAGTCGAGCAATCGCTCTCGCCAACATCGAAATCAAGGATTACGACGTCGATTGCTTTACGCAGCTAGTCGCCAACTCCGGGCCATCATCGTCCGAAGTGTACGATTCGCAGTATTTGCAAAACGTTCGATTCAAGCCGTGTGCCGTAATGATGAGAGTGCTTCCCAAGATGGTGACGCATTTCTCCGCGAAGCCGCTCATGACCGAACCACCAAATGCCCCCAGCGCGATAGCCCACACACCGACAGCTATCGGTAGAAACACCACCGCCTTGCGATGACTATGCGATGGTTTCGCAAGTTCCGACCAAAGGTGTACGGACGATCTATTCCCGGCTCGGGGACTGGTTCGCCTGGGTGTCTCTAGTGGGACTAGTTGTACTGACCCTCCTGTCGCTGCCTCGAAAGCGCTCCTGACTCAAGACCCAGTACACCGTGATGTGGGCATTTTCACCCCATCCTCCGGCAATTCCCATCCAAGGATGGCGCTCCGCAAACAGTTGAGACTGTTGAAAAAAGAACCAAGACAGTAATTCTGGCGACCGAAAGCGCTTTCCGCAAACCAAAAATCAACAGCTTACGAGACACATTTCTTCGCAACCTGGGCACGAAAAGAGTTTTTCAACAGTCTCAGTTGATTTTGGGCACACTGGCAGCGCAATCCTTGTGTGCCTGTTTTCTGCGACTTAGAGAGGTGCTTTTCGAGATGTTTTTTGGAACGGTGATTTGCACTTCTTGGTGGTCAGAGTGTGATGGTTATCCAATAGAGTTCACATTTGTGCCGGATAAACTGCCTGCGAGCGCCGGTGGGCTACCCGATGCTAGGACTTAGTTACGCATGCCCTAGCTTCTGAAGAACCAGATGCGCCAGCTGAGCTGGCTGATATTGATATGCTTCGACGTAGTGAACCGAGTGCAGCAGCCCAGGCACGGCAGTGTTATCGAAGCGGACCGGAAGAATATATTCAGTCCGACGCGCGATTGCGGCGTCAAAGGCATTCCGTCGCTCATGGCTCGGCCACACCTTCGCGACATAGTCGGCTGATATAAACATCACGCAATAGCGCGCCGTCCCCCATATACCTCTGCAAAATGCTCAACTAGGTTTTTTCCCCAGATATTTGCAACCTCGTAGTTGTCATAGAAGATCCTCACTCCAGCCGCCACGAGGCTCTGAGCAACAAGCTCGACATATCCTCTCTGCTCCCCGGCGAACGAAAGAACTACCTCATAGCCAGAGGGCGCCGGCAGTGATGACCCGCCGGCATGAAGAAACCCTTCGGCTTTCGCGAACTCCCGAAGATGTCACACTACAAAAATCGTTCCACGAAGACTTGTAAACTAGAAGCACTAGTATATGCCGCGTAAGCTTGGAAGTCGTCGCCCTTCTCTTCATCCGCAAAATCACAAACAGACTTCAAGATAAACGCTTTCGGCTGCGGCAGAGGTGCCTCGTCCGCAGCAGCAAGAACTCCGTAGCTCTCCATCTCGATACCGATGATTTTGCGATGTTGCTGCTTAATCATTGAGATAGCGGCCTTGTCGGCTAGTACCGCAGCTCCCGATGCCATAGGTCCTATGTGCATTTGAAGAATTGTGTTTGGCTTTGGTCCAGGCCACTGCGTCCTGATGGACGCAAAAACATCTGAATCATCAGCCATCGCTGAGAGTTTGCCGCGAATGAATGAGTTCAACCCGATTTGATGAGGCGCCGCGGCGAATACCGAAGTACTAGCTTCAGTCTGTTGCTTCCCGCTGCCCCAATCCCATCCCGGGTCTGCTGCTATGATGTCCCCCAACTCACATTCCCCTCTGATTCCGGCGGCAATCCCCACCATTGCCAGATATCGAGGACGAAAGTGGAATATCATTTTCGTTGCGAGGACAGACGCGGCAGTCATCCCCACTCTCGGGGCCGCGGCCGCGACAACCTTTCGGATGCTTCCCGCCTTCAAGAATTCCCCTTCGTAGAAGACGGCGCTATCATTCGGCGCTTCTAGACGACTCCAGTGCCACGGGATCTTCTGAACGGCCTCCAACTCCGGCTTGACCAAGGCAGTGACGACGCATAACTCGACATTATGCGCCAACCCGCCTCCACTCCGGCGTGCGAGAAGAATATGTCTGACTTTTCGTTGTAACTGATCTGCCCAAGCATCCGACCCTGGGTCATATTGCACAACCATCCACAAGTCCTCTGCAAACCTCGGCCCGGCAGCGTCGCGCACCTCGGGGAAAGCAGTAAGACCAACAACTTCCCGAGGGGTGTAGTAAACAGGCCTATCCAATATTTCTTGCAACAGGCCTATGCCCCCGTCCGGGCTAGGCAAACCGCCCGCGCGTTCGGGTAAAGCGACATCCAGAACGAGGAGGTCGTATTGTTCGGCTCGCATCGCACGCTTCGCCTCCATTGCGTCCTGTGCCGTATGGATTAGTTCAGGATCACAGCCTGGAACCTGACTTAGGCACCTCACAACCTTGAGTAATTTGTCCCGGTTATCCTCAACTACAAGTATCTTCACTGTGTCCTCGACTGACATTTGGATCAACCTTGATAATTAAAGACTTCAGCTCTTCCTTCCATCCATGAATCGCCGCGTGATAGTAGACGAGGCCCCGGTAAACACTGGGATGATCACGTTGAAGTACACGATCCAGATCCCTCAAATCCATCGCCTCCGGTCCCTTTCCAAACCTTTCAAACTGCGTCACAACAATAACCGGTACTTTAAGATCAAATCTATCCATCTGACGTAGAAACTCTCGACCGCCCAGTGGATGCATTTGACCTCCAGGCTCATCCGGACCAATATCATAATTTGGTAAAGTCATATCGAGAATGATGAGCTGTGGACAGGCATTGCGAAGCTGGTAAACTCCATTGCGAAGAGATCGAGACGTAACTATTTGAACGCCCCGAAAAGATTCCGACAAAAACTGCGTTAGCTGCACAATCTTATTCTCATCGTCTTCCACTAGTAAAACGAGCATCACAAATTCTCCGGCACGAACACCTCAAATTCTGTTACCGGCAACTCTATCCGAACGAAAAACCAACCGTCATCGGCAAACCCAAATGCCAGGCTATCATCGATTCGGCGATCCTGGCGGACAATATTCTGTAGTTTTATCAGCCCCGTTCCACCCTCTGACCTCGTGGCCGTTTGGAATTTGCCCCCGGCAATCATCTCCCGAATTCGAGCCACGTTAGCGTCACCAGCCCGAGCGCGGGTCGCGGCGTTCACCTCGTTTCTGATTACTACCTGCAGTCGCTTCTCCTGCACATCAGCCACGACCTCGACTTCTGGGCGATTGGTTCCTGAATGTTTTCGAATATTGTCGAGTATGATAAAGAACATGTCGGAAAATCTGTTTAGTTCAACAAACTCTGGCATCTCGCCGATCTTGGAGGAAACAATCGGATCAAAGTCGGGATGGATTCGCTTGACTTGCTCAAGGCCAATCTCGAAAAGCTCATGAAAGGGGAAATGCCTTGACGGCGTGTCGAGCGCTGGTCGAAACCAGTCCTTGACCTGTTCTAACCCTTGTATCGCCCGAGTTTGCCCTGATCTAATAGCTATATTTAGATCAGGGATATATTCGAAGCTAGCATCTGACTCAACGTCTATTAAAAGTGTCGTGAACAGTTTATTCGTTTCCGGTTTGACGGACGTATCGATGTGAGATCGGACAGCCTCCAAGCACGCAGCAACATTTTGCCAAAACAGCGTGAAACATATATCAACAAAGCTGTCAAAGACAGTGTCTGAGCGCACCTCCAGCCCAAGCACAACCAGCATTAATGAAGTTAAACGTGCTTCGAATAGTCCTAGCTTCCTGTCGGAGCTATACACTTGAATATAATCCCCAGCAAAGCTATCGATTAATTTATCGTAACCTCGCGAAAACTCCCTCAAGCATTCATCAAGATTCTTCGCCCCTTGTGCACTTGCATATGACAGCCGGGACATCCAGTATTCATTGCTCTTGTACTCGTCGGACCCGACCTCGCGCTGAGTAATTATCCTTTCCTCTTCTAGAGGACCTCGAAGCTGCCCCGAGAGTGCCCCGTGCCTAACCCTCATACTAAGGTAACAATCGAGGCCATGATAAGGGTTTGTGAAGCACGCCCGAAGGAATCGCGAGGTCATTTGGATCAACAGGTCGCCAGCTTCATCCTTGGGCAACTCCGGAAGCTCACCGCCCTCCGTCGACCTTTGAGGGGCGTCTTGGTGAGATCGGGGACTTTCGCTTCGGACTTGGGCAACCTGAGATGCGCGCAGCTCTTGATATCGAAGATAATCTTCTTTAAGCTCTTGGCTGGCCCAGCGACGGATCGGCTCCACATCAATTGATATCTTGCTCTGTTCAACCTGCCGGAGCCCACGATTGATGGCTTGCTTTCGGGCGACCTGCAGAAGCTCCGTCTCATATGTAGCAGCATTGTCTGGATCTAACCCCAGCAGTAAATTACATATAGTCAATCGCTCTGTCTCGACTTCTCGTGAGCTCTTGAAGGCGATAGAGCTCTGCATTACTTCAACTATGCACACAAAGCGGAGATAATAGACTAGAAGGCGTTTATCAAACTCGTTAACACGGGTGGCAAGGTCGGATGGCCGCTCGACACCATGGCTGGTGAGAAAGTCTTCATATGCGTAGGACCGTCTGCTAGTGTAGCTCTCACTCATAAAACGAGTCGCTATGTCGAATAGGATCGGTATGCCGAGCTTTCCTGCTAGGGCACGCAACATCTCTTTCGATAAGCGGCTAATGCAGTCGGTTATGGGTAGCATACGGACCAATCCTGTGTCGGCCGTTGCTTGGTTTGCGATTAGGTCCACCAGTTCAGGTGTTCTGCCGAGTTCCATCAGGCAATAAGCCTGGTACCGGACCGCTATTCGTCGCAGGCGTATGCTATTTGTGCCTTGGAGTTCTTGCGCGAGAGTAAGAGCGGCAGCAAAGCGCTTGCTTGTTATTTCACGCTCGATATCCTTTCGGAGCGCGGCTGCTGCGCTGTATTGACTAGAGGTTACCCCGGAATCTAATGATGCTCGATCGATTTCAAAGGCGGCTGCTATGCTGCCGCCAAAATGCGGAAACACTGACTCGAGATAGCCTCCTTGACTGGCCGACGGCAAGAAGCGGATTACACGTGATGTTAAGTACGGCGAGGACACAAAGGCTCGCAGGCCCCGTCCTGCATCTGCTAGAGGCGAGGTTGAAATCTCCTCCGACGCAAAAGCATCTAACGCAGGACCAATAGAACTAAACCTGAGGCTTAGTATTATTCGTCGGATATCGACGAGGGCCTTTTCAAAGCCACTTTCCTTGCCAATCAGATCGGAACCAAGTTGAATAATGTACGCCGCAAACGCGCCCGGCTGCTTCATGGTTTGCGATAAAAGCTCAGCGCCGGCCTTGTCAGCGCCGGCCTTGATGGCAGTGATCAAAGTTGCCGGGTCCGCGGGCATAGAACCGAGTGCCTGGACTGCTTTGTCGTAGGCTAGTGGGTAGTCGCCCATTAGCAAGGCGTCCTCGGCTCCGGTAAACTCAACTGGGGTGGTAGGCCAGTCACGCTCACCCAGCAAGCACTGCAGCTTGCAGATGCGCAAATCGTTTGTTTCGGGTGCCAGCAGGCTTAGCGCACGAGCAAATAGTGAAGCAAGATGACTTTGCGGATTGTCAGTGATCGCCCTGGTTGCGAGATGGATAAATGTTTCGTAGTAATCGATTAAGGATGAAGTCGCTTCGTGACGAAGTATGGAGCTGATTGTCGGTATGTCAATCGTATAAATATCGACAGTCCGAAATAGGATATACTTGCGGAAATCTGATGCAACCATCCAGTTATGCGAGCTAGCAAAAATCTCGTCGTGATACTTTGATGTATTGACCTTGTCTTCATTTCGAGCGCTGATATGGAAAGATAAGAATTCTACGATACCGCTGATGCCCGGAAGAGCGCGAATGCTGTTCACGAATTGTTTTTGTGCGTCTAGCCCTTTCCAGAGTTGAAGTACTGCGATACGCATTTCAATTAGCCACAGGGACATGCCGAGTCCCCGCTCGATTTCTTCGAGCACTGTCCAGGCAGAGTCAAATCCTTCATGGAGTAGTTTGGCCTCGAAGGCGTGGGCTTGGGCTCTGAATTCTCTCACACGAGCTGCGTGAGCCCGCAGGACGGACGCGCTCCACAATATTTCCTTCTCAACTGGAATTGGAGCTAGTACTCGATGGACCCGCTTAAGTGAGCTCACATTTGGCGGATACCTGCCTTCGACAACCCCACGGCCCTTGTACCGCACATTAGGTAACCACGCCACCAGCGCATCGTACAGACTTGAGTCAACCATCTGTCTGACCCTTGCAACAGTAGCAAAAGGATCGGACGAACCGCGGAGCAGATTGCGGTATTTATATGGAAGCGTTGGCAGGAGATGCTCCTGAAGACGATAATACCGGAATCAGGCAGGCTTAGTCAGCTAAAGTCAGCTACGAACGGTTTCAGCCCAAGGGGTAATGTAGCAGCTGCGTAGAAGATAGAGCTCGAAAAGACGCCAATCAGGCGTTCCCAGATTAGGGGTCCGGCCTTACAGGTCGGAGCACTAAAGGCTTACTTCCACGATCAGACTCAACCTGCGCGGTCGCTTTCGAAGGCTGAATCGCGGGCCGTGGCAGATCACTAGCCCAGCATTTCCTGGATTTGCTTTTGCTTGGTAGGCCATGGAGGATGCGAGTGGTTTGATTGCGAAAACCAAGAAGTCGCAGCACTGCGGTGGCTAATCCTTCCGGGAGGAGGTAATGCATGTACGACTCACGTGGCGTCACCGTAAAGCTGATAGAGGGTGCTTTCCCGAGGAAATTCCTATACCACTGCCTCCCCTGCGCGAAGGATTCGTAGCCCGCTGCGTTTGCCAGTTTCGCGATCCGGCTGCCATCGAATCTGGATCGGAGTCTGGGGGATCATTCGGGGCACAGACCAGGTTCGTGTGACCTGCCGATTCACTGCAATCCAATTCGAGTTTGCTGCAGCTTAATTCAAACATTACTGCAATTGAATTCCAACAATTCCAAACTGCGCTTGGGCGGCGCAGTTCGTCTGCCGTGTACAATCGCACCCTGATGCCGATTCCGGCCGCGGACAACTCCAGCGACTAGACATTCAGTCGTCGCTCCAGCGTCGCCGACTGAGTGCTCTTGATCGTCAGCCATCGAGATTACACGCGATAAAGCGGATTCCTTTTTTGAGATTCACTGCCCAAGGTTCTCCCCTGCCTTGTAAAATCGCACTCTGAACCCGCGGCCATCGCTTCAGCGTACCGCGTTTACTGCCACACTGTTACTGATGGCGGCGGTGTCATTGTCGTGTGTGGTTGGCTACCAGCGGGGGGTCTTGGCAGCGCGCACGAAGAAAGCACAAGAGCGACAGCGGGGGGCGAATAAAGCGTGACCGTGGACATTCAAGACGCCCTAGAAGCGTTGGACGGGCTGTTTGGGAAGGATCTTTATCTTGCGAAGAGCGACACCTGCATGGCGGCATTCAAGGCCCTGAAGGAAGCCACTACAACTCAACAGAAGCTCACTGCACTAGGCAAATGTGTCCGCGAATGGATAGATCGCTCGGCGGCAGCGATTCGATTATGGACGCCCAAGTATGCTGCGCTGGCTGACGCAGCCGGATTCGCCGGCAAAGACAAATGGGGGTGGATAAAGGAGAACGTTACCGAGAAGCTGCAGAGGAGTTGCACCGGTCCAGAATTCCCGGGTTCATGGGGGGGGCCGATAACAAGCTGGGAACCTCTTGAGTGGTGGATTCGCAATGCTTGTAATGAGGCTCCTAGTTTCTTGATTTTGCGCGACGAGCCTTTGATACCTCCACAATGGCTGCGCATATCAACCAATCCCGTTTCCGATCCTATTGGTTATTACCGGATGATCCAGAGGGCAGAACTTGGACGGGAGCTAGAGTGGGCCCTCGACCACGCCAAAATAGAAGCGGCAACAAGCTCGACCCAGAGCAATCTGCGAATCTCGCAAGAACAAATAACGGACAGTCGGCACCGCAAGCTGCCGAAGAAGACGTGGCCACCCCGGGTGACGTGGCCACCCCGTTCTTTCAGTCCGGGCTTCCCTGGTGTGCGAGAGCAATTGGTACGAGCCTACCGAACACTCACCAAGAGCGGTTTTCTCATTGACAGTGATCCTCAGAACGACCTCGGAGACGGCAAGACTTGGGTGGTGGAATGCAGATCGACCGACAAACTGCCCAAGGATACAGACCTGGCTGATCTCGCACGTCAGTGTCTGGAATCGAAAGGGATAGTCACCGACGGCGTTTCCTTAGAGGGCCGGACACTCTACGTTACACTCAGCCCGCCCGCACGTCAGATTGCTCCGTCCGAACAGCAGTCAGGTCCGGCATTGGCCGAATCGGAGCGTGAGAGGCTTCGAGCCAAACGGCTGCGGGAAAATTACGGAATTAACATCGATGGACCGCCAATCCGCTCTAGGAGCGCCATAATCAAGGAGTACATGGAGGCGCACAACGGAGAACAGCCACCCGAGGAATATGTGGTGGGAGAGACGCTAGAATCGGTTAGGCAGTCTCTGGGCATGAAAAAGGCGCAGTCAGACCTCCCGGTCGACGTCGAGCCGATTGCTCCCGGACACCAGGAGCCGTGTTTCACTGCATCTCTTGACTATCGAAGTATCCGCTTCAACGGGGTGACTCATACCCTGACTCGCAACCAAGGAACGATCATCAAGATTCTTCATGAAGCGTTCGAGCGAGGAACACCGAGCATCGGCAAATCCAAATTGCTCGCCGCTGTGGAGTCCGAATCCAGCCGGGTACAGGATTTTTTTAGGCATTCTCCGCTGTGGAAGACGCTAGTCGTTAGCGGCGAGCGTAGAGGGACGTACCGGCTCAATCTCCCCGCTCGCGGATAGGAGTCCCGCGAGATACACGGGTTCCCTCGAAATACACCAATAGCGCACACCTTACTCCCCCTCTCGACCTATATAAGAGCTCTATGCAATGTGGAATGTTTCCGCAAGAGGACAGCGGTGAGCACACTCAAAGAAGTTCGGAAGGCGGCAGGTTTAACTCAAATACTGCTCGCTCGGAGGGCCAACATCTCTCGTTTCCGATTTTGTCTGGCGGAAAAGGCTCGCTAGAACTGCGATGTGACCAGGCGAAGGGACTATGAGCACACCGAAGCTGACGATCGAGCAAAGAGAAACAGATGGAACTCCCTGAACTCATCGACGAGAAACTGGTATCCGAGCGGTTCGGCATATCCCTGCATACGCTCCGATCTTGGCGGAACTGTGGAGACGGACCAGACTTCTACAAATTGGGTACAGCCAGACGTTCGCCCGTGCGGTACGATGTTGCAGTACTCGCAGAATGGCTGCGGGCACATTTGCGTGTCCAAAAGGCGAGAGCGACTGCGGAGGAGAAGCATGTCGCTCTATAAACGGGGGTCAACCTACTGGTACAGATTCCGCTGGAATGGTAGCAAGCAGTATCGCGGTTCTTGCAAGACCTCGATATTCGCAGAGGCCAGGAAAGTGGAGTCGCTGATGTTGGCCCGATTGCTGGAGAATAAGCGGCCGCCGGGATCGCGTAAGATCCCCACGCTGGCCGAGTTCTCAGGTCGATTCTTTCAATGGATGGATTCACTCCCGACGGATCGCCCGCCGAAAGAGGGAACCCGCAAGTATTACCACGTTGGCTGGAAACTGCTGGAGAAAACCACGATGGCAGGACGGAGAGTTGACCACATCGAACGTGACGACATCTCCGCGCTGGCAGTGGGTAGCTCCCCGGCCAACACTAACAATGCCCTGCGCACTCTTCGGAGAATGCTCAAGCGGGGTCAAGAGTGGGGCTTGATTCACACCGTTCCAAAGATTCGGCTCGTGGAAGAGCCGGGCAGGGAGATTATGTTAGAGCCCTGGATGGAAGCCAACCTTTTAGCCGTGATGGAGATCCAGCGCACGCCAAGCAGCAAGCACTCACCCCAATCGGCGAATTACGGCTGGCAGCCTTTGAGAGATGTTCTGCTGATCATGCTCGATACGGGTATGAGGCCGGCAGAGGTCTTTCGCATGGAATGGGAGCATGTGAAATGGGACAGGGGCCTGATCTTCGTTCCACGCAGCAAGTCGCGCAAATCAAAGCGGTATGTGCCACTGAGTGAGCGCGTCAAGGCAGCATTGCTGGTGCGGGCAAAAGATTCATCCTTCGTGTTCCCGTCGGCCCGTAGCCGTTCGAGTCACATCGAGACGGTGCAGAAGCAGTTTGACCGCGCCAAGAAATTGGCGAGTCTACCGGGTGCCGTTGTGCTCTATTGTGCTCGGCACAGGTTCAGCACCGATGCCATGGACGGGACGGGCAATTTAATGGCGGTAATGGACGTCATGGGTCACAGCCGACCTGACGTGACGCGCCTTTACCAGCATCCCGGCCTGAAGCAGATCGGGATGGCTATCAACAAACGAAACGAAGTTGTGCAGTGAGCACAAAACCGAGCACACGGTAGAAATTGTGGTCGTTGGAAGAGAAGCGGTAAGCAATTGATTGCAGAGGCATTAAGGTTTGGTAGCGCTACCGGGAATCGAACCCGGGTTTGAAGATTGAGAATCTTCCGTCCTAACCCCTAGACGATAGCGCCCCTCTGAAAGGACACTGCATTATAACAAGAAATCCCCAGTATTGATAAGGGTTCCACGTGCCGATAGTGCGCTGCTTTGACCGGCACAGCGCCCCTGCCGATAGTGACTGTGAAAATTCGAAGAGCGCACTACCTACGTGCCCGTGATGGTGCGATTGAAAATGTAACGGAATCGGCCCAATGCTTCATCCTGGGCTCACCACACATGGCTATGTGCGGCTAACCATTGCGCGCACCTTTCCGAAATGCTAGTGTCGTTCGACATCGAGTCAGGTTCATGACACAAACAATCTCTGCTATTCCGGGAATGACGTCCGTGCAAAATTCAGCGATGAGACGATGGGCAGTGATCGCGGTCTTATTGTGCATCATCCTGCTCGTGCCGCGGGCGTCTCCGGCTCAGCAGGCGCAATCCGCTCCCGCACCGGCGCCGCAAGCCGCGCAGGCGAAACCGGCTGCGCCGCAAGAATCCTCTGCAACTCAGGGCAACCCCGAGGCTAAGGTCTGGGTCAACACGAAGTCAGGGGTTTATCACTGTCCCGGCACGCATTGGTACGGGACCACCAAATCGGGAGAGTACATGAAACAATCCGAAGCCCAGCAAAAGGGCTTTCGTCCCGCCTATTACCGGCCTTGCAAGTAGCACTTTCTATTTAGTTTATGGGCAAATGTTCCACGTGGAACATTTTTTTGAGCGATCAAACGGCGGCTTTCTGCAGGGGTTGACAACCCGGATTCCCCGTAGCACAATCTCACTCGTAGGCGAATAAAAAGCGAAAACAACTCCCCGTCCGCTTCGCCCGCCTGAGGTTCTTCATGTCGTCGGTCGCCGTCACTCCGCCAAAAATATCTTTCGCAGGCCCGCGTTCCACGCGTTCTCTTATCGAGGCATCGCTCGGCGCGCGCCTCTCTTCCACCCTGCTGCTTCGCGAACGCGCTGTCCCTTTGACTGTCTCGACCGGGATCGCTCCTCTCGACGCTCTTACCGGGGGCTTGCCGCGTGGGGCCCTCAGCGAGATTGCCGGGCCGGCTTCTTCCGGACGCACGGGAGTAATGCTGGCGACGCTCGCCGCAGCCACTCGCCGGCAGGAGGTATGCGCGTTGGTGGATGCCAGCGATAGCTTCGATCCTGCCTCGGCGGCAACGGCCGGCGTCGATCTGGATCGGCTGTTGTGGGTGCGCTGCCATGAACAACTCAAGCGCCAAGGCGCCAGCGTGAAATCCCAATCTCCCACACACGCTGGGTTTGCCTTTGGCGCGGCGCTGGAACAAGTGCTGAAGGTGACCGATCTGCTTCTGCAGGGAGGTGGCTTTGGTATGGTCGTGCTCGACCTGGGCGACATTCCGGCGGAAAGTGCGCGACGCGTGCCGCTCACTTCGTGGTTTCGCTTTCGCCGCGCGGTCGAGCCCACGGCGACCGTGCTGCTGCTGATTGAACAAGAGCCATGTGCGAAGACCTGTGCCTCGCTGGTACTGCGATTTCAGCCGGAGGCAATCTTCGCGTCTAATTCGACTACTTTCTTAGACCCAGATCAGCTCGGCCTAACATCGTCATCCCACAATGTGAGATTCGCAAATACTGGGCCGCCTATTCCGAAAAACAATGTTGTGGGCCATGCGGCACTCTTACGTGGAATGCGTTTTCGTGCTGAGGTGATACGTTCCTGGGCGCAGCGGAAACCACCGCAATCAATCGGCATCAGTTTTGAACTGCGCCCTGCGTTGTGAATCTCGGGTAGGGCGGACCTTCAGAGCCTGCCCTGAGCCAAGCCGAAGGGTCCGCGTTAGGCGCTTGAGTTTATTTTCCCGAGCCGGCTTCAGCCGGCGGCAGATTTGCATTCATGTTTGCCTGCATCTACGTTCCCGATTTCCCGGTGGAAGCCATGGTTCGCATCGAGCCATTGCTGCGCGATCGTGCGGTCGCTGTTCTGGAAGGCAGACCTCCTCTGACTCGCGTGATTGCAGTGAATGAAAAAGCTCGCCTCCTGGGAATGGAAATCGGCATGACCAAATTGCAGGCGGCCGTTTTCGCCGGCACTTTGCCGTCGGAGACTGCGAAAGCTCTAGTCCCACAGCGTGGTAGTAAACGCGCGAATACTTCGTCGCACCCCAATCTGGCGATCTTGCGCCAACGCTCGCCTCAGCAGGAGATCTCGGCCCATGCCGCGCTGCTCGATGTGGCCCACGCTTTTACTCCGCGCGTGGAAGACACTGCTCCGGACACGCTGTTGCTTGATCTCGAGGGCCTCGATCGCCTATACGGTGCGCCTCCAAGAATGGCCAGCAATCTGGCGGCACGCGTGATGGCCGTCGGAATCGAAGCGAACATCGCGGTGGCCGCTAATCCGGATGCAGCCATGCACGCGGCGCGGGGATTCAATGGGACGACGGTTATTCCCGGCGGTAAGGAAGCGCAGCGCCTGGGAGTTTTGCCGTTGCAGGTGTTGCTGGATGCGTTTGAAATTTCTTCGCAGAAAAAGACTGCCGGCAAAGCGCCCGAGCGCGGGCGCGAGAAGCTGCGGGAGCAGATGCTGGACACGCTGGAACGTTGGGGAGTCCGCGA
>Ga0187883_10000888_pt1 | contig 18587 bp, 17 predicted proteins | sample June2016WEW_20_1_2_FD_132966 | JGI IMG/M metagenome (GOLD analysis project Ga0187883, IMG submission 132966) | Peatland microbial communities from SPRUCE experiment site at the Marcell Experimental Forest, Minnesota, USA - June2016WEW_20_10 | ecosystem: Environmental > Terrestrial > Soil >...
GCCATGTGGATCACGGCGGAGATGATGACGGACCTGTACAACCACGACGCCTATTCCCGGGGCGTGGCGCGGGAAGCGATCCAGAAATACAACGACCATATTGAACGCTGCAACCGTGCGATTGAGGCGGCTGACCATGGCATGTCCATCTCCGGAGCAGATTCTGACGCGACCAGCCTCAAGAGTGAACTGTTATCTGTCGCCGAGCAGAGGGACTCTTATAAACGCGAACGAGATTTGGTTAAGCGTGACTTGCAGGAAAAGGAAAAGCTGATTGCAGAGATGTCCTTGCGGGTTGACGCGATTGGAAAAAAGACGGATCCAAGTCACTCTGTTGCGAGTTCCGTCGATATGAGCGTGGCAGATCCGAAGTTGGTGCAACTCATCAACAATCTGCAGGAGCAATTGTACGCAGAGCGTCGGGAGAACCGCCGGCTGAAAGGTGCATAGCAGAGTGTTGGTTGCGGTGACCGATTTTGGTAGCGTATGGCGCCGGCGGTTTGGCAAGAACCCGGATGACCCACGACGTTTTGCAAGAGGCGTGTATTACAACACTACCGGCATCGACATCGCGGGAACTATACGCCAACGGCCCCAGATCGTTGGCTACGCCCGATTCAACGGATGTGGCGGATTCAACCCGAACCGTCCCTCGCAGATGATCGGCCGTGTCTTTGAATGCGCGGAACCGTGCGTTTGGCAGAGACAGAACAAACTCCTTTTCAAGCGTCTCTTGAACGCCCCAGAGAAGCCGGATGGTTTCTTGGTGGTAGCGCGGGCCCAGCTAGTTGGCAAGCTGAGAATCGGCAGGACCGATTGGAGGTCAGCTGGCACCTGGCTCATCTCGTTCAGTGAATCTCACGGCCTGCAGGAAGCCATGCTGTTGATGCCGGAGCACAGCTGGATGCAAACCGACTTGGGTCGCTTTGTCCTGGAGCCGGAAGCACGGCGGCCATGGGTTGCACGGCTTGTGCTGGCATCCGCGTAACAGGATTCAATCTCATGCGGTATCGCAAAGGCATGATTGCGCTCAGTGAGGTAAGGGATTATCCACTGCTCCGCCGCGTGCTGCACAGCAATTTCGTCACTCCCGCGCAGTTATACGAATTCATGAAGCTGGACTACTGCGTGTCGTCTCGCAATGCGTTTGACAACCGGCTACGACGGTTGCTGACGCACGACCTGCTGGTACGGCACGAGATTCCAACTATGAACCGCGGCGTCGTGTATTCGATATCACGAGCTGGAGCGTCGGAATTGGTTGGCAGAGGAGAGTATTACTCCGGGTCCACGGACATCGGCAAAGAGTCCAACGGTCACGTGCAACACGCGCTGGAATTGAATGACATTCACCTCGTGCTGAAGCAGAGCCGCACACTCGTTCGTTGGACGCCGGAGTCTGACATCCGATCGCGCAACGAATTCACGGAAATTGGATACGTGAAAGATTATGACGCAGTGATCGCGGTTCGCTTTGACGAGCACGAACATCGCTTCGCCCTCGAGTATGAACGCACCCAGAAAGCAAATGGGCGATACCAGGAGATCCAGAAGAGGATCCAAGCTGAGACCGACTTTCGCCACTTTTTGTATCTTGTTTCGAATTATGACCTGTTGCTATTCCTCGTAAAGAAGTTCGAAGGCTGCCGCCGGCCCGTTTACTTCGGCCTACGGCAGGATTTCCTCACTGAGGGGCTTTGCCTGTCAGTCCAAAGCAATCTCTCTCCTGTGTCTACCACCTTTCTCGCCGTGCTAAAGCATGGCCTCTCCCGTCCGAGCGGAGGGCGCATATCCGCTTCGTAAAATGGAGCCCGATTTGCCTATTGCAGTGGGTTTGAAGTGGAATTGGAGTGTAATTGGCGTGAATCGAGCCCTCGCAACCTGCTGATAGCGCGGCGGTTATCGGTTGACTATACCCTGTTGATATCCTCAATCTCCGAAAAACGACCGAGGAGTTATGACACTGGTGTCGCGCTATTGCGATACGTTGTGTCCAGTTATGGTAACGCAGTCCTTGTTTCTGACGTGCGCTCGTTTCGGTTCGCTGTTCCGGCGGTTGCGCGAGAGTGCACGAGCGAGTTGGTCATACTGTTCCGCGGTGCGCGCAGGTTGTGGGGTACAGCGGGTGGAGCCCGGCGCTTGGATATCCAACACATGGATCAGCTTGGATCTTTCTGATGGTCTGGAAATAGCGTCGCTATAATGTTGTAATCCGGGACAGCGTCGCATGGCGTTGCCAACTGACTGCGGCGGGGACAGTGCCCGGCGAGACTTGGAGCAGCAGGCCGAGGGCGCCAGTGAGCCACTTTGAACGGTTACCGACTTGGGTGGAAACGCAGGAAGAGCGAAACAGTCAGCGGACCAAACTCTTGGAACGGTGCCAACTCGTGTTCAGCGCACCAGCGGTAGCATTTCTGGGCGGCGATCTTGCTGTGCTCGTAGGTGGGTGGGCCGTCGGACAAGCCCTTCCGCTTCGAGTCTATGTAGGACTGGAATTGCGGAGTCACGGGAAGCAGTCTGTCGAGTTCGACTGTCGTGCATGGGATTATAGAAATTACAAGTACGTTGAAGAAACGCTATTGCACGAAAAGCCGATCGCCGATCTTATCCAACTCTTCCATTTGAAAGACAAGGCTATCTTCCACATCCTCAGTGACTACCCTGCCAAAATGGGGGGAGCGTGGGCGGGAGCAGTGTCGGCAGCTTTAGCAGCGACACTGCTCAACCGCCGCGACGCCTCAGATTTAGCAGAGATACGTGGTTGGCCAAATTTTGGTGCCAACCAGTTGCTTCAGGACGCCAACTTCAGGAGGTGCTTCGAATTAGCGCTAAAGTTAGAAGGGGGGATCCACGGCAAATCGTCCGGAGGCGGCGCATTCTGTAGCATGGTTGGTTCCAGCTACCCAGTTTGGTTCAGAAGGCTCGATTGCCCCGCTGCTCTCAAAGGCACTCCGGAAGCGCCGCCAAACTACGAAGGCGGCACAACGGTTGAGACTTTGAGCGCTTTGGCAAGCGAAACGGTTGATGTGGAGCTTGGACTCGTGTCCTCCGGCGCACCACGGGACACTGCGGATGTTCTTAGGGCTGCGATGCGGCGACTGGAGCACAATAAGGACATTCTTGTGCAAAACTCCAAGAACATTTATGAAGCGGTCTGCAAAGTTCTAGAGTCCCCTGAAGCACGAGATCCAATAGACCGCCTTATTCGGGAAATGAACTTCGCACGCTCACTGTTCGACTACTTGGATTTGGGTTGGCATAGCGCCGATCAAATCGTCGCCACGTGGATCCACACTATGTTAGAACTCCATCTGCGCGGCGAGGTTGGACTCAAGCCTACGGGAAGCGGGAGTGGCGGCTTCATGTTATCCATCGCACCCGCTTCCATGGGCGAGTTTCACGAGAAGGTTTCCGAAGCGCTCTCGAGAGGCCCCAAGCCGGACGAACAGAGTCCTGCTTGGCAGACCGGCATTCTGTGGCACGGAACCTTCCCAGTGGAGGCACACGGATTGCATGTTGAGCCGTGGACGCAAGCCACTGAAACCCTGGTTATGGCAGCGAAGGAGAACTTTCCTTCGTGCGATTCGGACGTCGCATTCCGCTCATCGAGCGAGTTGACACCGCGTGCGGCGACAACCGCCGCGCCAAAAGAAGACGTGACCCAATCCGCAAACCCGATCCACGAGCGGCACGAAAATAAACAAAATCTGGAGCCTGCGGCACCGCAACTGAAAGAAATGCGCATGAAGATGTTGGCAATGGCTCAAGAGAGATGGCGTTCAACAGTGACATCTGAGATACCTTTTGAGTTGATCTGCAAGGCTGCCAAGGTCGATCACAAGGACGGTTACAACTGGCGCAACGGGAAGTTACCGTCCGCCTCGGTTATGACCCTCCGCATAGAAAAGGTTCTGCAGGATCCAAAGCCCCCCATCCACAGAAAATCCCCAATCGATTAGTGGGACAGATTTTCCCACCATTCCCACCAGTTCTCCACTATTGCGGCCCCACTACAGAGCAATGCGACGATTTCCTCTAGGGGGGCAGTATGAGTATGCCAGCTGTATTGTTATCCAAGGCCGCGTGGTGCGAACCGGTTCATGTGGTGCTTTTCTGCGGCGGTTCGGGTAGCTCACCAATCATCGCGGAACTAGTGCGCCAGTTCCCAGATGTGCAAACCACGCTGGTGGTTAATGGTTTCGACGATGGTAAATCAACCGGCGCCCTGCGGTGCCTCATTCCCGGGATGCTCGGGCCGTCGGATTACAGGAAAAACTTCTCGCGCCTCCTCGATTTCAGCGTTGCCAAACATGCCGTTGCTCTGAAGAAGATTCTTGACTACAGGCTGCCTGCCTCCGCAACGGTCGGCGACTTAGCGAACCTAACGTGTGCCAGCGGCTGCAATAAGGTGAGCAGTGTATCTCAAGGGGAACTGGCACACCTCCTGAGCGCCTTGCCCAGGGACTTGCGCTTTCGTTTACAAACCTACATAGCGCTGTTTCTCCAGTACTGTCATTGCAAATCGCAGTACCCGACACTCACCGACTGCTCGCTGGGAAACTTGCTCTTCGCGGGGGCCTACCTGGCAAGCGGCTCGGAGTTCAATGCTTGCGTCAAAATGTTCGTCAGCCTCTGTCCCGTGGGCGCTGAAATCGTCAATGTGAGCCGTGGAGAATGCCGCGTGCTTACCGCCTTGAAAGAGGACGGCACACTGCTGTGTAGTGAAGCCGAGATTGTAAGCCCTCAAGGTCAGTCTCGCATTCTTGACGTGTTCTTGCTGCCGCGCACCTTATCGTCTGATCAGATTGCGGAGCTTGAGCCACTCGCAGTCTCTGAAAAGCACCTACGATTGAAATCGTTGCAGGCGCAGGCTCACATTTCACCGGAAGCCGAAGTCGCTCTTCGGAACGCCGACCTTATCGTGTATGGCCCCGGTACGCAGTTCTCATCACTGTTTCCTAGCTACCGGGTTCTTGGTGTTACCGACGGCATTCGCCACAGCGGCGCTTGCGCAAAGGTCTTTGTTGCGAACCTTGAGGTAGATCATGACATCCAGACGTTAAGCCTCACGGAGCTAATTGATAAAGCATTGCAGATGATGAATGACAGCTGCAACGAGTCCGGTCTGATAACCCATGTCCTCTATAACCAAGCTAGCGCCCTCAGGCAGAGAGGACTGAAGTGGTTTAACACGGGGTTGGCTACAGCCTACAAGAATGCGCAGATCATCTCAGGGGACTTCGAAAGCCCAGCCACGCCCACAGTACATAGCGGACTCCCGGTTGTGACGAAACTGCTTGAGTTGCGCTTGGCCAGTGCACGTTCGACAACTCTTAGATCAGTGGAGAAGTAGCGTGCTAAGAGAGAAAAACGCATTCCTGTTCGATCTAGATGGGACGCTCGTTGACTCCGACTTCCTACATGCGGCCGCCTTCGGCGAGAGCTTGGATGCTCATATGCCTGAGTTAGCTACGGGATTCTCGTATGGACTGTTAAGAGGCTTATCAACACGGGATGCATTCAGGTCCATGGGTGTAGCCGACGAGGAAGTGCTAGACACCCTTGTCGCCTCAAAGCGCTCATGCTACCGCACGCTGGTCTCGCGCGGATTTCTCAAGCCGCTCCCCGGCTCTCTGGAATTACTTACTCATCTCCAGCAAGCAGATCGCCACCTTTGTCTCGTCACAGGGGGGAGCCGCCTCTCGGTCGAACAGGTGCTGGTGGCCACGGGCTTATCCGTTTTCTTCCGACATGAACACATAATCACGGCAGAGGATGTATCGCGAGGTAAACCGGCCCCAGACCTGTACACGCTTGCCATTTCGCGAATTGGACTTGATACCCACCAGTGCGTGGGAATAGAAGACAGTCTGCTGGGGATGTTAGCTTGCACAAGGGCAGGCCTAGAATGTGTAGTCGTAAATGACTCCGTTGCGGTATGGCCCAATGTCCCGGTTTACCCAAGTCTGATGGCGCTCCTTAAGGTGCTGCGATGAACATATGCGCGGTAATTCCGGCAGCGGGTCAAGGGACAAGGTTGGGCCTTCAGATTCCTAAGATTTTATTACCGATTCGCGATGAACTGAATGTTTGGTCGATATTACGTGACAAGTTGATTACAAACGTCAACCATATCGCCGTTGTATTGGCACCCAGTGCTGTTCCAGCTTTCGAGAGCGTGCTGGACCGGGAGTCAGTTTCGGCGAGGGCCGCGGTTTCCGTGGTAGTGCAGGAGCGCCCGACGGGTATGGGCGATGCTATATTCCTGGCTTGGCCAGTGTGGCGCCATTTCGAATCCATCCTCGTTGTTTGGGGCGATCAAGTTAATATCTCTGACCACACCATTCATGCGACACTAGCTACCCACCTTGTCCACCAGACAGGCTGCACGGTACCGGTCGTCCGGATTCAGGATCCATATGTGCAGTACGATATTTCTCCTGACGGGCACCTTCGAGACATCCGTCAGAAACGAGAAGGCGACGAATTGGATGTAAATGGATTAAGCGATGTTGGCATATTCGCACTGTTCACCACGGGGCTGAATGAAGCATGGCATGACTATGTTCTTACTTGCCGAAAAGGCGCCTTGACCAACGAAGTCAACTTCCTGCCATTTCTTGTCTTTATCGCTGCTCGTGGCTGGCCTGTTCGAGTGGTTTTTGCTCGAAGTGCTATTGAGACGCGCGGCATCAATACGCTCAGTGATTTAGCATTCGCACGTCGCGCATTCGCCAGAACTTGACGAGGCCGCTCTTTTGCCGAATGCCAGCCGATCAATACTCGTGTTTGCCAGAACGGCAAGGTGCATTTGAAGCCCATCAACCGATCTAGACTGCACTTCCACTACGCGTAGTTCGAACAGATTGCCAAGTACTTCCAACAACAGACCCGTTAGCGGACTCGGCCGTTTCCTCGCGCCGGATGGGGTTTGCGCCATTGGTCCCGACTTGACTTTCAAAACAACACGACATGGGCGGATTGCCCGGAAAGGATAACTGCGATGTTCGGACGAATGACGATTGAACCCCTTGTGCAGGTCGACCCCGGTGTCGATCTGCAGACAGCGATGGCTGTACTTGTGAAGGTCACCGAAACGGTCGAAATCGCTCGTTGGATCGAGTTGCCGGCGTCGGTTCTGCTGTTCTTGCTCGTACCCGGAGATCCGGATTCTGGGGCGGTGTATGTACTGGACCGTAAGAAAGGAACCTGGTACGCCGTGGACTTCGAAGACGAACAATTCGGCGGGTACAGCGTAAGCCAGCTTGAAACGCTCTTGAAGGAGTGCAACTTCCTCGATCTCATTGAACGGCCGGGACTTTGGCGGACCGGTTTGCGGTGGGTGGTATTACCCGGTATGCAGCCTGAGGCAGCCGTTTGACAGAAAAAATATTCCGGGTTATCTAACGACACCCACATCCGAAAACCGTGTGGGGAAATGGTGAACACGAGCCCCGGATTCGCGAAATTGCCAGAAGGAGGTGAGGGGTTAATGGCAACAACAATCACGGCAACCCGGCAGGTCGTCGAGGATTACCAAAGGCTGTTCGTGAACCGCCGCGCGTACACGATGCAGTCCATGCGGCCGCACCCGGAAACTGGGCGGCACTACTACTTCCGGCCAAGCAAAAAGGGAACAGACCTACCCCTAATGCTGACGGATGAAACCATCCGCCAACACTTGGAAGGCAAAATCACGGTCGGCCTGTATGCCATCAACCCGTCGACCCAACGCTGTAAATGGGTCGCCATCGACGCCGACTACAAGAACTCCATGGAGGACTTGCTGAAGCTGCAGTACCACTTCACACAGGACAGGGTGGAGCCGGCGCTGGAAATGAGCAGACGAGGGGGCCACCTTTGGATCTTTCTGGACACGCCCTTGCTTGCGAAGGCGTGCCGAATCTACATCCATGATCTTGCCCTGAGGTTGGGAGTGCCGGTGAAAGGTGCGGGCTTGGCGGACGGCATCGAGGTGTTTCCGAAACACGATGCCATAGGAGCGGGCGAGTTCGGCAACGCGATTCGCGGTCCGCTGGGAATTCACCGTGGGGCCAACCGCCGATTTTGGTTTTACGGCGCCGATTACACGCTGGAGGACCAGATCGCTTACCTTCACCGTCTGCGAAAAGTCACCGAGGAAGAACTCCGGACGTTCATTGCCGGAAAAGAGCGTCCGTCGGTGGTCGCCGTGACACCAGGACGGAGCATTTTACCTCAGCGCAGATACGGGAGTGGCGGGTCGGACTTTCGCATTTTGGAACACATAGGGACGGTACGAAAGGTTGGCCGGAATTACATCGGGCGATGCCCCTCGTGCGCGGACGGTGGCCACGACCGCGTCGGCGACAACCTAGCCATCTTGATCGACGACCCGCGGTTTTACAAATGCTGGGCAGGCTGCAGCAAGGAGATGATTCGAGCCGCCCTTGGCTGCCCAATTCGCGTTCGGAGTTCTGCATAAGAAGAAGGGGAGTTGCTGGCATGAAGCAGAAGCGAGTGTTGGACCGAATGGGGCTAAGGCTCTCTCGGCAGGCATTGCGAGTGTTGAAAGAACGAGGAATCTTTGCCCATTCGCCGGTGAGCCTAGAACACCAGCAGTTGGCGAAACGCTATGTAGTGCGTGGGCTGGAGTCCGGTGGGGCGGTCGGAGACCTGGGGCGATACGTGACCTTCGCACGAGAAGATGGCCAGGCAATCGAGTGTCTGCATCCGGTAGAGGCAATCGGAGTGAACGGTCTTCATGCGGTCCTCGTGGCGCCGGTACTGGTGAGAATCGAGATGTTGCGCAAGGGACGAACCTACGAACTGCTGATTACGCAGCATCGGCCGGGCAGCGTCAGCGACGGCAGGCGGCCTCCGCTGGAGACGAAGGTTCTGTTTCGTGGCATTCATGGGCGGCTGGAATTGGATCTGTCAGGCAAGGACAAGAACCAAGCCGGTGCTGTATTGCCGATGTTTTACTCGCTCGCCGGGGAAGAAATCACAATCCCAAAACGGTTTCACGAGGCAATTCGTGCCATTACCAAGGCGGTGAACTGTATCGGCTGTTCGCATTGTCATTTTTCCAAACGGTCTAAGAGAGACGAAATACGCGCTGCGAGCGGCATGCCCGTAAGTCAAAACAACGAGGAAAACGTGCTCGCAGCTGAGGGCGGCGTGAAAGGAGTGGACGGTATATGCATGGAAGACTGAAGAACTACGCTCTGGTTATCTGCCTGTTTGTTTTTCTGTTCGTATGCATTGGAAACGGTCTGCACCTGACTCCGGGAGCGGCATTCATTAGTGCTCTGTCCGGCACCCCACTTGTAATCTTTGTGTTCAATCGCTGGTGCGACGCCCGATGTCGGAGAGAGGAGGCGCGCAGAGAGGAACCCGCCTCAGAGATCATTCCACTGCGCGAGCGACCATGAGATTTCTGCTGCGTCTGCTGCTACTGCTCCTTCTTAGCTCCTACCTATTGAGCCACTACGGGTTCTACCTACGCGAGAACCTTTGGCATATGGATTCGGCCGGGAACGGAGAGCTCCTGAACCGTTTTACTGGGATAACCGAGGATCGTCCCCAAGACGGATCGGGACAAGCGAACTCACGGCCGGGAGCGTTGCCGCGCCACGACCTGACGCCGGGAGCAGTAAATCCGCGCATTACTCAAAGCAACATCAGAGACACAATCTGTCGGCCGGGTTACACCGCGACCGTCAGACCGCCCTTCGAGTACACCAACGCGATGAAACACCACCTCATGCGGGCTTACGGGGTTAGCGGCAGCATCCACGATTACGAACTTGATCACCTCATACCCCTGGAACTGGGCGGCTGTCCGAACTGCGAGACCAATCTCTGGCCACAACCTCGGAACGTATTCCCAGGGGCGAGTGAGAAGGACGAGGTCGAAGACTACCTGCACCATCAAGTCTGTTCTGGCGCGCTGCCGTTAGCTGAGGCACAACGAGAAATCGCCTCCGATTGGTATGCGGTCTACACAAGAATTCACAAGCGAACGATAAGGCAGCAGCGGGTAGGTCATCAATAGCGAGGTTGTATATGTCAGCAGTAAAGCAAGTCATTGCGATCAATGAAAACGAAGTGGCACGACCGGAGGATACGCAAACCCGATCGGTGCCCGTGCCCGCAGAGATCGGGGACACAAGCCCGGAATTCGTGCGCGCGTTGCGCCGGCACCTACCAGATGAGCGGCGAGCGATCACCCATCACTTTTCCATCGCGGGCCAGGAGGGATATCTTACCGTTGGCGTGTACGACGATGGGTCACCGGGGGAGATCTTCATCAGGATGGCGAAGGAGGGTTCGACGATCTCCGGGCTCATGGATTCGATCGCGACCGTCGTTTCACTTGCGTTGCAGCATGGGGTGCCGCTCGACGTGCTCTGCGCCAAATTCAGTCACACGCGCTTTGAGCCTAGCGGCTGGTCAAGGAATCCAAAGATCGGTTATGCCACGTCACTGATGGATTATCTCTTCCGTTGGATAGAGCTCAAGTTTCTGAAGAATGAGCAGGGAGAACTGTTCGAGTCCCGTCCAGTGTCCATTCATGCCATGCCGCTCCCGAATGGGAAAGGAGAGGTTGAAGCGCTCGGTGAATTCGTGCAATTCGGAGATGCGCCTGCCTGCAACATCTGCGGTTCGCTAATGCTGCGGAGTGGTACGTGTTACCGCTGCACCTGCGGGAATACAAGCGGCTGCTCCTAGCAAGCCATCTACAATCAACAAGATACATATATGCAGAGAACTCCCGACTGCGATAGAATTACGCAAGTTGCGTCACGCATCTTGCGTAATGGGGCTGGCTCTATGAAGAAATTTTGATTCTTCTACGCTCCGTAGAATGCTTGGTGACGTGAGGTCCACTCGGCTATCAACTAGTGCAGTCGGATCACGCGTTTTTTGTAAACCATGACCTCACCCTCCTTACCTGTGCCCGATCTGAAGGTCCTCCAAGAACTCCAGCAACCCTTGTCTATTCAGCACGTCGTGCTGACAGTCCATGGCATTAGGACTTTCGGGAAATGGCAAGAGCGATTAGAAGTGCTAATCAAAGAAAAGGAACCCAATGCACTTGTCCCTAACTACAAGTACGGCTATTTCTCCGTAATTGCATTCCTCATTCCCTTTGTGAGATGGATGGTTACCCGCAAGTTCAGGAGCACGCTCAAGAGCCTCTGGGGAAGGTTCCCGGATGCCCGAATCGACGTAGTCGCACATAGTTTTGGCACGCACCTTTTAGGGCGGGGATTGTTGGGAATCCCTCCAAAGAAGCGGGGGAAGCTGCATACTGTGATCTTGGCGGGAAGCGTGCTAAAGCCTGACTTCCCCTGGGGCGACTTGATCCAGAACGGGACTGTATCGAGAGTCATTAACGAATGTGGGGTCGATGACCGGGTTCTGCTTGCCAATCAAATCTTCGTCCTGTTCACCGGTATGGCAGGTAGGCTTGGTCTTACGGGAATGATGACCGATGAATTGTTGAACAACTGGTACGCATTTGGTCATAGCGGTTACTTTACGAAGTCCGGAAAGCCATCGAACGAATTTATGTCTGTTCGATGGATCCCGCTTCTAACCACTCGAACTCGGCCTACCTCGGTAGACGAAAGGCCTGAGGGGTGGTCACATGGCTTCTTGATCTTTCTTTTGCAGAACGCGGAACCGATAAAACTCGCGATCTACGCCAGCCCTTTCATCTTGCTCGCTTTGATTTACTTCCACCTCTATGTGAATGCTTTGCACAGCCGCCAAATCGCGATTAAAGAGCGTGAGGCAGCAATCGAACAAAGCCATGAGGCCACTCGTCAGCGCGATGAAGCCACTCGTCAGCGCGATGAAGCGAATCGGAGGCTTGCTGATCTCTTCGCCCTCGAAGCAACGCGCGCACGGGAAAGACAGAATCACCTAGTCGCCCGGGTGTACGTTGCTGCTGCTCGGGAACGGTTCGTTACAGCGCGCACCTTGATGGAAGGGTTGGCTGCTTCGGAGCAACCTGTCACGTTTCTCCGAGACTTGAACTCCCCGACCGATCTCCAAACCGCTCCCGCGTTCTCTCCGACGGAGAATTTATTGGCCGTTGGTGGCATGGACGGTTTTGTTCGCATTCTCGATTCCAATACTGGAAAGCTACGGGCGCGGCTCGGCCCGCACCATGTGCCTGTCACCTCGCTTGCGTTTAGCGGCAATGGCCGGGTGCTCGCCGTGGGGTTAGCCCGCCCTGCGACCGCGCCACCACCACCACCGCCGCCTCCGCCCACCACGTCGCCGACCACGTCGCCTCAGCAGCCCACTACGCCTCCGCCGCCGCCGCCGCGCATGCCGCCGTGCCGCTCTGAAGAGACTCCAGTCACCGTCCAACTCTGGGATTTTAGAAAGAGAGTGCGCCTCGCCCTCCTCCAAGCAGGGTGTGACTATCCTGCCGATGTCAAGAGTGTTGCTGTGAATCAGGACGGAAGTTGGGTGGCCGCGGCGGCGGATCAGCTTTTCGTGTGGAATTGGGATGGAGTGAAGGGCAGGGTTCGATTTTCGTTGGGGACCGAGGGCGCGGCGCGCGGCGCCTTTAATCGCGAAGGCTCATTGCTCGCTGTCAGTACATGGTCGGGGCAAGTGCATGTTCTGCGAGTTCCTGAATTTTCTGTTCTTTTCCGCGTACCGCCCCACTATCCTCTTCCTCCGGACGTTGTGGCTATTCCAGCAATTGCATTTAGTCCAGACGGAAAGCTGCTGATCGTTGGAAGCGACGCTGGCAAAGTTACGAGGTGGAGACTGCCGACCGGGAATCAAGTCAGCAGCCTTGCCGGGCATGACCAAGGCGTGATGGTCAACGATGTTAGTTTCAGTCCCGACGGTCAATTTCTAGCTACCGGCGGAAGTGATGGCTCGGTTCTACTCTGGAATGCCTGCGATGAGCGCGTTCTTACCCAACTCGACGCTCACATCACACCTGTGCTTTCACTGACATTTGACCGTCAAGGCAGTCGGCTCGTCTCGACCCAGCTTGATACACAGGGGAATTTTGAGAGTCAACGGTTGTTCGGGCAGAGTCGAGTGTGGCAAGTTCATCGGGACGTGCTCTCGCCACTCGCTGCAAACATTCCCCGTGACGTTCTGGGCATTTTCTACCAGCGTAATGGCCAGCTCCTGCTAGTCAAGTTGTCGAGCGGACGAAAACTCAAACTTGTGGAGCCAGGCTCGAAAACAGTGAGATCGGTTTGGCAGGTTCCAGCTGGTGCGGAGGTCAACGCTGTTGGTGTTTCACAAGATGGCACACGGATGGCCGTAGGGCTACGGGGCCCTCCCCACAATTCAGGTGCGCCCAATCTTCCAAGGTCCCGCGTCGACGTGATTGACTTAGAAAATGGGACTACGGTTGCAACGCTTCCGATTCCATCCACCCCCTTTGGAATCAGTTCCGTGGCTCTGAGTGCGGATGGTGGTCGGGTAGCAGTAGGAACCACGGAAGCCATGGAGGTTCTTGTCTGGGAAGTCCAGACTGCCAGAGAGCTGCTGCGTCAGCCTGTCGCATCCGTGGATCCCGTCGACGTTGCCTTCGGTCCAGATGGAGCAACAGTAGCATGGACAGAACCAGGCCACGTAATCTTATACGACCTGACGTCCAAACAACGGCGAGAATTCAGTTTTCAAAAACCACCTCCTCCACTTGGGATTGCTTTGAGTGCGGATGGGCGGCTGCTGGCGGCATCGTTTTCTGATCAATCCATAATCTTATGGGATTTATCCTCCGATTCCGTGGCCGCCACAGTTTCGTTTGACGCGGCGTGTTACCCATTTTCTTCGGACGGTTGGCGTCGGGAAAATGCTGCTGATGTTGGCGCAAGATTTGTAGCCCTTAATGCAGATGGGTCCAGGCTAGCCGGCTTTGTGGGCGACCAAATTAAAATCTGGGGGGAGAATGTTCCAGCTAGCTTATCGGAGGCCGTGCGACAGAGTGGGCTGTGTTGGACAGGCGCCGAAGTCATCAGGTGCAGACAGCCGGAATTCGCCCATAAGTGAATTTTGTTCGCAGGATCTGGTCGGAGTTACCGACTGAGGGAACTGGCAACCCTCATTCCGTCCGCGCGCAAAGCCGCCAGAATGAAACAGTAAGACTCAGGTTTTTCTTGGGTAACTACTCCGTTCGCTGCGGGCCTAATCCGTCCATCGCCAGCACGTAGGGCCACTTCCAGGGATCATCGTCTTTAGAGCGTCTCGCGCGGCACACTAAAAGCCCAATCAACAGCGAGTTCACGCTTTCCCATCCGACCGAGTTCAAGAGCACTCAATCCATTGGAAGGAGGAATGTTCTCCCATGTCAAATGAAGAATCTTCGGCATCAGCTTCGGCACTGGACATTAAGAACCTTCTCGCGGACCTTGAGGTTCCGTTTCCACCTGCGCAGGTCCGGTGGCGAGTCACGACCACCAGCAACGACAAAAAGCGCGGTCGAGTCGTACCCTACGCCGATCCGCGCGCTTACACCGACCGGCTGAATGCGCTCTTCTCTCCCCAGGGCTGGACGCGGGAGTACAAGATCGAGACGATGAATAACATCACCCGGGTGAAGAAGGGCGAGAGCATCGTCTCGGGCAAGGTGCTGGTCACCTGCACGGTCACGATCCTTGGCATTGGGTCGCATTCAGGCACCGGCGAAGAATGGGCCGACGATGACAACGGCATGACGTCAGCGGACGCTCAAGCCTTCAAACGGGCCTGCTCCTGCTTTGGGCTAGGCCGCTACTTCTACGACATCCCGCCAATCTGGGCCGATTTGGACCAAAGCCGCCAGCCATTAAGAACACCAGCATTGTCTGCGTGGTCTCTTCCTGAAAACTGGCGCAAAGGAATGCGGCCTTCGGGCAAGAACGGGGATGGAAAAGCCAACGCATCGAACCTTGACACTGGTTCGAACGGAGGACGCAACGGCAACCATGGCCAGACTACGAAAAGCCCAACTCGGCCAACAGACGGCGGCGGGAACGGTCGCGCCCAAATCCCAAGGTCGAACGGATCGGCTAATTGTGGGTCGGGCGACGATCTCGACGCGCGCATTCTGGAATTGGAAAAAGCCGTCGGCACGGCGCTATTCAGAGGCATTCTGCGGGAGTACGGGCGCGTAAATCAGCCTAAGCTGATCCGAGACGCAGCCATCAAACGAAAGGTCCTGCAGATGCTGGAGTCCGCAACACGCGGCCTGGACCGTTTGGAAGCTGTTACCAAACGGCTCGACCCGAACACGGTTAAGGGGCTGCTCGACAAGTTGCAAGTCCCGCCGCTGAACGAGATCGCGGACATCAAGACCCTGCAAAATGTTGTCCTCGGACTCGAAGAAGTCGCTGGCTCAAATCAACACCACGCCGCCTAAGTATCGCCGGTCTGCCAGGTCGAACAGCGTCCCTTTGTTTCACACATCTCGAGATGATTTCGTTTCTTGCCGAGTGGACGTATTAAGAGGATCTACTGGGCCACAAGTCGTTAAAGCGTCGGCGTCCGCGCTCTCAGAGGATCGGCTTAGTTCCGAGAGATCGCCAGCGTGGATTTGCATGATACAGAAGTGTTCCCCTTGGGTGTTCGCCATGAACCTGCACTAACGATCCTCCGTTGTGGGAGAACAGGTACTTGCGAGCTGCCAGCTCCCTAATCTCATCAACCGGAATGCCAGTGATTGCAGATGCCTCTTCGAACGAAACGGACACGAACCCGTTGAACGATTTAGTTTGTCCCCCGTGTCTGGGGGCCGCATACCGTGCTACCAGAGCGGGTACATCTATCAGGCAGTTCTTTTCATCCACAATCCCGTGACGCTTCAAAACCTTTATCGCTATTGAGCTGGCGTTGTTGTTGGAAGTGCGTTCAACTAGTGACCTCATCTCTGTCACCAGTCGGGCATCTCGGATGTCATCTTCATCGAGTCGCGACAGTGCGCCTGCGAATTCATTGGAGCCATCGTCGTTGGTAAGGCCTCTGAAGAGAACGTCAAACCCAGCGTCGTTGCTCCCGCACCTAACCATAGCTTCAGCGAGAACACATCGGTCCCATGCGGTCGAGGCCCGGTCCAAAGTGGTCGCTAAGGCTGCCGCTGCGCCGGGCCACGCAAGTCGACCAAGTGCTTTCGCTATGCCCCTCGCGTCCTCTAAAGTTGCAGTTTTTAGGGAATCGCTTAACGCTCTTGCTGCCTCTGCACCGCCGAGCGGCCCAAGGCCTTGGGCCGCCCGCTCCCTTAGGTTGTTATCAGCTAGCAAGGAGATCAGCGATTGCGACGCTTCTGCGTTCTGACAGGTACGAAGTATCTCCGCCGGGATACCGCAATATTTGCCGTAACACAACCACCCAACCAGTGATCGAATTTGACCGGTCTGGAGCAGGCGCTTCGCTTCTTCGACTGCTTTCTCTCGACTTAGCTCGTCGAATCGTTTTACCTCGGCTTCCAATTCCAGAGAATCTGCGGTGATTGCACGGTAAGAGAACAATTGGCTCCGGGCGCCAGGGCCTCCCATGTAACTATGTTCCGAGACTACTATGCCGTAAGGTTTGAGGACCTGATTCATGACAAGCTCAGCTGCCTTAATATTTAAAGAGACACCGTATTCTGTTGCAAAGCACCAGACAATTAACTTCCCGAGAGGCGTTTCTTTAAGCGCCAGGTTAACCAGCGGCAGTAGGGGTTCAGGACGCGCCTTGATCTCATTCTGGAGGCGCTGAAGCGCCTGCTGAATTTGCTCCTCTTTTTGAGCAAGAGCATTCTCGTCACAGATGGTCGTCGTGCCATCTGCTGTGAAGTTCGGTAGTGTTCCAGGGTCGGGTGGCTTTCCTGCGACCTGTGCAAGTGGGCTCTTTTGGTCAATCGGGGAGGTCGTGGCCGAAGATTGCGTCGGCGGCCGTCTTCCGAATATGCGGTCAAGCAGGCTCATGGGCTCCTCTAGACGGCGGTCCTCGACTTCAGCCGGGATCTTCTTTTTGACTTCCCAAACGGCACTATTCTACGCCCGTCTCACCTGCTCGCGACGTTGCAAAATGATTTTCACCGGGAGCGCCCTCGAACGCCAAACAATTACCCGAAACTTACCCTTGTTCATGACCCACTCTTGCAACACTTGTCCTTGCACCACAACCCGCTGTAGACAATCCCACCGCCAAGCTCACGACCATCTATCCCATCGGTACCGGCAGCATCGCAATCCTGCCCAACATCGCTCCGCCACGGCGCACGACTGGCTGATGCAGATCAAGCCACAACGCTGGATGTATAGCAAGCGCCTAGATTAAGAAACAGTGCTCCGACAAGATTCGAAGGCAGACTATGAATCCATACGCCCTCCACGGAATAAGTCTCAAAATACATCGTGAGCCGACTGTGCTCTGAGGGCCGAGCGTAGGGCTCCGAGACAAAGCCAGACGAACTTCGGACGCGCCCGGGCGGGTGAATCGGTGACTGGGCTTCTCCTCTGCATCTTCGCGCGAACACGCCACACAAGACAGGAGGCAAAATGCGAAACGCCGGTAGAAGGAAGCTCGGCTATTATCCGCTGCCAGTTTTGGAGGCCCGAAACATCCGGTCCCTGTTGGTGTCCTCGACACCCTACGCGGCGATTGATCCCTGTGTCGGCGACGGCGCGGCGTTGATCGAAATCACCAAAGACACCGGCGGGCACTTGGCCGGTGTCGAACTCGATGCCGACCGTGCCGAAGCCGCCAACCGCAATGGCGTTGCCACCGTCCACGGCAGTGCGTTTGAATGCCGAGTATTGGCGGATACGTGCTCGCTCCTGTATCTTAATCCGCCCTATGACAGCGAGTTTGGGCCGCACAGTAACATAAGGATGGAGATGGTGTTCCTCGAACACTGCTATCGCTGGGTGACTAGCGAGGGCGTGCTGGTGTTCGTGGTCCCGGCCCCCGCAGTCGGCACGTGCGCACGTTTACTGGCCAGCCAGTTTGATCGGATTTGCGTCTTACGACTCGGACATCCGGAGTCTGTCCGCTTCAACCAAGTCGTGGTGTTAGGCAAACGAAAGAAAGCGCATCTGCGCGGCGAGCCCAAAGGAGCAGATGACCTGCTTCGGATTGCGTACAAGCCACATCTGCTCCCTGTGCTCAACCAAGAGGTTGTGGAGCGGTATGCGATTCCACCCTCGTCTCCCGCAACGATCACTTACGCGGGACTACCTTTAGACGAGCTTGAGGATGCGCTGCAGCGCTCTGTGGCCATGCAGAGTGCTCGCGGCATTCTTGTACGCAAGCAGCAGAAGATGACCGGCCGACCAGTGACGCCGCTACATAAGGGCCACGTCGGACTGTTGGCCTGCAGCGGCATGCTCAACGGTTTCTTTGGGGAAGGTGAGACGCGTCACATCGCCCACTGGCGATCAGTGAAGTACGTCGATGAGTTCAACGAGGAAGGTGAAGCCGAGGGGGAAACCATCATTCGCAAGCGGGAACGGTTCAGCCATGAACTGACGTTGGCCTACGAGAGTGGCCAGCTTATCGAGCTGAAGGAAACCAAGGAGGCCAAACCCAGCGATGAAGAACGCTCATGAACGCTTCGGCAAACTCGTTTATCGCCGCCGTTCAGAAAAGACGGC
>Ga0187883_10000895_pt1 | contig 18533 bp, 19 predicted proteins | sample June2016WEW_20_1_2_FD_132966 | JGI IMG/M metagenome (GOLD analysis project Ga0187883, IMG submission 132966) | Peatland microbial communities from SPRUCE experiment site at the Marcell Experimental Forest, Minnesota, USA - June2016WEW_20_10 | ecosystem: Environmental > Terrestrial > Soil >...
ATAGATCCTCCGAGAAACCCGACCTGAGTTGCGAAAGGCCGCCGATCTTTTTGATCAATTCCGGGCTGTAGGCTGCGAGCGCGACCAGACTGTCGGCAAACAGTTCATCCTCCTCGAGCAGATGATTGGCGATGGCGCCTTCCATGAATGCCGTGTGGGCGGCTTTTTCTCCCATCAACGAGCCATATATGTAGTGACCGAGTTCATGGCCGAGTGTCGCGGCGACCGCGCCGGGATGATGCGCGGTGTTAACGAAGATCACGAACTTGTTTTTGTCGCCAAGCTTGGCACGGCAGTAAAATCCGCGCAGCGCCAGCCCGGCGCCGGCGCGATAAGGTTCGGCCCGCAGCGCGACTTCGCGCGGCCCGAAAATTTTGGCCAAATGACCGAGCAATTGCGGGCTGCCGAGAGACGCCAGGCCGCCGTATGCCGGAGCGCGTTGCTTGATGTCATTGTCGACTATCTGCTCCAATTCCCTGAGCAGAGGCATCGACGGAAGCGCGGGCATGTGTTGCTTGATGTCATTCTCGACGATCCGCGCCAATTCCCTGAGCAGAGGCTTGGATGGAAGCGCGGGCACGTCCATATAGTCGGCGGAGAGAATTTTTTTCAGGTCAGAAAGCTGATTGAGGACCCGGGTGCCGAGCGAATCGAATGGAACCTTGATCTCGGCGAGCAGCCTGGAAACGAGATGGTCAACTTCACGAGTTTCCAGCGCCGCAGGTTCTCGCGACGGCATCCCTTTAGCCGCGGCCGGCGATGGCGATGAGGTCAGCGCTGCACTCATAAAACGACCACGAAGTCGAAATGCCAGACTAGCCGCATAATCGATGTTTTATTTTAAGTGAATCGCGTAGCTTTTCAAGTCTCATCTATATCGGCCTAAAATGACCAAATCGTATGCCACACTACCTATAGATAGCGCAACTAGATGCCAGCCAATAATAGTGTGGGGAACTTCGCTACGCTGCGCCCTTGCAACTTGTCAAGTGCGTTTTTGAACCAATTACCCGACGCCGCGACCATCCGGCGCTGTCCGAAAGCCAAGGTCAGCCGATTCTCTCGCGTCGTCGCGCCCGCGAGAGCTTTCCTACTCACTCACTTGCTACGCGATATTGCTCTGCCCGGCGCTGTCATGGGTACTGTTTGACGTTGTCTACGATCGGTCAAGCCCTTCGCTATGAACTTAGGGCAGTTTTATTGCCTTTTGGCGTGCCAGACCGTTGGCGTCATGGCCATAACGTCGAAGCCTGTCCCGCGGGAGAATGCGGCGAAATTCGTTGGCATCCAGTTCACGCGCGCGTCGTTACGGGCGCAACGGTTGCCATCATCGGTACGGCTTGCCATTAGTGTCATTTTCAAAATGCCGAAAACCAAATTTGAAATCCTGCCCGGCGTGCCGTATCCGCTTGGCGCGACCTGTGACGGTGCGGGAGTGAACTTTTCGATATTTTCCGAGCACGCGACCGGCGGGATGCTGTGCCTGTTTGGTGGCGCCGCTGTCACTGGTAACGGCGAGATCGCGCGAATACCGCTCGTCGAGCGCACCGAACACATCTGGCACGCCTACGTTCGCGGCGTTCGGGCCGGTCAGCGTTATGGCTATCGCGTCAGCGGTCCCTACGATCCGCCCGCGGGGCATCGCTTCAACTCCGCCAAGCTGCTGCTCGACCCGTATGCGCGAGCGCTCGATCGCACGCCTCGATGGCACGATTCGATGATCGGCTATCGCTCGACCGCGGTCGACGCTGCGCCTCGTCTGGATCTGCGCAACAGCGCGGCTGCGATGCCCAAGTGCGTGGTTGTCGATTCGGCGTACGACTGGGATGGCGATCGCAAGCCCGCAATTCCGTGGGAGGATCTCGTCATCTACGAGGCGCACGTGAAGGGGATGACCGCGCTGCATCCCGAAGCGCCGCGCCGGGTTCGAGGCAAATTTGCGGCGCTCGCGTCGCCGGGCGTCATCCGGCACTTGACCTCGCTCGGCGTGAACGCGGTTGAATTGATGCCGGTGCATCAGACCGCCCCCGAACGCCGCTTGTCCAAAACCGGCCTAAATAACTATTGGGGATACAATACAATCGGCTATTTTGCGCCGGACATCCGCTTCGCATCCTGCGGCGCGCTCGGCAGTTGCGTCACGGAATTCAAGGCGATGGTGAAGGCATTGCACGGCGCGGGGATCGAGGTGATCCTCGACGTCGTTTACAACCATTCGGGCGAAGGGGATGAGCGCGGACCGACGATTTGTTTTCGCGGAATCGACAACGCTACTTACTATCGGCTGCGCACCGACGGCAGCGGCCGATGCGAGGATTACACGGGTACCGGGAACTCGCTCGACATGACACACTCGCGGGTTCTCCAAATGGTAATGGACAGCCTGCGCTACTGGATACTCGAGATGCACGTGGACGGATTCCGCTTCGACCTTGCGACCACACTTGCGCGCGGACCGGGTGGCGAATTCGCGGCCAACAGCCCGTTTTTTGCGGCGATTGCGCAGGACCCGGTGATATCGAAGGCCAAGTTGATCGCGGAGCCGTGGGACGTCGGCGATGGCGGCTACCGGGTCGCCGGCTTTCCGGTCAACTGGAAGGAATGGAACGGCAGATACCGCGACAGCGTGCGCGATTTCTGGCGCGGCGCGGGCTATTCGATGGGCGAGTTTGCATCGCGCGTCACCGGCAGCTCGGACCTGTACCGCGCCGGCGGCCGCGGGCCGCTCGCCAGCATCAACTTTGTCACCGCGCACGACGGCTTCACGCTCGCCGACCTCGTTTCGTACAACGACAAGCACAACCAGGCGAATGGCGAGGATGACCGCGACGGCGACAGTAACAATCGATCGTGGAATTGCGGCGCCGAAGGGCCGAGCGAGGATCCCGCAATTCGTGCGCTTCGCGAGCAGCAAAAGCGCAACTTCCTCGCGACGCTGTTGCTGTCGCAGGGTGTACCGATGATGCTGGCCGGCGACGAGCTCGGCCGCACGCAGCGCGGCAACAATAACGCCTACTGCCAGGACAATCAGATTTCATGGATCGATTGGGTCAGCGCCGACGCGACGCTGATCGATTTCACCAGGCGGCTGATCCGCCTCCGCCGCGAGCATCCGATCTTCCGGCGCCGGGGATGGTTCACCGGCGCCGCTCCGAAGGGCAGCCGGCTGAAAGATCTCGAATGGTTCCGGCCCGACGGCGCCGCGATGACCTCCGCCGACTGGGGTGTCGGATACGCGAAAACGCTCGGCGCGTTCATGAATGGAGACGCGATAAGCGAACGCGATCGCGCCGGCGCTCGAATTGCCGACGACAGCTTCTTTGTGATGTTCAACTCATATCGCGAGCCCATGGAATTCAAGCTGCCGCCGAAACAATTCGGGCACCAATGGACGATTATCCTCGACACCGCGGATGCGACGGCGCCGCAGCGCGTGCGATCGTACTCATTCGAAGAGCGGGTTCACCTCGCGGGACATTCGATGGCCGTGTTGCGGTGCGTGGCGTGAATCGCGGCTTCGCGATGCCTGCCCGCGGGCTACGAGATTTTCATGCCCTGAGCGCGAAAGACTTGCGCCATATCGACCGCCGGATGAACTTCGAACGAGACCTCGCGCCAGTACTCGATCATTGTGCGGATGTCGTCGTGATTGGACGACTCGAACAGGAGCACGTCCGGAGTATCGCTGCCCAGCGCTCCGTAAAAGCCGACGGTCTTCAACCCGGCCGGCTTGGCGCCTTCGTTCCACCATTTGCGCGATTTTGCGACGATGTCGGTGTCGGTCGCCAATCCCGGCCTGTTCTTGATGAATGCAACGTAGAGCATCCTTGTGCCTCCTTCTCTCGACGATCGATGCGAGCAGCGATTGTAGCACTGCTCGTTGCTTGAGTCGCGGGAACCTGGCGGGCGCGATCGGTCGCGAACCAGTACGCCGCGATGTATCCCGTCAGCAAAGCGATTGTCCCCAGTAAAAATTCAAATTCACCGGCGCCGACATCAGAATCAGTCCCGCCAGCAACCACGCCGTGCGCCCGGAAAGCCCGCGTCGATGCGCAAGCAAGAGGTACATCGCGATTGCCAACGCCGAAAAATTGATCGCGGTCCAGATCCAGAATGAGACCCGCGGCCGCAACCAGGTGAGAGGTTCGAAGCAAAGCAGAAACGGCGGCGTCTCGGAAGCGTGAAGCAGCCCGCCGGTCTCCAGACCGAGTTGGGCGCCGATCGGCGTCAAATCCGTGGAATATGGATCGATTCCATGCCGGAGCGCCCACGCTGATTCGTAATAGTTCGAGAAGTCACGGCGGTGCCACTGCCCGGGCATCTTGGTCAAAGTGCCCGCCAACATCAGGAGCGCGCAGATCCAGACTAGGGTCAGGATCGCCGGCTGACGCATCGCGGCCGCGATTCGTTCGCTGTCCACGCCCAAGTATGGGCAAACCACGGCCTGCGAGACTACAAAATCGCTCGGGCAGCGCGTTATCTGGAGAACTCAAAATCGGTTTGAGTCAAAGCCGCAAATCCATGGCGCCAGGCGACCCAACGATTCGAGGGTAATTTTTTGATGCCGAGAGCGTGAATATCAACAGTGGGGCATTAGTTTTATACTAAACAATGGTAGCGGTCAGCAACTCGGAGGTAACAAGATGTGGGCACTTAATTGGGTAGTCGTCTACGAACGAGACTTAATAGTAGCCCTCATATTCGCCATTATCGGCGCGATAGTCTGGGACATTCTGAAGACGGGATCGGTGGCGGGCGTACGGCAGCTAAGAAATAGGCTTTCGGATGTTTCGGTGTCGCGACTCCGCAAGCGTATCAGCCAAATAGAGACGTATCGAGATCGAATTGCTTCATTTGGGTCTTCCGATAAGGCTCTTTACTTGGCAGTACTACAACACGTCGTCGTTATGCTGGCGATGGTCTCCATGGCGATATTATTGCTCATTTTTGAACACGCGGCTGAGGTGGGTCCGTTTTCTAACAGCATTGTAGTCGTTGGCCCTAGAGGTGGTTTTGCGGTTCTTAGTGCCTGCATATTGTTTATAGCGGCTGTGCTCGGAATAAACGCGACAAGGATCTCGGACCTCAATACGGCAGACGCGGTATCGAAGAAGGTTAATGAAATAGATTCGGAAATAGCTGGGCTAAAGTCTAAACTGGACGCTCGGACACGCGCGCCGTCTTGACTATGGAATAAGCGTCGGCTGATACGATTCAACGCGCGTGATTCAGGGTCGCGGCGGAAGCGCATGGCGGAACGCAAGCAGCCTAAATCGTTCGGAGAGCTTCGGCGCGAGAATCGCTGGAATTTCCTTCCAGAGCTGGCTGGCGGGATTGGCATATACGTTGCGTTTCTCGCCTTTATATTTGCCGCTCTATGGATTGGTGATGCCGCCGGGTCTCCCACACTAGCCCCTCTGATTATGCTCGGCGGGCTGTTTGTCTTTTTGGGATTGGCGATTTCTTTTGAAGGCGCGATCACGGGTTTCCTGATCCCGTTGATTGGCGCATGTCTGATTGGATGTCTGATTGCCGCGCTTCTTTGGCTTCTGGGACTGCTGGGAATTCACATGGACCGGTTCGACATATTTGGTTTTGGGATGCTGGTTGGCAGTATCCTCACGTCAGTCGTCTACGCTCGGGGCCTAATCGTTCCGGATTGGAAACAGCGCGCCGAATCCGATGCGTACAATGCCGGGGTCCGCGAGGGCCGCCGTCAAGCTGAGCAGTCGGCCAAAGGCGATCAGGCGCAAAAGCATGCGCCCGAAGACGATGAGTTAGATAAAGAAGCTGAAGAACTGCTGCGGAGAGCCAACTATCCCGGAGATTTGGAAAAATATTTCGCAGTGTTGCGGGAACACGGTTTAACTATGAGACTCGCGGGAACTTGGAGAGATGATTCGCGCGGCAGATACGAAAAATGGGAGTTTTCTGGCGGGCCAAGCGAGCGTCCAACCAATGTCATAGTTCGTTTTTGGCACGACACCGGTATTCCGGATTGGCAAGGGACTCTACACAGTGGCAAGGAAATCAAAGAGCAAAGTTCCGGCAAAACGCTACGGAAGCTAAACCTGTACCTCGAACGGTGGACCGGCAAGGGCTGAATCGTGGGTGGCACGATTTCGCTCCGTTGCTCTGGAATAAGGTTAAAAAAATGAAACCCCGCTACGCCGCCGCGCTCGCGCTCGTTGGAAGCAATCCAAACCAGCAAGGGGGACATAGATCGTGGGAGTTCTGATGCAAATCATCACGTCGATCATCGCCGGTATCGCGGGCGGCATCGCGGGCGTCGCATTCAGCTCCCTGAGCACTCGCCTTCGGGCACACAGACAAGAAGAATCCAGCGTATTGCTGCTGTCGGTCGAAGTTGTACAAAATCTCGCTGCGTCGACGGCTATGAACAAACAAGTGCGCGATCCTCAGCGCACAGATTGGGACCCAAAAGAGGCGGACCCCGGGAGCTTCAAGCACGCAGTTTGGGACGCGGAACTTCCGCACATCATAAACGCATTGGCACACAACCCGCAGACGTTCGCTGCGGTGATGAACGCATATATGACCCTTAGCGCTGAACCCCGGATGCGGCTTCCTGAGGGCCAAACGCACGGTGCGCAACGATATCAGTGGGGAGGGTGGATCACCCCTCAAATCGAATATATGCCGTATGGCCAAAATATTCGTCACATCATTTCACTGTATCTCGGAAACTCCGACGAGCCTGAAAAGACTCGATTTTCGCATTTTCAGCCGGCGTACGCCGGCTCCGAGTCCATTTCGCCGCGATGCCCGGTGGTTTTGTGAACCAGTTGCTGCGGGGCGTACAATTCAACGACTGTGAGGACACGAACCGTGGGTGCGTGGGGCATCGATACGCAATGGGCTCGGATGCTGGCCTATATTACCGGCTTGGTCGACCAAGAGCTTTTGTTACGCACGGAGTATCTGGCCGCTGAGAACCGGATTCTCAGAGCCCAACTGAAGGGTCGCCTACGGCTGTCGGACGCAGAACGGGCGACTTTGGGCGAAATTGGTCATCGGCTGGGTCGCAAGGCCTTGGTAAGTATCCCACCACTGTAGAACCGGCTCCTACCGCTCGTTATAATGTTGACCGACGTGACAGGTCGGATTCTACCGGACAGGACTGCTCTAAAAAACCAGATTCATCTGGATCGTCGTCGGGGGGCGACGAAGCGCCGCTAAGACGCCCGCACGCAGCGGGCTTCGGCGCGATTGGATTATTGCTTGCCATTGCAATCGTCGTTTTCGTCGGCGTCATTGCTGAAATTGCAATAACCAAAATACCCGTACGGCTGTGTCGGCTTGGCGGTCGCGACGTATTGCTCACAGAAGCGCGTGCGATAGCACCGATTGTCCCACATATAATCCAGACAGCCGATGAAGATGATCCCCTCAGGATGCAGGTTGAGCGGAATAGTCGGCTTTCCTTTTTGGGCGGTCTGCTCAAGGATGTATTCGACGGTATCCGGCTGAAGTCGGTCGCTAGGAATCGCTATTTCTCGTTTCGATCCCGGCAAAAGCAACGCACCGACGCCCGCGTTAGTCGGTTTCCCTTCACACGACTTCATCGCTCGCAGATAACTAGTCGAGTCAAGAGGCGTAAGCGCGAAATCTCTGAGCCATACCTGAGCGGCTGGCGATTTGCCGCCGTTGGCGAAAGTGAAGTTTGCGACAATATTCATGCTGGTTTCGTTCACTCTCTCAGGCTCGGTTCCAGCAACGCCGACCCAAGGTCTTTCCGTTTCGCGATATTGTCTTTCGCTCACGCGCGCAATCTGTTCGCTCAAGCTGCATTGTCCGAAAGTCACGGCGAACAACGCTACGGTAGCGAGAGCTACGATCAAGTTGGCGTACCTGTCGCAGACTTTGATTGCTCTTTCAATTTTGGATGGTGCGTGATGGGCGGCGCTCTCTGCGTCCTCGCTGCCTGCTGCGCGGTCTTGGCTTTTGGCTTCATTGGGCAAAGCTATCCGGCCTTCGATCCTGACATTCAGCCATTGATCGGAGTGGCGCTTTACGTCCTTGCTGTCTGGCTCTGTTACCAAGGGTTTACTTGCTTCGGAGCATTCGATTTATGTTGAAAAACGACAGGCCGCCGTTACGTCAGACCGAATCGCGCCTTGAGCAGATCAAGCAGCGAGGAAATTTGCGCTTGCAGTATATCAAGGACTTCTATGACAGGTCGCCCATCTTCGAGCGTTACCTTGCCTTTAAAACGCGCATTCACCTGCACGGACTTTGGTACATGCACGCCGGACGCAGGCAACACGTGGAAGTGCTCGGCGCTTGCCTCAGTGTGAAGCGAGCGTCCATGGATCAGCACGCCTTCGGGAGCGCGCAGGAAAATATTTGCCCTATGCTTGTGGGCGTCGGCCAGTCCCTTGAGTTCTGCCAACCAGTGGTGTCCACGGTAAGGCTGCAACTTTCCGATGAATGCTACTTGTGGGATCGAGAGTCCTTTCAGGTCCTGTCGGATCCTAGCCCTGAAATTCTTTGGACACTGACAGATCGGAAATTGCGGTCTTTGCTTAGGCAGAAGTGGGCCACGGGCGACAATCGCAGCGTGGATCGTTTGATCGAGAACGGCACGCAATTCCGCCGCTATAGCTCCAACTTCAGGGCTTATGTACTTGAGCGGATTCGGCACGTCGTGTCGGAGCCAACCAGGCTTCCGTGGATGAGGATCGAAGGTAGCAGTATCAATCTCGAAGTATTCCCCGCCCTCGATCGTCTGCTTGAGATTCGCCAAGCGTTTGCGGGCGTTCTTTAGCGTGTAGTCAGCATCCATCGTTTATTCCTTGTGGGGATACTTCCCCAATCTCGCGATCTGATAGACTGCGATCATGGGAGCCACTAAAGAGCAAAAGCAGAAAACGAAATCGGGATACGAAATCCCGATTCCGAAGCGTGAAGATTTCATGCGCAATCTGACTAAGGCCGCGAAGTCTTCCCCGCCACCCGCCCGCGTGCGACGCGAGAAGCCAAAAGATTGAAGTGGCCGCGCGGATCGTCTCTGTGATTGTAACGCCAAGCGTACTCGTCCAAGTACGACTGCAAATGCTTCGCCGACACGTTGTGATACACGCCTGAGATTCCTCGCTTCACCAGCGACCAGAATCCCTCAATCGTGTTCGTGTGCGCTTCCCCGCTCACGTAGATATTCGCAGTGTGATGGACGCGGCCATGATCGTAGCCCATCGAATTCAAGCCCTGATAGTATCGCGCCTCATCGGTGAAAATGGTTGTCGCTGGTAATACGTGATGCCGAACATGCGGCAGCAAATCGCCTGACTTCGGCGGAGTAGGAACGACGCGAGCGACCACTTTCCCGCCACGCTGGACCATCCCAAAGACCGCAGTCTTGCCCTTGTAGTGACCCATCGCGGCAGAGCGCTTGGACACGTGGCGATTCTGATCCTTGCCGCCGATTAGCGTCTCGTCCATTTCGACGTGTCCGCCAAGAGGCGTGTGATCGTCGTAGAGTGAATACCGGATTCGATTGAAGATGCGCCAAGCCGTCTTGTACGTAACGCCCAATTCGCGGCCTAGCTGCTTCGCGGAGATGCCGCAGCGGGTGCTTGTGATCATGTACATCGCGTAGAACCAGAGATGCAGTGACGTGGACGATTTGTGGAAGATTGTCCCTGCCGTCGGATGCAGGTGATGACCGCAGGCAACGCAGGTCCACGACTGGCGCTGTTGATTCGTCGTGTAGCGCTTGAACGAACGCTCGACTTTGCACTTGGGGCAAAGCGCGTGCTCGCCATCAGCCGACAGGCGCGTTCTCCAGAGCCATTGCAAGCAAGCCTCATCGTCGGGAAACTCTTGCATGAACTCCATGAGCGAGTAGCGCGAGTCTGATGAGAAGCAACGTGCCGGATTCTTTCGATTTCCTGCTGCCATTGGACTAAACTACCAGAGTGCGCTTATACAGTCAAGGGATACTTACCAAGGCCTTGGTGGAGGTCGCGAACGCCGCGCTGCCGGACACCATCCTCGGCTGGTACCGGAAGCTGGTCGCCCACAAGTTCGATGTTTCTAAGGTGCGTCGGGGAGCGGGCAGGCCGAGAACTGATTCGGAGCTCGAACGGTTGATTGTAAAGATGGCTCGGGAGAATCCGGGCTGGGGGTATGATCGGATTGTCGGTGCCCTGGCCAATCTCGGCCATGAGATTTCCGACCAGACCGTCGGTAATATCCTCAAACGCCACGGGGTGCCCACCGCACCGGAGCGGAAACACACGACCGGCTGGGCAGACTTCATTCGTGCCCACCTGGCAGTGCTAGCAGGAACAGACTTTTTCAGCGTGGAGGTTCTGACCCTGCGTGGGTTGGCGACCTATTACGTGCTGTTCTTCATACGTTTAGAGAGCCGCAGGGTTGAAATTGCTGGGGTCACACGTCATCCCGCCGAAGGCTGGATGAAGCAAATCGCGAGAAATATGACGCTGGAGGGCTGGGGGTTTCTTGAGGGCTGCCGGTACCTGCTGCATGACCGGGACACCAAATATACCCGCTCATTTCGCGCCATCATCGAAGCGGGGCTGGTAAAGACCTTGCCGCTCCCGGCCCGCAGTCCGAACCTCAATGCTTATGCGGAACGCTGGGTCCGATCGGTGAAGGAAGAATGTCTCTCCAGGCTGATACTGTTCAGCGAAGCCTCATTGCAACGGGCGCTGAACGAATTTGTGGCGCACTATCATGCCGAGCGCAATCACCAAGGCAGAGGCAACGTGTTGCTGTTTCCAGCATCAATCGATATCCCCCGTGTCGGCGCGGTGCAGTGCCGCCAACGGCTCGGTGGGTTGCTACGGTACTATCAGCGCCAAGCAGCCTGAAGGGCGAGGGTTGAGCGACTCTGGCATTCAAACCACGGGGTTGTACCTGTGCGGTTTTCTCACCGCCATACTAACCCTATTGAAATTCCTGGGCACGATCGATTGGTCATGGTGGCGTATGGGTTTACCGCTTGGTGTCTATGTAGGTTTCCAAGTGGCCTACATCGTGACGGGGTTCATCTACTTAAGCCAAGCCGGCATCGAAGAGCAGCCCCCAGAAGAAGAAACGGAATTGCTCACCGGACATAACAACATCTCTTATTATTGGCTCGCTTGGGTAAACTTCATTCTGTTCGGGGTGGGTGTAAGCGAATGGGCGCAGCCATGAGGCATTGGGCATGGATTCTGGCAGGCGTTTGGAAATCCAGCTGTGATGATCGCGTTTGCAGCCCTTGCAGAAGTCAATTTGTTCCTCTTCTGGTCGAGTATTGGCCAGCTGCTCAACGGCTGAGGTGAGACCACCCTCCAGGCGCCAAATGACGAATACTTTGACCATACGGGTTGAACTGGAGCTGCGCTCTTCCGGTGGTGGCTTCGATGCTCGGGATCTGATTGGCGGCGAGAGCCGTGTCGTCGCCCTCGGTAACGAAGGCAATCTGGTTCTTGAGGTCAGCCAGTCGGTTGTTGACGGGTGTGGCCGAAAGCATCAGCACGCGTGTCTTCACACCTGTCTGGATAATCTGACGCATCAGCCGGTCGTAGCGGGTTTCACGATCCTTGTGGGCGGCCTTGTTGCGGAAGTTGTGAGATTCGTCGATGACGACGAGATCATAGTTGCCCCAGTTGACGTGCGTGAGGTCGATGTCGCCCGACAGGCCGCTGTCGCGGGAGAGGTCGGTGTGGTTGAGCACGTCGTAATGCAAGCGGTCGGCGGCGAGGCTGTTGCGACGGTCGTTGGATTTGTAGAGCGTCCAGTTGTCGCGCAGGCGCTTCGGCGTCAGCACCAGCACGCGGTCGTTTCGCAGTTCGTAATACTTAATGATTGCCAGCGCCTCGAAGGTCTTACCGAGACCGACGCTGTCGGCAATGATGCACCCGCCGTGGCGTTCGAGCTTGTCGATGGCGCCAACCACGCCGTCGCGCTGGAACTTGAAGAGCTTCTTCCATACGATCGTACTGCGAATCCCGGTCGCGGACTTTACAATGCGTTCCTCGTCCAGCTCCCCTCCGAGATCTTTAAAGAGGTGAAATAGGGTCAGAAAGTAAACGAGCGACGGGGCGCTGTGAGCAGTCAGCTCACGCAGCTGCGTGAGGAACGCGTTCTTTGCATCCGGTGTGGCGGGCAGGCCGTCCCAGAGGGAATCGAACCAGGAGCCAAGAACGGCGCATTCCTCCTTGCTTTCGGCGCACTGGATCAAGCTGAACTGGTTTCCCGGCGTGATGCCCAGGCCGTCCGTTGTGAATGCGCAATGGCCGGTGAGCACGCGAGCGGGCAGGTCGGCACCGTTGCCGATTGCGAGCAGTGATTGAGGCAGCGGCATGGGTGCGCCGCGCAGTTCGACCTTCTTTTCCACCCACGCAGCAAGCTGACGAGCCAGAGCGTGAGTGTTGAGCCGGTTACGAAATGGCCGGTCGGCATCGCCACCGAACAACTGCGGTGCGTTGCCGGGCAGAGTCGGGATCACCAGGCGGCACCGCGCGATCTTTTCCAGCAGCTCCCTGGCTTCAGCGAACGCAAAAAGCGAGAACGCCGGAGTGGCAATGTCCAGCTCTGAGTGGTGGCCCAGAGCAGCCCGGACTTCGTCAATGACGCGGTTGTCACCAGTATTCCTGATGAGCTTCACGATGAGACACCTCCCGTCATCTCAACTGCCCCCGAGCCGAACCATTGAACGCTGACGACGAACACCAGAGCATCCGGCAGGATGCCGCGCACGGCTGCGTTGGGCTGGAGGTCTTCGAGACGGGTCATGTCAATTATGCATCCTCAATTTCATTTGGAACAGGCAGGTCCCGAATGTTCGGCACTATGCCACGAGACGGCGTCTGCTTCTAGAAGTTCTGCCTTTTTGTGGTTACGGAAAGTGCGGATGGCGTTGCGCTACAAGACCTTTCGAGATGTTGAGACTCGCAGCAGGGTCATTTCAAGGGCAGGCCTCGGTAGCCGGTGTTCACCGTTGGTCATCGGATTCGCAGCGGATTTGATTTGCACATTTGCCCTGGCGGACGGGTTCCCGTACCGCTTGCGGGCTGGAATGGAGCGGCGGGCATGCCCTGCCGGTTGTGGCGGAAGCCTGAAGGATGGTGCCATCCTCGGCGCGCCGGGGCGGGAGCATGGTGTCCCGCTTTTTTCCCGGCGCAGTAGAGCGCGGAGAGCAGTGGTGCGGGCGCAGCGGGCTTGCCGCTGGTCGCGTTCTCCGTTCAGGCCGCGAGCCGCTGTATGAAGCGGGCGGCACCGGCGAGACGCTTTTCGGCGAGCTGGCAATAGCGGGACTCGAGTTCGATGCCGAGATAAGAGCGGCCCGAGAGGGCGGCTGCGACGAGAGTGCTGCCGGAGCCCGAGAATGGGTCCAGCACCAAATCGCCGGGGCGTGAGAAGGTCTCGATGAGAGGTTCGAGAATGCTGACCGCTTTCTCGGTGGGATGCGCCCGGTTGCCTGTGTATTCCCAGGGCTGGACGTCGTCGAGCGGGCTGGCGGGCTTTGCGGGGCGGCCCTTGGCGAGAACGTAAGCCTGCTCGTGGCGGGCGTTCAGGAAGTTCGTGCTGGACGCATAGTTCTTGCGCCAGACGATGTGTCCGACGGGCGTGAAACCAGCGCTTTTCCAAGCGTGGAAAAAAGCGTCGACGCGGTTCCAGCCGTAGAACGAAATGCAGAAGGTGTGGGGCTTCAGGACGCGGTAGAGGTCGTCGAAGGCGCCGAGAACGCTTTCCGGCCGGTTGTCGTTGGCGATCGTTCGACCGCTGCGGTCCTTGTAGCGGACGAAATACGGCGGGTCGGTCAGGACGAAGTCAACGCTCTCGTCTGCGATGGTCTTGAGGACCTTGGTGCAATCGCCGTTGATGATTTGGTTTTTCATGTTGTCTCTCCTTTTTCGCAGTTGACGTTTGCTCTCTCGCGAAAACCGGAGAGCAAACTCAACCCGGAGCGGAAAAGGAGGACGGCACGGGGGGCCGGTGGGCGTGCCGGAGGAACCAGACTGCACAGGCGTCTCGTGACAGCTTGCTGGCGCGCCTGTGCGGGACCGGAGGGCCTGAAGACGCCCGCCGGCCAGCCGCGCGAAAAACAATCGGCGGCGATAGCGGCTGAGGGGAACGGACGAGAATCTACTTGAGGACTTCCTTGGGAACCGCTGAATGAATGAGGCTCGGCTGACGTTGCGTGGGTCGAGAACGTTTTCGGCGGGGAAGGGTCAGCAGCCGCCGGTGAGTTCGAGGGTGCGCTTTACGTAGCCGTGCAGCTCGGTCTCGCTGATGGGCTCGGTCGCGGCGTTTTGATTTTCGCCGTGGTGATAGCGCTTGGTGTAGTCATTGAGCTCTTCGAGGTCGTCACAGATGTCGTAGAGCTGGTGGCTCGCGCCGACCCCGCGAATCTTGGTGATGATCGTGCCGAGCGTGTCAGCGTCGGCGATTACGCCTCCCCCGAGGTAGCGCGAATAGGTCTCTAGGACGGGACGGACTTTCTGGACAACGTCGCGCGGATTTGTACGGCGGCGCGCCGGAAAAGGCGTCCTTGAAGCCGGTGATTTCGAAGTGGAGTTGAAACCCCAAGACAGGTGGTCAAGGAAAGTGACCCTCTAATACAATGGAGTCATCCGTTTACTCTCGAATTCATTCATTTACTTCGACTTCTGCTTCAGATTCAACTTCTGCTTCCATTTGTTGCAACTCAATGATGGCTGTGCGAAGCCGCTCGTAAATAGGAATCTCCTGCCCGAGAATTTCGAACGTGACAACTAGAGTGTAGCGAGCTGTTGAATCAGGATCGTGACTCCATCCTTGGTGTCCGACAACCGCGATGCAGAAGTCGCTGGGCAAGGTGTTGGATTTCACCACAGCCCAGTCTTTCTGAACGGTGCCGCTGTTTCGCCTCGTGTCGCGAATGAAGCCGAAATTCGCGTTTTCGTGTAAGGTCCACGGGAGGACTGATCCTGGCAACGGTTGGTCGTCGTTTTCTTCTTCTTTCATCGCGCGGGCTCGGAAATTGTTGAGCCCTTCGCCCAGCCTGCTGCTCTTCCAATCCACCCAAGTGGATAGGTATCGCCGCAAGTTACGGCGCGTGCGCCGTGGCTGTGCCACGTAGGACAGCGTTACTTCAACTCGTATGTCGAATTCGTCCGCCGGCCCGCGAAGCTCCGCCGGGATCGGTACCTGGTAAACGTGGCATTCATATGCACGAATTGGTATTTCGCCGCTCGTGACGAAGGTGGTGCGATGGTCAGTGTTAACCGTTGCACGAGTCTCGTTTGGGAGACCGTAGCCAATCCAACGGATCACCCGTGAAACCTCGTCATGCAGGGACTGCCGCTCAGCCTGGGACAATGCAGGGTCCCGAAGCCGCGTTAAGAGTATTTCCGCCCACGTCGGCCATCGCGCTGACTGCACGATCAGCGCACGGTACAGAAGCGTTGGCTCTTGGGGCAGAACCTGTTGCAACCTTGCGGCAATGCGTGCCACCTTTGGTGCTGCAAAAGAGGTCCCGACGTCATCGCGGTCGTACGGCGGTCCTGGTGGAAACATCGTCGATCGCACCAGCTCCGGGCAGGCAACCGCAATCCCACCGGTCCGCACGTCCGCCGGTGAATTATCAGTGCGTGCGTCGTCCCCGCCTTGTTCAACGACTTCGGGTTTTATGACGTTCCAGATGCCGGGTCCCGACCGCGAGAACGCTGAAGGATAGCCAACATCCCGCGCGAAGGTTTTCCATTCGGCTGTGTCGAACGCCCCATAACCGACCGAACCAACTGTAAGAGCTTGAAGACTTTGTGCCGGGTTGGCGACGCGCGCGGACGCCTCACAGAGGTACGCTGGATAAGAGCGTCCCGCGTCTAGATGGTCCTTAATGCCTGGCTGCGGATTGTCGCCGGACGTCGGAAGATTACCGGCACTTTGTATGACTAGTACGTCATAGGCAGAGCAGAGCAAATCGATCTCGGCTGCCCAGGCTGACATATACCGAGTGCGACAGTATGCGTTCGCATTTATTGAATGATTGAAAATGCGCGTGTGGCGCGGTCCGTTGTGAAATCGTTCAACGACGGCGCGTAGCACTTCCGGAGGGAACATCTCTTCCGGCATCTTGTTGTTCTCATCCAGCACGCGGGCATTTTGAATCCAGAATGGAAGGTTGGGCGCGCCTTCCTTCGCGACGACTTCGCCATAGAGGACTGCCCCACTCACGCGCGTACCATGGCCGCCGGGCCTCACAAAGTCCCCGACGTTATTCGTGTTTGTTCCGGGTAGAAAGCAGTACGACGTTCCGTGGTCAATCGCGGGCTCGATAAGAGTGTGGGCTTCCTGGATGCCGCTGTCGATGACGCAAACCGCCGGCGCGTCAGCATCTGGTGCTATGGGGGCCACAGGCGGGAGTGGGGCTGCGGCTGGCCCGGCCGCCCGCTGGGGCAAAGCGATATCTTCCGGCTCAACGACCTCAAAAATGTAAGGATAATTGAGGACGAAGTCCTTCAAGCCCTTGCCAGAAATCTTGAGACGAACCGTAAAGCTGTCGGGCAGGACGGCAGCGTCGAAAGGTGCGCCGTCAACGAGATGCAGAATCTCAGCTTGATAAAACTGTGCAAGTCGCTCTATTTCGTTCTCTCGTGAGAGCTTTATTTCGTCCCAGGACGAGTATGCGTTTGCGCGGGCTTGCGACCAATCGCGCTCTTTCCTCGCCCAATCAGCATCCGTGTCACGCTTGCCCCTTTTAGGATAGGCGGGAATCTCTCGATTGCCCGCACAAGCAATTCCGACATCAATGACGTAGAGTTGGTCGTCGCCGATGCGAGGCCATTCCGCCATGAGACGATCAGAAAGGATACGGCTAAGACGATCGGTTTGGTTCGGGTCATCGAACAGTCTGTGCACCGATGCGATGGTCGCCGAGCCACGGATTTGGACGGCGAAGCCATTCACCATCTCCAGAAACGGGGTTAACTGGATATCCTCCGCAGCGACAATGACATATCCCTCTTCCTGTTCAGCGACGATCTCGAACGCGAATTTTTCACGCAGCACATCCAATTCAAGGCTCGGATCAACCTTCAGAAGAATCGGAATGCCTTGAGGAATGACCGGTAGACCTTGTTGCTGGCTTTGCGTTTTGCGGTCTTGCCAATTGGTGCGGAGAGAACCGGCAGACGTGATCAATGAGGTGCTGTGCGCTTGACGTGCATTGCGGTTGGCCACTGTCTGCGGCGATGGTGTCCCAAATCCTCGGAGACGTGCTCTGCCCTGAAAGCGCAATAGCAAAGGGAGGTGCTCAAAGCTGTGTTCTCCCGGCATGCGCTATCCCTCTTTCGGCAGAATCTCGCTGAGATGTAGTTCCGCGATCGCTTCCCGGATGCTGGATGCAGATACGAGTTGCCGTCCTTCGAGGACGGCCGCCTTGGCGGCGTCTTGCGCCGCCTTCACGACCATTGCCGCGGGAGCACCACGCAGTTGGTCGACGAGGCAACGCCAGTTGATGGGATCTGCAAGCTTCACAGCAGACAACGTTAAACGGAGAAGTTTTTCGATTTCGTCAGGACCCGGGAGTGGTACAAGGAAAACCTCATCAAAGCGACGGAAGAGGGCGTTGTCGAGGGACGATTCGACATTGGTCGTGGCGACCAAAAGCCCAGGCGCATCGTATTCCTCCATCAATTGGAGAAGTGAGTTGACGATGCGGGACGCCTCGCCGATGTCATTGTTCTTGCCGCGAGAGCGCGCGATGAAATCGCACTCATCCAAAAGAAGGACACAGGGGCGCTGTTTGGCCGCCATGAACAGAGTGCGAAGGTTGACTGCGGATTCGCCAAAGTACGAGGAGATCAGCGAAGCGAAGCTGACCTTCATAAGTGGCAGGCCTGTATTCCAGGCGATACGTTTCGCGCCAAGTGATTTCCCACAGCCTGGGGGACCGTAAAGAAGAATGGTTTTCCTCGGCCGGAGTCCGAATGCACCAAGTCTCTCTCTTGCCGCGTATTCATTCTCGATGCGCGCGAAACGCGCCTCGGTGGCCGCTGGCAATACCATATGGTGTTCCAAGGCTTCTGGTTTCAAAAGCGTTGCAAGTGACTCGCCATACCGCCGACTGGTCGGCAGTTCGTGGAGAGTTTTCTCCGCGATAGCTGTTGGCGGATGACCGTTTCCGCGTGGTCGAGGCTGCTTTAGGATAGCTTCTAGTTGATCTGCAAGCTTCCGGTGGCCAACGCTGCGTTCAGCTTCTACCATCTTTCCGGCGAGCTGGTGAAGGTCGCTTGGCGAACCGTCGGCGATCGCACGAACCACCCGTTTCAAGATGTCCGAGTTCATGTAATCCTCGCTTCCTCTCGAAACTTGGTATTCGCAGAACGGGACGGATTCGGTGACCTGCTGGCGAGCTCGTATCGCCAGCCACTAACGGTCCGTTTCGAACGGATGTTGTGGCCCCGGTCTCTCAACGCGTTCACAGCTCGCGAAACCGTAGGAATCGAAACGCCAAGCTGCTCGGCCAACATTGGGGTCGAGTACCTACCCGACCGAATGAGCCGCAACACTGC
>Ga0187883_10000898_pt1 | contig 18499 bp, 15 predicted proteins | sample June2016WEW_20_1_2_FD_132966 | JGI IMG/M metagenome (GOLD analysis project Ga0187883, IMG submission 132966) | Peatland microbial communities from SPRUCE experiment site at the Marcell Experimental Forest, Minnesota, USA - June2016WEW_20_10 | ecosystem: Environmental > Terrestrial > Soil >...
ACCATCACCTTCTCGCCGGACTACACAACCGCCACGCTGCAACCTACGTCGAACCTCGCCAGCGGGGCAAACTACGATCTGTTCATTTCATATTTCGCTACCGTCTACGATTTGGCGGGGAACCGTTTCGCGCCTACGATTGTTTTCTTCACGACTCAATGATTCAAACTGCTTGGCAATTCAGATCAAATGACGATGGAACCGATCGCGGCGGAAGGCGCGGTGACTATTTATGGGTTCTATACCTCTTCCGTTGTGCGGGGCTGGTGGAGTCCCGGAGCACCAGCGTGGTGCTGATCCGAATCTCTTGTCCCATGGCAGCCAACCCTTCTGCCGCGCGGTAGAGCGCGTCGAAGGCTTTTCTGCCTAGCTCTTCGCGTGACAAACGAATGGTGCTCAGCGGAGGATGAGTGTACTGGCTTAGTTCGATATCGTCGAAGCCAACGACGGAAATGTCTCGCGGAACATCGAGACCCGCAGCCGCAATCGCACGCAGCGCGCCGATCGCCGTGAGATCGTTCGAGGTCATGACCGCGGTGGGGGGATTCGGTTGCGCCAGCATCCCGCGCATCGCAAAGTCTCCTCCATCGACGCGGTGGTTGCCTTCTGCCTCGATCTGCCGGTAGCGCGGAGCGCCGAATTTCTTGAGACAGCCCAGAAACGCGGAACGGCGCGTTCGAGCCGACTTCAGCATCAGTGGACCGCTGATGAAGCCAATCCGTTCATGGCCGAGGGAAACCAGATGGCGAATCGCTTCTCCGATGCCTTTCGCGTAATCCACCACGACTCGGCTCACGAGCGGTTTCACGTCGGCTAAATCCAGGAACACCATCGGAAACCGCCGCCGGTAAAGCTCCATCAGAAGATGGGGATCGACTTCCGAGGTCATGATCGCAACTCCGTCCACTTTGCGCTCGATCATTTTTCTGACACAGATCGCCATGCGATCCGATTTGTAGTCGGTGTTCGCCACCAGCACTTCGTAACCGTGCTGGATCGCCGCATCATCGAAACTCTTTACGAGCTCCGGAAAGAACGGATTGGAGATGTCGGAGATGATCAGCCCGAACATCCTGGTTTTTCCTGAAACCAATGCGCGGGCCTGGCTGTTCGGGTAATAGTTGAGCTCGCGAATTACTTTCAGGACTTTGGCAGCAGTCTTGGCGTCGACCGACTCTGGCCGGTTGATGGTCCGCGAAATCGTTGCGACAGAAACTCTCGCCCGGGCTGCCACTTGCTTGATGTTCATAGGAATACTCTTGCTAGCGCGACTGCAAGTAATGGACCTCGCTCAGACCTCGCAGGCGCTCCGCAGCGCTTTCTGGAGTAATGTCCCGCTGCGGCATCGCGAGCATTTCGTACCCGACCATGAACTTCTGCACCGTCGCCGAGCGCAGCAACGGCGGGTGGTAGTGGGCGTGGAAGTGCCACTCCGGATGCGATTGTCCATCGGTGGGGTGCTGATGAAAGCCCATGGAATAAGGGAACGGTGTTTCAAAAAGATTGTCGTACCGGGTGGTGAGTCGTTTCAGAATGTCGGCCAGGAGGTCGCATTCCTGGGCGGTCAGTTGATCCATGGCCCCGAAGTGCCGGCGGCTGAGAACGAGCGTTTCAAAAGGCCACACCGCCCAGTACGGAACCACGGCCACAAAGCCTTCGTTCTCGCAAATGATGCGCTCTCCCATCTGGAGTTCAAGCTGTAAGTAGTCGCACAACAGGCATGATCCGACCCGCTCGCGATATTCCAGCTGGGAATTCTGTTCGGTACGGACTTCATCGGGCACCGTGGCATTGGCCCAAACCTGACAGTGAGGGTGCGGATTGCTTGCGCCCATGATTGCGCCGCGGTTTTCAAAAACAAGCACGTAATTCACAAAAGACATCGAGCCTAATGTCCGAAACTGCTCCACCCAGAGGTCAACGACGAGGCGCAGTTCGGCGGGAGTCAAGCGGGGAACTGTGAGGTCGTGCCGTGGCGAAAAGCAGAGGACGCGGCACAAGCCTTGTTCCGACCGCGCCACAATCAAGCCGGATTCGTCGATTTCGCGCGGCGGAGTGTCCGGCAACAAGGCGGGATAATCATTGTCAAAAACGAACGTGGACAGATATTGAGGATTGCGCGCATTTCCGGCCCTAACATTTCCCGGGCACAAATAACAGGATGGATCATAAGCCAGCGTAGTCTCGGTGGGCCGTTCTGCCACTTTTCCAAGCCATGGACGCTGGGTGCGCTGCGGGGAGACAAGAATCCACCGGCCGGTCAAAGGGTTGAGGCGGCGGTGTGGAAACCCGGCGAGTTCCCTGGTGCGCGTTATGAGTGAAGTCCGCATGATTTTCCCTTAAGAAACCGGGCCCACTCCTTCGGCGATCTCGCAGATATAAACGTCGGGGTGACGGCCGGTGGCGCCGTAGTAGGCTTCGCCGACCTGGTGGGCGAAGTCGGCTGCGGTTTCAGCGCGAACGAGATTAACCGTGCATCCGCCGAAGCCGCCACCCGTCATCCGGGCACCGTATACACCTCGGGTTCGATTCGCGATCTCGACCAATAGATCCAGCTCCCGGCAGCTCACCTCGTAGTTGTCCTTCAAGCTAAGATGCGATTGCGCCATCAATTCTCCGAACCCGGTAAGATTGCCAGCTTTCAACGCCGATTCCGCTCCTAACACGCGGTCGTTCTCCTCGACGACATGGCAGGCCCGCTTGTAGAGCGTGGCCGTAAGCAAGGAGCGTTGGCCTTCCAGATCGCGCTTGCTCACATCGCGCAGCGACCGGACGCAAGGAAGTTTCGTCGCCAGCAGTCGCACAGCCTCTTCGCACTCAGCCCGCCTCAGGTTGTACTGGGAGCTGGCCAGTTCGTGTTTCACCATCGTGTTGCAGATGACGAGCCGGGCCTGCGGGGGCACTCGCAGAAGGCGGAAATCCAAAGATCGGCAGTCCAACAGCAACGCGTGACCGCCTTTACCGTGACAGGCGATGAACGGATCCATGATTCCGCATCTTGCGCACACGTACTCGTTCTCCACTCGCTGACACAGCAGAGCTAACTTGCGGAGATCAATCGGATATCCCGCTGCATCCAGAAGAGCGTAGGCGACGGACGTTTCCAATGCTGCCGAGGAGCTCAGACCCGAACCAAGAGGGACTTCGCTCTGGATATAAAGGCTGGCTCCTGGGAGTTTGAACCCGGCTTGTTCCAGCGCAGATGCAATCCCGATTACATAGTCGCTCCAATGGCCGGTGCGAACTGCTGGAAGACGATCAAGATGGACATGAACATCCCCTGGCATGTTCGCGGATTGGATATGCAAGATGCGGTCGTTCCGCGCGGCGATGGCCACTCCGCAAGCCAGGTTGATGGCGGCGGGCAGCACGTAGCCGTCATTGTAGTCCGTGTGCTCCCCGATCAGGTTGACCCGTCCGGGAGCTCGATAAACTCGTCCAGAAGCGCCAAATCGCGTTTGCAGTCCTGCGAACGGGGTTGAGACCAATTCCATAAGCTTGCTCTACAAATTCCCGCAGCACAGTCGGTCGGAAATCAACGACACCTGCTGCACCGCGATAAGAAACCCTCCGTCACTTCCCGCTTGGTTCCCGTCCCGTTTCTCGCGATTGCCGCCTGCGTGCGAGAAACAGCATGAGAAGACCGAATGCCAATAAAGCCGTTCCCCATTCCAGGTTGATGCCCGGGCCGCCACCCGCTTGGCGCTGCGGCAGGTCGCGCAGAATGCCCCAGAGAATCAGGATCAAACCATAGACCGAAAACAGCGCGCCGATGGGAAATCGAACGTCGAGTTGCACAGTGCCTCTCTACCGGAACATGAGATTCAAAGCTAGGGTTGCGGCCAACGCAATCAGCCCCAAATAGGCTGGACGCTGGTACCAATGCTCGTCCGTCGCTTTTTGGCGCGGAGTCATGGAATACACCAGCCCGACTAAGCCCTTTTCATCCGGAGCCTTGGTCAACAGGCTGACTAGAATCGTGAGAACAAAGCACGTAGTCCAGGCGAAGATGGCGGTCCAGAAGTTCTGCGCCATCTCGCTCGGGTATAGATGGAGAACACCCAGCCATCCCCCTTTAATGCCTGGTACGGCTCCATTCGGAAGCGTGAGACCTTGGTGCACCGCGGCCGCCGCAGTCCCGCCTAACAGTCCGGCAAATGCGCCATGGCCGGTCGTGCGCTTCCAGAACATACCCAGGAGGAACGTGGCGAACAGCGGAGCATTTACAAAAGCGAAGACCAGTTGCAAGACATCCATGATGTTATTGAACTGGCTGGCGGCGTATGCCGCAATGATGGAAAGCGCGATGCCGGCCACGGTCACCGCCCGCCCCACCGCGAGGTAATGCCGGTCGCTGGCTTTCGGTCTTATGTAGGACTGGTAGATATCGTAGGTGCAAACGGTATTGAAGGCGGTGACGTTTCCCGCCATCCCCGACATGAAGCTCGCCAGCAGTGCCGTGATGCCAAGGCCCAGCATTCCCGTGGGATAAAAGCGAAGGAGCATGCTGGGCACAGCCAAGTCATAGTCCAACACGGGATTTCCATGGCTGTCGACCTGCGGGCGGTTCGAGGCTGGGTCGACTTTAAAGGGAATGATTCCTCGTTCCCGCTGCATGTTCACCCCGAGTCTTGCGTCCGCCGCGTGGGTGGCCAGGGTCGCGGGCACAGCCATGGCGACGAGTCCAGGCAAGATCACGAGAGCCGGGAACAGCATTTTTGGAAAGGCGGCGATGAGCGGAGTGCGTCGGGCGGACTCCATCGAATCCGCTGCCATGGCGCGCTGCACGACCAGAAAATCCGTGCACCAATAGCCAAAGGAAAGCACGAAGCCCAAGCCCAGACACAAACCCGTCCATTCCACGCCGAGGCGGTTGGTCTGCGGACTGCCCATGCCGATCCAGGCATGGGTGTAACCAGGCCCCAAGGACGCTTTCAGCCCGTTCCATCCGCCGACACTTCGCAATCCCATCCACACCAGCGGCAGAAAGCCGGCAACGATGAGAAAGAACTGCAGCACCTCGTTATAGATGGCACTGGTCAACCCGCCGAGCAGAATATACACGAGCACGACGAGACCAGACGCCACGATGGCGATGTGAAACGTCCAAGACACGTCGAGTCCGGCCTGCCGGAGCGGGACATCCAGAATGTGGAGAGTCTGAATCAGCTTGGCCATGGCATACATGGAAATACCAGAAGAGAAAACGGTCATGATGGCGAATGAAATCGCATTCAGTGCCCGTGTTTTCTCGTCGAAACGAAGGCGCAGATACTCCGGCACAGAGCGGGCGCGCGAACCGTAATAGAACGGCATCATGAAGACGCCTACGAACACCATCGCCGGGATCGCGCCAATCCAGTAAAAGTGGCTCGTGGCGATGCCGTATTTGGCGCCCGAGGCTCCCATGCCAATCACTTCCTGGGCGCCGAGGTTTGCGGAAATGAATGCCAGGCCGCAAATCCATGCCGGGATCGACCGACCAGCCAGAAAGTAGTCCGTGCTGGTTTTCATCTGGCGCTTTAGGGCCACGCCGATGCCCAGTACGAACACGAAATAGATCGCGATGAGGAGCCAATCAATCGCCGTCAAGTTCACTGGGAAGACCTCGGTTGCGGTTCCGGGATTGGAATGCCCTCCGCGATGCGCGATCCGGAATCGAATCCAGGAGTCCGGTATGAGCGATTCACGGCTTCTTAATGTAATCGATTACATCGAAAGCCGCAACCGGATTCTGACTGCCTCCCGTGGCCTTCCGGCGCAGACAGTTCGGATTTTCTTGTGTTTCCTGAACTTGGTGCTTGACAAAGTCGGACAGGTTGCGAGACAACTACAGCGGCAATGTAATCGCTTACATTGAGCTGGCTCCATTGTGCCGATCCAGCGTGCGGGGCGTGGAAACTGGACTGAGAAAATGGGAACCATCGATCAGCGATATCCTTCGGGAAAGTCGACGTGCAATCGCGTGGCCGCGCGTTGGCTCGGAGTGCTCTGCTTTGTATTGGTCGGGACGGCCTTTGCCTTCGCCGTACGCAAACGCCCGCAAGCCTTGTCTCAGCGCGAGGTTCCAGCGCGGGCGGCGATTCTCATGGGCTCATTGACTCTGCATCCATGCGCCTATGCTTCAGACGCATACTGTGGCCGCCTGCCTCGCGCCCTTGACCCTACGGGCGCGGTACCAGGGATGATCGACGTATTCTTTGAAGTCGATCCGCACACCGACGCGACGCAGCCTCCACTGGAACCGATCGTGTTTCAGGAAGGCGGCCCGGGTTTGGGCAGTACCTTCTCGCGCGGCGGGTACCTTTATCTGGCCGGCCCGTTACGCGCACGGCACGACGTCATCATGATGGATCCGCGCGGCACCGGTCATTCGCAGCCGGTGGAATGCCCAGCGGCACAGAACGACTACCTCCTGACGCAGAGTGCCATCATGCAGTGCGGCGTGTTGCTCGGCGACACTGCGGACCTCTATGGCACCGGCCTCGCCGCCGACGATCTCGACGCGATACTGAGCGCGCTCGGCGTGGGCCAGATCGACCTATACGGCGACTCCTATGGAACATTCTTTAGCGAGACATATTCTGCCCGCCATCCCGAACGGCTGCGCGCTCTTGTTCTTGACGGCGCGTACCCGGTAAGGGATCAGAGTCCATGGTGGCCTCAGGTGGGCACGGCCATGCGCTACGCCTTCAACACCGCGTGCGAGCGCGCAGAAGATTGTTCCAACCTGCCGGGCACTGCGCTCGACCGCCTGACGGCTCTGGTGCAGCAAGTACGCACCAGCCCCATCAAGGGAATCGCCCAAGACGCCGACGGCGTACTCCACGATGTGACCATAGACCCCGCGAGCCTCGCCTATCTCAGCACAACCGACTCACTGTATTATCCGGTGACGCGGGAGACCGACCCTGCCGTGCGAGCGATTCAGGAGAATGGCGACTCTCTGCCACTGCTGCGGCTGATCGCGGAAAATAACTCCGATTCTCTTTCCGGCAGCCCAGGCTCGAACCCGGAGTATGGCAGTAACGGTTTGTATCTTGCCGTGAATTGCCAGGATTATCCGCAGATCTACGACATGACTTCGCCGCCCGAAGCGCGCATCGCCCAACGCGCCGCTTCGTTTGCGCTTCAGCGCAAGACGGACCCCAATATTTATTATCCGTTCACGCTGGCGGAATACAACGCGATGCAACTGGATTACAGCCTGCTGGATCAATGCATCACCTGGCCAGTGCCGTCGCCTGCGTATCCGCCGGGTCAGCCGGTTCCGCCGGACGCCACGTTCACCGCGGCGCCGGTGCTGGTGTTCAACGGAGATATGGACACGCTCACTCCCGTTCTCGAAGGTGTCGAGGTGTCGAAGGAATATGGACACGCCCAGCAGGTGATTACACACAATACTTTCCACGTGAGCGCCATCGGCGATGAAGACAACTGCGCGCAAAAATTGGTGCGGCGTTTCATCGCCAACCTCGACCCCGGCGATACCTCCTGCGCGGCGCACATAGCCGAGGTGCGGCTGGTGCCCAAGTTCGCAACCGCAGCGTCGCAACTCGATCCGCCAGAGGCGCTGCCAGGGAATCAGGGCACGCCGACGGATCTCCAGGTAGCGGCGGCTGCAGCCTATGCGCTCGGTGATGTACTGGATTTGTATTGGGCGAACGACAGCGGCATCGGCGTGGGCCTCCGGGGAGGAACATGGAGTTCCGATTGGAACCAATCCGGCAACATTTGGACGGTCACCATGCATCAAGTCCGGTGGACCAACGACGTGGCTGTGAGCGGCCGGTTCACTTGGAACCACTACAAACCCGGCGCAGTGAACGGGCAGCTCTCTGTCACTGGCCCAAGCGGTGAGAACGGCAAGGTGACGGTCACCTTCAACAGTCGCGAGCCCGATGCCCAAGCGACGATCACGGGGTCGATTGGCGGAAGGGCCGTCGTGGCGACCATGTATGCGCCGTAAGCGCGTTATCCATGGCGGTGTCGCACGATTTGGGTCAAATTCGGGGTCGACTTCGTCGACTTCTATGATCAGCGAGGCGCCGGTGTTCTATTTACGAGCATTCCGATCTTCATCCACTGTGCTGCTCCTCCTGTTCCTATCGTTCATCGCGGCCCCACGGTCCTCCGCTTCTCCCGCGGAGAACTCGATCCCCACGCAGCTCCCGGGTCGCGATGCCCTGCTCGTCGGAACCGACTGGTACCCCGAGCAGTGGCCCGAGGCACGCTGGGAAACAGACCTCCAGATGATGGAAGCCGCCCACTTGCAGGTTGTGCGCATTGCAGAGTTTTCCTGGAGCCGCATGGAGCCCGCGGAAGGCCGCTTTGACTTCGATTGGCTGGATCACGCGATTCGCCTCGCGGAGAAGCATCACATCATGGTCGTTCTGGGCACTCCCACTGCGGCTCCTCCCGCGTGGCTCACCCAAAAATACCCTGAAACACTTCGTATGGAGCCGACCGGCCAGCGGGTCGCGCACGGCAACCGCGCGCACGGTTCCGTGACTTCCGTGCGCTACCGCGAATTCTGCGCACGAATCGCCGCGGAGATGGCCAAGCGCTACGGACACGACAAGAATGTCGTCGGCTGGCAAATCGACAACGAATACGGCTACGCGCAGATTTCCTATGATGAAGAATCACGCCGCCACTTCCAGGATTGGCTGAAAGCAAAATACAAGACACTCGACGCGTTGAACGAACACTGGACCACTTCCTATTGGAGCCAGACCTACGACAACTGGAGCGAAATCCCGATCCCGGTTGGCGAGAACAACCCCGGCTTGATGTTGGACTGGAAGAGGTTCGTCACTGATGCGTGGGCCGCGTATCAGCAGGGACAGATTGACGCAATTCGCGCTGTGAGCGATCCCCATCAGTTCATCACCGGCAACCTCATGGGATACGACTTCGATGGCATCGATCATCACGTCATCACGCGCCCGCTAACCTTCGTGTCCTGGGATGACTATGTTGGCCGCGGACACCTCGACCCCGATACCAACGGCATCAGCCACGATGCCATGCGCGGTCTCAAGCACGAAAATTTCTGGGTCATTGAAACCCAGCCGGGCTTCGTCAACTGGTCCGACCTCAACAACTCGCTCGACAAAGGCGAAGTTCGCGCCATGGCGTGGCATGACGTCGGGCACGGTGCCGACGAGGTCGGCTACTGGCAGTGGCGCAGCGCCTACAACGGCCAGGAGGAAATTCACGGCACGCTGGTCGGTGCGGATGGCGAACCGGTTCCGTTGCTCGAGGAAGTGGCGCAAACCGCGAAGGAATTCGCCGCGGCCCAGAGCGCGTTCGGTGGTACGAAGGTTGCTTCCGAAGTCGCGCTTCTCAATGACTACGAGAGCCGCTGGGCGATTGATTGGCAGAAGCACACGTCGAAGTACGACCAGTTCGCAATCCTGAAGAGCTATTACCACGCCCTTCACCGTCGGGCGCAGTCCATCGACATCGTCAGTCCCTACGCGCCTCTCGAGGGCTACAAACTCGTCGTCGCTCCCGATCTTTACCTCATTCCCAAGGATCTCGCTGAGCGTCTCAAAGCGTATGTCGAAGCGGGTGGCCATCTGGTCATCGGACCACGTTCGGGACTGAAGGATGAATTCAACGCCCTATTGCATGTGCGGCAGCCCGGCTATTTGGCGGAGCCGCTCGGCGCCAGGGTCGAACAGTTCTATGCGCTCGAAAATGCCATTCCGGTAGACGGCTCTCTAGGCACTGGCGAAGCGTCCATGTGGGCGGAGCAATTAAAGGTGACTTCTGCCGACGCCGAGGTTTTGCTGAAGTATGGCCCGAGCAATGGCTGGCTCGATGGACAGCCCTGTGTCGTCTCCCGTCATTTTGGCAAAGGGAGGATCACATATATCGGAGCCGTTCTGGATGACCAACTCGTCGCCGCGGCCGCCGATTGGATGGTCAAGAACAGCGACATCGAGCCGGCCTTCGGACCCGTGCCGGATGGCGTCGAGGTCAGCCGCCGCACCGGCGAGGGTAAGACCGTTTTTGTCCTCATCAATTTCAAGCACGAAAGAAAGGAAGTCGCGCTTCCGCACACGATGCGGTCGATTCTGGATCAGCGGGACGTTTTGCAACTTGAACTTCCGCAGTATGGCGTGGCCGTCTTGGAGGACCGGGCGAAGTAACGATTTTCTATGGCTTACTCGAAGACAGGAACCGCGCTTCATTTCGAATTTCAACGGAAGCCAGTCTTCATAATGCTTCCGCCCATCGGGAGATCGCGCCGTGCGTGATTCCAAATCTGCAAAGCGGCTCGTGTTGCTGGTGACAGCCGCAGTATTCATTAACTTCATCGATCGCGGGAATCTTGCCACGGCCGCTCCGCTTATGCAGGACCAGTTGCACTTGAGCGCGAGCCAGTTGGGTTTTCTCCTCTCCGCGTTCTATTACGGATATGTGGCCCTTATGCCGTCGGTTGGCTGGCTCGCGGAGCGCTACGGTGCGAAACTGGTCCTCGGCGTGGGAGTGGCAGTGTGGTCGATCGCAACGCTGACCACCGGTTTCGCCACGAGCTTTGCAACGCTGGTGATGCTGCGCGTCCTGCTCGGAGTTGGCGAAAGCGCGGCCTTTCCGTGTGCGTCCAAGGTCCTGGCGACCTCCGTCGAAGTGCAATACCTCGGCGTTGCCAATGGCGTGTTCAGCTTCGGATACCTCATCGGACCCGCGGTCGGCACCCTGCTCGGCGGATTTCTGATGAGCATATTTGGCTGGCGCCCCGTCTTCATCCTTTTCGGCGCTTTGTCGCTCTTCTGGTTGTGGCCGTGGCGAAGGGCCGTGGTCGATCCACCGGCCAAGGTTCAGGCGACGGACGAGTCGCAACCGTCATTCGGGCAGATTCTGCGCCAGCGCGCTCTTTGGGGTTCGTCGCTCGGGCACTTTGCTTCGAACTACAGTTTCTACTTCATTCTTTCCTGGCTGCCGTTTTACCTGGTCAAGGCTCGGGGAATGTCGATGGGGTCGATGGCCGTGATTGCCTCGTGGGCATACCTGCTGAACGCTTTGAGCGCGCTGCTAGTGGGCTGGGCGGCCGACCACTGGATCCGCGCCGGGCGCAGTCCCGATTTTGTCTACAAGGGGTTTATGGCGCTAACCCATGTAGCCGGAATTTTCTGCATGGCGGGAATGGTCATGCTCCCGGCGACGGGCTCGATTGTTTCACTGTTTGTGTTCGAGGTGATTGCCGGTTTTTCCTATCCCGGAGTATTTGCGATTCCGCAGATCATCGCGGGACCGAAGGCTGCGGGCCGATGGGTTGGCGTGCAGAATGCAGTTGGCAATGTGGCCGGCTTGGTGGCGCCCGCGATCACTGGAATTCTCGTGGATCGAACCGGCCGGTTCGGCGTCGCGTTTGCGCTCACCGCGGCCGTTAACGTTTTGGGCCTCATCGGCTGGTTGCTGGTGTTGCCAAAGATCGCCCCACTCAACTGGGCGCCCGACGCAATCGGGGCAGTGGAGTAAGTGGTTGGAGGTGCGCACGTCCGCGCCTCAATTCTCAGCGCCTGGTCCGTGCGGGGATTCAAGAAAAGGAACTGACATGTCTGCTATTTTCGATGGATTGACGCCGGAGAAGACGATCCTGATCACCGGAGGCGCGTCGGGGATCGGCCGCTGCATTGCCGAGGGGTTTCTACGGCACGGATGCCGAGTTCACGTGTGCGATGTATCCGAGCCAGCCGTCAACCGCTTTTTGTCTGATCATCCGAACGCCACAGCGACTGTGGCTGACGTTGGCCTGGCAGCGGACGTGGATAGTGTTTTTTCCGATCTCGGGAAGCGCCACGGCCGGCTCGATGTGCTGGTCAACAATGCCGGCATCGCCGGCCCCACCGCGCCAGTCGAGGACGTCACCGTCGCCGACTGGGAACGAACGATCGCCGTGGATCTCAATGCCCATTTTTATGCGACCCGGCTGGCCGTGCCGCTATTGAAAGCCAGCGGTGGCGGCTCCATCGTCAATATTTCGTCTAGCGCCGCTTTCTTTGGCTACCCCTTGCGATCGCCCTATACGGCCTCCAAGTGGGCCTTGATCGGACTCACAAAGACCTGGGCAATGGAGCTTGGCCCGCACAAGATCCGCGTCAACGCGATCTGTCCCGGAAGCGTCAAGGGCCAGCGCATCGACACTGTGATCGAACGCGACGCGCAGGTGCGGGGCGTCGATGCCGAGTCCGTCCGGCGCGTCTATCTGGAACAGACCTCGCTGGAAATTTTTGTGGACGCGGAGGACATTGCCAACATGGCGCTTTTCCTGTGTTCGGATCTGGGCGCAACGATTTCCGGCCAGGCACTTGGTGTCGATGGCCACACCGAAAGCTTGTCGAACAAGCAGTGATCGAGGGAACTCATAATGCCAGCAGAGAACATGAGAGCGGCGTGGTTCGAATCGTTTGGTCCCGCCAAGAAGGTCATCGTCGTCGGCGAACAACCTCGTCCCCAACCCGGCCAGGGCGAGGTGCTGGTTCGCCTAAGGACCAGCGGCGTCAATCCGTCGGATGTAAAGAAGCGCGCGGGCTCGTTTCCTGCTTTACTGGACCAGGGGTTGGTCATCCCCAACAGTGACGGAGCGGGTGTCATTGAGGCTGTTGGCGATGGTGTCGAGAAGAGCCGTATTGGCGAACGCGTCTGGGTCTACCAGGCTCAATACGGCAGACGCTTCGGCACTGCGGCCGGGTATGTGGCGCTCGACGCGTCCCGTGCCGTGCGACTTCCCGACAACACCAGCTTCGAGGTTGGCGCATGTTTGGGCATCCCGGTGATGACCGCTCATCGGTGTGTCTTCGCCGATGGCCCTGTGGATCGGCAGGTAGTGTTGGTCACCGGCGGCGCGGGCCGCGTCGGCTATTACGCCGTGCAGTGGGCCAAGGCCGCGGGGGCGACGGTGATCGCGAGCACCAGCAATTCCTCCGATGAAGCGGTCTGCAAATCAGTTGGTGCAGACCAAGTCTTCAACCACCGGGAGCCCGGTTGGAGCGAACGCGTGAAAGCTCTCAATGGCGGTAAGCCGGTCGACCGGGTGATCGACGTTGAATTCGGCGCCAACCTGCCTGAGGTGATCCAGTGCATCCGCGTCGGCGGGACCATCGCCACCTACTCCTCCACCCAGGTTTCCGAACCCAAGCTGCCGTTCTTCAAGATGATGTACCTGGACCTGACGCTGCGGCTCGTCATCGTCTATGCGATGCCCGAGCCGGCAAAAAAGCACGCGATCGACGACATCACCCGCTTCCTCGCCGAGGAGAAATTGCGGCACCGCGTCGCCCATGTCCTGCCACTCGGCGAACTGGCCCGCGCCAACGAACTGATCGAGCAAGGCCACGCGGGCGGATGTGTCGTGGTCGACGTGGAAGCTTGAGCCATGGCTACGAAGCGCCCCTGCCGGAAAGCTGCCAGCGTCACCCTGCGGCCGATTGGGCTGCTGCTGATCATCATGCTTGCGGCGATGAACTGTGTCGCGGCCGAAACGAAAAGTTTCGGGACTTTGGCCCAGACCGGGCAGGGAGCAGTCGAGGGGCTCGCAATCGCCGATTTTCAAACTGTCGCTTGGCTCGGCATTCCATACGCGAGTCCGCCGGTCGGGAACCTGCGATGGAAGGCGCCGCAGGATCCGTCGCCGAGAGGCCGCGTGCTGAATACCCGGTCCTACGGCAGGCCATGTTCTCAAGGGGGAACTCCATCGAGCGAGAACTGCCTATACCTGAATATCTGGCGTCCCGACACCAGCGAACAGAAGCTTCCCGTGTTTGTGTACATTCACGGCGGCAGCAACATTGACGGCTCCGGCGAAGGCTCGTGGTATACGGTGGCGCACCACTACAACGTCGTCGTGGTTACGTTCAACTACCGCTTGGGGCCGATGGGCTGGTTCCTGCACCCCGCATTGCTTACCGGCGACCCGAAGAACGACTCCGGAGACTTCGGTACGTTGGATCAGATCAAAGCGCTCGAATGGGTGCAGAAGAACATCGACAAGTTCGGCGGCGACAGGGCCAATGTGACCCTTGTCGGGGCCTCGGCAGGAGCGCAAAACGTCACGTATCTGATGCACTCTCCCCTCGCGAAAGACCTATTCCAAAAAGCAATCATCGAGAGCAACTACCCGGGCATTCGACCCGTGAGCGCGGCCTACAAGTCCTCAAAACAGGTTCTCTACAACCTGCTGGTTGCCGATGGCATTGCGCCGAATGCAAAGGCGGCGAAGATTCATGTCGAGTCGCACATGACCGAGCGGGAGATCCGCGACTACCTTTACGGCAAAAAACCCGCTGAGATCGCGAAGGCCTACTTCAACGCGGACCGGGGCGATATCAATTGGGGCGATCTCTACCGGGACGACATTGTCACGGGAAACGACCGTATCCCGCCACCGCTCATGCAGGCCGTCGAGAACCGGCCCGAGTTCGTCTATGCGATTGGCGACGGCCATGTCCTGCCCAAGGGAATTCCTTTTGCCGATTTCTCCGAAGGGCACGTCTTTCCCAAACCGATGATTGTCGGTACCACAAAGAATGAGAACAATATGTGGAATGCATATTGGCCATTCAACTTCCAGGAGGGAAAATCTCTCTCCGGCCTGGTGGCGGAAGCGGTGCGGGGTACGAATCCTGCGTACCAGCATCTCCAGAAGTTCTACGATGTCTTCGGGCAGCACAACGCGGATGCTTTCAAGCAAAACTATAAGTTTGCCACCGAGTTGATCGACGAAGTCGATACCTACCTGGGATCCCAAATGCCCGCGCGCCATATGGCGGCGATCAAAACCGCGCCGAAGGTTCCGATCTATGTTTATCGGTTCGACTGGGGTTCGGATCCGAACAAGACCTACCAAATTCCCTTCGAAGACGCCTGGGTCTTTTACAACGGCTCCATCCACGTTTCCGAATCGGACTTCTTTTACCAGAGTTTTTTCGGGCTGAAGAAAGAAGACACGCTCAACGATTCTCAGTACACGGCGGGCAACCTCGAGGGGAGAAAAGCGCTTTCCCTGGCAATCAAACCCTATCTTAACGAGTTCCTCCATGACCGGCAGGGGAGAATCGCGACCGGGGCCGGGCAGCATGGGGAATGGAAACCTTGGACTGAGAATGAGGAGCAGTTCATCGTGTTCGACGCCGACTACGCAAAGGCCGACGTCCACATGAGCCGCACTGGTATCAGCCGGAAACCGGAAGAACTCTATGCCGCGCACGCCGCGAATCGAAACGAAGCAGTTCGCGACTTCATTGAGTATTACGTCTTGTGGGCGTGGCACTGGAACTGGTATCCGAACTCGACCGTTGGCCACTTCGACACGTCACCTGGACCCAATCCACTGTTCAATCCGGCGAAACCCTGAGACGGAGTTCAACCGGCACGCAACGATCCCGTTCCGGATGCTGGTGGCGCCCCTGCGCAGAATTGCGCCCAACAGGTCGCCCCGCGCCCAAAGTGGACTGCACAAGTGATTACGGTGAATGCACTTCTAGGTTTGCGTCCACAGCGAGCACTTGATGAGGATGCTTCTCATGAGGTTCCTCTCCCTAGGGCTGCTGCTCTTTCTGGTGCCTGTGTCCGCGTGGGGACAACACCTTGCCTGTAGCCCGTGCAGTTACGATTTTGGCAAGGTAAAGATCGGCGACTCCGTTTCCTACTCCATCGAACTCACCAACAATGCAAGCAAAACCCTGACCATCCTCTCAAAATCGCTAAAGGGAAGCGCCTTCTCATTCGGCCACTTCCCGGTACCGATCAAGATCAGTCCCTGGTCCAGCATCGAGTTGCCCGTTATCTTCACGCCGAAGACCGCACGATCCACCGACGGCGTGATCACGATTACAAGTAACGCCCCGGACTCCCCTTTTACGATCGATATCTCAGGCATTGGGGTCAGCGACGTGGCCGCGCAACTGGCGATCAGCCCGGCGAAGCTCAGTTTCGGCAATGTAACGGTGGGATCGAGCGTTAGCATACAGGCAACTCTCACGGCCTCGAAAGCTGAGGTAACCATCTCCTCCGACCGGTCGACAAGTTCTGAGTTCTCCATTGCTGGACTGAATTTTCCGGTGACAATTCCCGCCGGAAAAAGTGTTCCCGTCACCATTCAATTCACGCCGAGTTCCTCCGGTACCGATCCGGCCAAGGTGGGATTCGTGAGCAACGCGACGGGTTCGCCAACCGTTGCAGACGTTACCGGCACTGGCGTCGCTCAGGGCTCCTATAGCGTCAGTCTTGCGTGGGATGCGAGTAGCGGGAGCGTTTTGGGATACAACGTGTACCGCGGCGACGCCCAGGCAGGCCCCTTCCAGCAGATCAATACCGCTCTCGAAGCCTCGACCAACTACACCGACTCTACAGTTGTTTCCGGAGCGACCTACTACTACGTCACGACTGCGGTAAACGCCGAAGGACAGCAAAGCGCCTACTCCAATGCAGCGAAGGCCGTTGTACCCTAAGGAAACTCTGATTAAGTCCCGGTTTCCCCCGTGCACCCCCGCGTACCCTGTGGTTTACGCTTTTTGCCGACACTGAATCAGAGTTTCCTAATCTTTGAATCGCGCGCTCGCGACCTCACTCGTGGGGACGAATGACGGCTTCCGCTTTCTGAATTGCCTTCTCGTGGAGTTCCCAGCCATGGATCGCTTTTCTACATCCTTCCCGCGCCAGGCTGGTGCTCATTTGCCTCTCCGCTTCGTCGAAAGTGTTTTCCGCGTCCTGTCTGGCCCGATACGCTTCATCGTCTGCTTCCTTGACTTTTTTGGCGATGAGTTTTGCGTCGGAGTCGAGCGCCTGTGCCGGGTCAGGTTGGCTGCGCCCTTTGCGTTCGCCAGCCGGCTGCGCGACGAGCGCCGCGTAAGCCTCTCTTGCGCCCTCGGTCCAGCGCGCTTGAACTGTTTCGCTGAGTTGATCCAGCGCAGCATTGGCCTCATCGGCGGCCTTGCGCACTTTTTGCTTTTCGCGCAGCCACTTCATCACCGACCAGGACATCGCCTCGGTCATCAACTCTTTCGCCGTCTCGACTGCCGGGAGCTTTTTCATGTGGGCCTTTCGAAAGAAACAAGCGACCATATCCCGCCCATCCGAAAAAGTCCAGCCGGGTGGCCTTCCGGTAGTGGTGCAGTTTGGTCGTCATCACTAAGATTTGTCATCCTGACCCTGAGCGTGTCGAAGGGGAAGAACCTGCTTTTGTTAGCAGCAATCCCACCTAGGTCGCTCACTTTCGAAACGCACCACTACCGGCCTTTCCTTCGTGCGCCTTCGTGGCCTTGGTGGTGAACGGTTTCGCAAACTGAGCCACCACCCGCTGGCCTCGGCAAATCGCGTCGTTCTCCTGCCCGACCTTAGTTCGAGGAAAAGTTTCAGAAAACGGCATTGACTGGGATGCCTGGCTGGTACTATATTGGAGTGAATGCTGCAATGCAGCATAGGAGGTTGTTATGCGAACCCACACCAACTCCCACGACGAGCACTCGCCCATGTCGCTGCTGACCGAACTGGCCGTCGAGGGTACCTCAACCCTCGTGGAAGCGCAGCGGACTTTTCTCCATCTGGCCCAGCAAGAGAACGACATCATTCTCAACGGCATCAAAGAACGGGTTGGCGGCTTTCCGCCGGCAGTCGCGATCGCCGATCTTGTACGCCGCAGCCTCGACACCGTCATCGGGGCGCAGCAAGAGCTGCTGACCACCACCAACAAGCAGGCGCTACAGTGGCTGGACTCGGAAAAAACTGGGAAGGGGGCGCGCACCGCCCGGCTGGTCGAATTTGCCCGCGAGGGAGTGGAAACTTTTACCCGCGCGCAGAAGAAGTTCCTCGACGTTGTGGCCGAGGAAAGTACGAAGGCGATGCGCGGCAAGCCGGAGCGCAACGGCACAACTGCAAAAAAGACTGAGCTTGCGCAGCTGGCGCGCGACGCCGGAAACGCCTTTGTCGAGGCGCAAAAGCGCCTGCTTGACCTTGTCAGCCAACAGATGAACGTCAACCTGGACGTCGCGACTCGAACCATCGAGACGATGTCGCCTTCCCGGTTGTTTCCGATGGCGGGCGTCACGGGCGATGGAGTGAGGAAATTTGTCGACCGGGAAACGGCTCTGATCGGGTCGCTCATCAAACCAGGCAAGAAGGTCGTAAGCCATGCGAAACCGGCTCGGCGCCATGCGACTCGTCGGCCAAAGGCAGTAGCGGTTTAACCGAGCCTTGCTGTTGCTTCACCGTACATCGGCGCGTTTGCGTTCAGCGGTTGCGTGCAGCGCTTGCGTTCAATGACCGCGCCGGTGTTCACGCGGTGGCGCGCGGAGCTGCCGCCCTGGTACCACGACAAGCCAGGAGCGACCGGCGCGCCGACGACGATCACGGCGACCCTAACGGGACATCCCCATGGTGGCGCGCAGCAACTGCCGTTGCGACACCATGAACAGTAACGCCACCGGTAAACTTACGATCATCACCGCCGCCGCCAGCAGTGTGTACGCGCTCTGATTGGAACTGTAGA
>Ga0187883_10000902_pt1 | contig 18450 bp, 14 predicted proteins | sample June2016WEW_20_1_2_FD_132966 | JGI IMG/M metagenome (GOLD analysis project Ga0187883, IMG submission 132966) | Peatland microbial communities from SPRUCE experiment site at the Marcell Experimental Forest, Minnesota, USA - June2016WEW_20_10 | ecosystem: Environmental > Terrestrial > Soil >...
GCCAGTCCCAGCCGAGCTGACCCTGGCTGAGCCCGAGACCGCCGGGCCCGGGACCACCGGGCCCGGGACCACCGGGCCCGAGACCACCGGGCCCGAGCCAGACATGCCTGGCCCAAACTTGGCCGAGCCCGAGCCCGAGGCCGAGCCCGAGGCCGAGCCCAGGCCCGAGGCCGAGGCGGAGCCCGAGCTAGTCCTGGCCGAGCCCGAGCTAGTCCTGGCCGAGCCCGAGCTAGTCCTGGCCGAGCCTGTCCTGCCTGCGCCAGTTCTGGCCAAGCCAGGGCGCCTCGACACCGCCAAGCCAGTCGAGCTGCCGGTTCCCAACTATGACGACCTTTCCCTCGCGTCGCTCCGGGCCCGCCTCCGCAATCTCGGCTCCGCTCAGGTCCTCCTGCTGCTCGACTATGAGACAGCCCATGCCGCCCGCCCGGCCGTGCTCGCCATGTACGAGCGCCGGATCAGCAAACTCCAGACGGGCCAGGGCTGATCGGACAAGCCAGCAGCTGACTTTCAGCCATGCCACTGGAGAACAGCGCTTCGGCCCCGGTTCCCGTCCGGACCGTGCTGCGGCTGGTCGGCGACTGGATAGGCCGCCTCGGGCGGATCTGGGTCGAGGGTCAGATCGCCGAGCTCAGCAGGCGCGGGAGCGCGGTATTCCTCACCCTCCGCGACCCGGTCGCCGCGGTGTCCGTCCGGGTGGTGTGCGCCCGAACGGTTTTCGAGGCCACCGATCCCGCGCCGGCCGAAGGCGCCCGGGTGGTCATCTGGGCGAAGCCTGACTTCAACTCCGCGCGCGGCTCCTTCTCTCTCAACGCGATCGAGATCCGTGCGGTCGGCATCGGCGAGTTGCTCGCCCGGCTGGAACGGCTGCGCCGGGAGCTGGCTGCCGAGGGCCTGTTCGCTCCGGAACGAAAAAGACCGCTGCCATTCCTGCCCGCCATGGTGGGCCTCGTCTGCGGACGCGACTCCGCCGCCGAGCGTGACGTGCTCAGGAATGCCGCCCTTCGGTGGCCTGCGGTGAAGTTCCGCGTGGCGCAGGTCGCGGTCCAGGGACCGTATGCGGTGAGCGAGGTCACCGAGGCGCTGCGGCAGCTTGATGCCGATCCGGCAGTGGAAGTGATCATCGTCGCCCGCGGCGGCGGATCGATCGAGGACCTGCTGCCCTTTTCCGACGTGGAGCTGATCCGTGCTGTCGCGGCGTGCCGGACTCCCGTCGTGAGCGCGATCGGTCACGAGCAGGATTCGCCGCTCCTCGACTATGTCGCGGACGTCCGGGCTTCCACGCCGACCGACGCGGCCAGACGAGTGGTGCCCGACGTGTCGGAGCAGCTCGCCCTCGTCGCGCAATTGCGGTCCCGCGCCCGTCGCTGTCTCACTGGCCGGCTGGACCGCGAGTTCTCCTGGCTGGCAGGGATGCGGTCGCGGCCGGCGCTGGCCAGCCCTGTTCGCGAGATCGAAAGGCGCCAGGAACTCGTGACCGCCCTTACCGAACGCGCCCGCAGGTCGGTCGCCGCGAGCCTGGACCGTGCGGAGGACGGTCTCGCCCATACCCGGGCCCGGCTGCTAGCCCTCTCCCCCGCAGCTACGCTGCGCCGCGGCTATGCGATCGTGCAGCACGATGACGCACGCGTCGTCCGTTCCGCTGCCGAGGTCACTGATGGCGAGACACTCACCATCCGATTTGAGCGGGACGAGCTGAATGCCGTAGCCGGCCGCTGAAGATGCAAAAGCTATAACAAAGCAATCCCGGCCTATTACGCTCGCCGCGTTTCCTGCTGGCGTAACGTGGCGAAAAACCGGTTAGCTATAAGGGCGTCGGCACAAAGGCGCATCACGTTTCGCCTATTCGTTAGATTCCGCGCAGAAATTGCCTAGCGCGGCTGCGGAGCGACGATCGACGGGGCAGGGGGACCTCGCGTGCGGGTAACAGCGTCAGCTGGGGGGGCAGCGCGCCGCGATCCGGCGGCCGTGGGCCGGCCTCAGGTTCCGGGCCGCACCCGGGCGGCCGGTTTCGACGGCCTGCGCGCGCTCGCCGTTCTGGCCGTCGTCGCGTTCCATGAGAATCTTCACGCCCTGCCCGGCGGATTCCTCGGGGTGGACGTGTTCTTCGTGCTCAGCGGCTACCTGATCACCGATCTGCTGGTCGCGCGGTTCGACCGCGACGGACGGCTCGGCCTGCGGGACTTCTGGATCCGGCGAGCACGCAGGCTGCTGCCCGCGCTCGCGGTCTTGCTCGTCACCGTCACCGCGGCGACCGCTGTCTTGGAGCCGGATCAGCTGGACAGCCTTCGGCCCGCGCTTCTCGGCGCGGTCACTTACACGAGCAACTGGTGGCAGGCATTACACCATCAGTCGTACTTTGACGCCTTCGGACCGCCCCCGCCGCTGCAGCACCTGTGGTCATTAGCTGTCGAGGAGCAGTTCTACCTGATCTGGCCACTCGTATTAACAGTCATTCTGGCGCGATGGCAGCGCAAGCGGCTCCGCGCCGCACTCGCCTGGGCCGGCGCTGGCGCCTCCGCCCTGGCCATGGCGGTCCTCTACGTGCCAGGCACCGACCCGTCGCGGGTCTACTACGGCACGGATACCCACGCGACCGCGCTTCTTATCGGCGCCGCACTGGCCTTGACCTGCCCGCTGGGCAGGCTCGCCGCAGCGTCGCGCGACGCCACCAGGCGCCTGGATGCGGGGGGCGTGATCGGGCTGGCGATACTGGCTTGGGCGGTCGGCCATTTCTCCGGTGCTGATGCCGCGGTCTATCCATACGGGCTGGCGCTCGCCGCGCTGGCCGCTGCCGCGGTGGTCGCCGCTGCCGCGGCCGCCGGCCTTATTGCGGCGATGCTCAGCTGGTCGCCGCTGCGCTGGCTTGGCGTGCGGTCCTACGGCATATACCTCTGGCATTGGCCGGTCATCGTCTTCTACGGCATGCTCGCCGGACCAGGATCGTCAACCCTCGCGGCCAGGACCTTACAGGTCGCGGCCGCCGTCACGGTCGCGGCAGCGTCGTGGCGCTGGATTGAGGAGCCCATCATGCGCCGCGGCCTTCGAGCGGTCATCAGCTCCGGCAGCGGCCGGCTGGCCAGGTCCGTTGTCGCCGCACGACGGTCCCCGTTGCGCGCCCTCCCGCTGGCGGTGCCTGCTGCCATGCTCGTGGTCGCATGCACCGCCGGATACGGGATCTTGCACCGGCCCGCAGGTCCCACGCTCCAGCAGCAGATCACGGCCGGCGCCATGATCAGCGCCGCAACCCGGGTGAACCACGCCACCGCAGCGACGCCGCAGGCCACCGCCGCCGCCTCGGCACGCACCGCCATCGCGCCCGCGGTCATGACTGGCTCGCACGGCGCAGCCAAGTTGCGCGGGGTCGGAGCGAAGGTCACCGCCGTCGGGGACTCGGTCATGCTCGCGGCGGCCCAGCAACTGCATGCGGCGCTGCCCGGCATCTACATCGACGCCGTCGTCAGCCGGCAAATGAGCGCAGGCCTGCAGATAGTCAGGCAGCTGGCGGACAGCGGCCGGCTGCGCCCGATCGTCGTCGTCGGACTGGGTACCAACGGTGCCGTGACCAGCGCCCAGATCCGGCAGCTCCATGCCGAGATCGGGCCAAGCCGCTGGCTGGTGCTGGTCAATACCTATGCGGCAAGGCCCTGGCAGGACCAGGTCAATGGCACTCTCGCGGCCGCCGCCCGCCGCTACCCGCACGTCCTGGTGGTCAACTGGCACGCCGCCATCGCCGGCCGCACCAGCTTGCTGTGGGACGACGACATCCATCCGCGGCCCTCGGGCGCGATCTTGTATGCCCGGCTCGTCAAGGGCTTGGTCCGGGCCGCAGGCCAGGATCTCTGGCAGCCCGGTGCCGGGCCGGGCGCCCCCGGCGCAGCGACCGCAACCCCGGCGGCACAGGCCGGCCTGTCTCCGTCTGGCCGCGGAACCCCGGGCCCGGGCCATATCCGATAGCCGGCCGCAAACCTGCGGCGGCCTTCCTGCCGCAAATCCGGCGCCAGCATTAGGGTGACACTGTGACGGCACCTGACGGCGATCCAGCCACGCCGCGGCCCCGGGCCGCCCGACCCGCTTACGAGCAGGCGCGCGACGAGTTGACTGAGCTGGTCAAGCGGCTCGAAGCGGGCGGCCTGACCCTCGAACAGTCGCTGGAACTGTGGGAGCGCGGCGAGCGCCTCGCTGCGATCTGCGCCGAGCGGCTTGAGGGCGCCCGCGCACGGCTCGCAGCCGCGATGGCGCAGCGCACCGACGAAGATGGCGACCCCACTGCGCCCTTCTAGGCCGGATCTCACGACCGGCCTGCTGCCCGCGGCAACGGCCATGCGCCTTGGCCAGCCTTCCGGCGCGCCCCGGCTACGGGCAGTCCAGCCTGGACAGGACCTCGATCACGCCGTCCGCTATCTTCCTGGCGCGTGCCGGGTCCGCGCTGAGCGCGACCTCGGCAACGGTGAGCATCAGCGCCCCCGTCGTCACCACGGCCGCGGCCTGATCATGCGGTTCACCACTGCGGGCGAAGAACTCAGCGTTCTTGCTGACCCATTCGGTCAGCCGATCGCGCATGACCAGGTCGAAGCCAGGCGGCCCGTCGCCACGCACGAAGAGCGAGGCCAGTTCCCGCTGCTCCACGCATCTGTCCAGGTAGGCTCGCGCGCCGATCAGGAACAGCTGCCGTGGATCGCTGACGCCGTCGTTCCTGGCACTGCGCACCGCACGGCGGGTCCGTCTAGCCTGGTCGCTGTGCAGTTCCTCGAACAAGGCAAGATAAAGATCGGCTTTCCCGGCGAAGTGGTGATAGAGACTTCCGATGCTCGCGCCGGCCCGGGCGACTATCTCGGTCACGCCGGCCTGCGCATAGCCCACAGCGAGAAAAGTCTCGCGGGCCGCGACCAGAAGCGCGGTCCGCGTCGCCGCTCCCCGGTCCGATGTCCGCCCCGGGGGCGGCGGTGCGGACGGCGCGGTGGGCGGCGCGCGATCTGTCGGCATGCAGCTCCGCAGCACTCCTTAACGGCCGGCCGCCCAAGCCTCAAGGCTGCGCCTGCCTGCCAGGTACATAGGATTCCATCACGGCCGAAGGGAAACCGCATCCGCCATGACCGAGAACCAGCCCACTGCTACGCCAGCGACGCCACCGGGCTACCAGGTTGGGCCGTTGCCCGGCAGGCACGCACCCGACCGTAACCTGGCGCTCGAGCTCGCCAGGGTCACCGAGGCCGGCGCGATGGCATCCGCTCGGTGGGTGGGCCGCGGCGACAAGAACGGAGCCGATGCCGCGGCAGTGAACGCCATGCGCCTGCTCGTCAACACGGTGTCGATGAAGGGCGTCGTGGTCATCGGCGAGGGCGAGAAAGACCACGCCCCGATGCTGTACAACGGCGAGCAGATCGGCGACGGCAGCGGGCCAGCCTGTGACGTGGCAGTCGACCCCATCGACGGCACGCGGCTCACCGCCAACGGGATGCCGAACGCGATCTCGGTGATCGCCGTCAGCGCCCGCGGCTCCATGTACGATCCGTCGGCCGTCTTCTACATGTCCAAGCTGGTCACTGGGCAGGAGGCCGTCGGCGTCGTTGATGTGGAAGCGCCGCCAGCCGACAACATCGCCGCGGTGGCGCGGGCGAAGCACTGCTCTCCGCACGACGTCACGGTCGTGATCCTGGATCGTCCCCGGCATACGGAGCTGATCTCGCAGGTTCGCGCGGCCGGCGCCCGGATCAAGCTCATCACCGACGGCGATGTCGCTGGCGCCATCATGGCAGCGCGCGACGGTACCGGGGTGGACCTGCTGCTCGGGATCGGCGGGACCCCGGAAGGCATCATCACGGCGTGCGCGATCAAGTGCCTCGGCGGGATCATTCTCGGCAAGCTGGCGCCGCGGGATGACGCCGAGCGGGAGCGCGCCGTGGCCGCGGGGCATGACCTTGACCGGGTGCTGACCACCGATGACCTCGTTGCCTCCGACGATGCGTTCTTCGCTGCCACCGGAATCACCGACGGGGAGCTGATGGCAGGGGTCAGGTACGCCGCCGGCGGGGCGACGACCCACTCGCTGGTAATGCGGGCCCGCTCTGGCACGGTCCGGAATATCCGCAGCGAGCATCAGCTCTGGAAGCTGAACGCCTACAGCGCGATCGATTTCGACGGTAACGCCTGAAGGCGCCGCGCCGCGGCGAGCTTGCTGCACCGGGCTGCGCGCCGCACCGGGCTACCGCCGCGCGGCCTACCACGCTTCGCCGCGCCGGGCAGCCCGGCGCCACCGGGACCGGCGCGGCACGACGGTCTTGATCCGGCCACCCAGGGCCAGGGCGCGGACCTCGATAACCGGCATTCCCGGCACCGGCGGGCCGCCGCTGGTGCCGGTGCTCCGGCTGAGGACCGAGCTGCCGGTGATCTCCACGGCGACGCCCTCGGGGACGATCAGCTCCACGGTCCCGCCGATCACCGTGGCCAGCAGGGTGATCCGGCTTGACTGGAGCAGCGCCTCACGCAGATCGAGGACGACCTCGCCGAAGACCGCGGCCACCGTCAGGCTCTCCGGCACGACCCAGCGCCCGTCCCGCCGCTCCTTGCCGAACACCGCGGCCACTGCGCGCCGAGCATCCAGCCGGATCGGCTGAGCCGACGGCGCCGCCAGGTCCGCGGTCAGGGCCGCCAGCTCGCCCAGGGTCCGTGCGGCGTATGCGCGCTCAGCACGTTCCGCGTGCTCACTCAGCGTCAGCCGCCCGTCACCCGCAGCCTGCGTGAGGAGCGCGACCACGCGCTCCCTGTCGGCGTCCGATGCACGCAGCTCATGCGGACCGGGGCGGGAATTCACATCTCGAAGATACCGGACCGCGCCCGGCCCGGCTTTCCGCAATGGCGGGCCCGTCAGGGGCATTCCGTGCGGGGCTCCGGGCGGCCGGGGTGCCCGGCCGCCCGGCCGCCGGCCGCGCGGCAGGCCCGGTGGGTTCAGGTCCAGGTCTTGCCGGCGTCCGCCGTGTCCAGCACGATCACGTTGCCGACGTCATCGGTGTAATACAACTGGCCCTGATTGGCACCCCAGGCCAGCAGCCCCGGTGCACCCTTGGCCTTGGTGGGACTGACGTTGTGCCAGGGATTCCAGGCGCCTTTCACGAACCTGCGCGCCTGCACGTAGCCATCCTCTCCGAGGCCGGCGACCATGGTCGTCCCGTCAGGCCAGCGGGCCGAGGACAGCGCGGCAGCGATCGACCCGCCGATGTTCTGCATATTCTGTCCCTTCGGCTTCCCTAGCGCCGCTGCCATCGCGCCGAGGCTCGGATAGTCCGCCACATCACGGTCAATCTGGCCGCTCGTGGTGGAGTACTGGTGAATCGTCCATGTCTTCCATGGCGGCGGGACCTGCGGCTTCCCTGCGGGCTGCGAGGGATTAGAGATCCACAGCGGGTATTGGGCCAGGTGGGCGCAGTTCCCCGCCTCGGCGAAACTGATGTAGGTGTACAGGACGGGCTTGCGCTCGTACCTCTTTTCAAGCGCGGCCAGGAGCTCGTCCGACCACGCATCGACCGCGGCCGGCCCGCGGCCATCGGTGACCTCCAGGTCCACCGCGATGGCATCCTCATCGGCGAGGCCAAGCTTGCTGGCCTCGCTAGCGAACAGGTCGACGGTCGCCGCCACGCTCACCGACGGATGTGCGAACAGGTATGCCATCCGGCCGAGCTGGTGCTCATGCAGGTAGGACCAATCGGCGGCGGCGTCCGGGTTCACGTAGGGCACCGGCGCCGCCGCCGGGGGCTGCAGCTCGGTGAACTTCACCGCGGCCCAGGAGATCTTCCCGGCTTCGCCGGCCCACTGGCCTGGCGTCCCCTGATAGCTCGCCACGTCGACGCCGGGCAGCAAGTGGGTTGCCGTCAGCCCGACCATCTCCCGCATCCGGTCTAACATGGCGCGACGATATCGCGTTCCAGCTAGCTGCCGGATCATGTTTGACTGCCTGATGCCCGGACCGGACGGACCGGGAAGCTGCCGATCAGGCCCAGCCAGCCGAGCCCAGCCGACAACGCCTGTTAGTTTGGTGATAACAAGTATCAAGTACGGCTGAGGAGGCTGCCGGTGACACAGCCGACGGACCGCGCGGCTGGCGGGCTCGTGCCCGCGGCAGCCGGACCACCCGGCCTGCGGGGCACCCACTACAAGTGGGTGGCATTGTCCAACACCACGCTCGGAATGCTGGCTGCCACGGTCAACGCATCGATCGTGATCATCGCCCTGCCCGCGATCTTCCGCGGGATCCAGCTGGACCCGCTGACCCCGGGCAACGTGAGCTACCTGCTCTGGATGCTGATGGGATACCTGGTGGTGTCGGCCGTGCTGGTGGTCACGCTGGGGCGCCTGGGCGACATCTACGGCCGGGTCCGGATGTACAACGCGGGCTTCGCGATCTTCGGTCTCGGTGCGCTGGCGCTGCCGTTTGACCCGTTCACCGGGCCTGCGGGCGCGATGTGGCTGATCGGCTTCCGGGTGATCCAGGCCGTCGGCGGCGCCATGCTGATGGCCAACTCGCCTGCCATCCTGACCGACGCCTTCCCGGCCAGTGAGCGCGGCATGGCGATGGGCATTAACCAGGTCGCGGGTATCTCAGGCTCGTTCATCGGCCTCATCCTGGGCGGCGTGCTCGCCGCCGTGGACTGGCGGCTGGTGTTTATCGTCTCGGTGCCGATCGGGCTCATCGGCACCGTCTGGTCCTACTTCAGCCTGCAAGAGGTCGGCCTGCGGACCAAGGCACGGATCGACTGGCTGGGCAATATCACCTTTGCCGTCGGCCTGATCGGGGTGCTCGTGGGGATCACCTACGGCATCCAGCCCTATGGCGGGCACGCGATGGGCTGGACGAGCCCGCTGGTGCTGTCCGGCCTGATCGGCGGCGTGCTGCTGCTGACCGCGTTCTGCTTCATCGAAGTCCGGGTCAGCCAGCCGATGTTCGACATGAAGCTGATGCGGATCCGGGCGTTCGCGGCCGGCAACGCGGCCACCTTGCTGGCCTCGGTCGCCCGCGGCGGCCTGCAGTTCATGCTGATCATCTGGCTGCAGGGGATCTGGCTGCTGCTGCACGGGTACTCCTTCACCGATACTCCCCTGTGGTCAGGCATCTACCTGCTGCCGCTGACGGTCGGCTTCGTGACCTCAGGCCCGCTGTCCGGCTGGCTGTCCGACAAGCACGGCGCGCGTGCCTTCGCCTCCGGCGGCTTGCTCTTGTCCGCCGCCGCGTTTGGCGGGCTGCTGATGCTGCCGACTGACTTCCGGTATGCGTTCTTCGCGATCTTGATCTTCCTAGCCGGTGCCGGGATGGGCCTGTTCTCAGCGCCGAATGCCGCCGCGATCATGAACAGCGTCCCGGCCCGGCAGCGCGGCGCCGCGTCCGGCATGCTCGCCACCTTCCAGAACTCCGGTTTCGTGCTGTCAATCGGCATCTTCTTCTCGCTGATGATCGCCGGGCTGGCCGCGACCCTGCCCAAGACGCTGACCAGCGGGCTTACCGCGCAGGGCGTGCCGCATGCGGTCGCCGTGCAGGTGGGCAGCCTGCCGCCAGTCGGCAGCCTGTTCGCCGCGTTCCTCGGCGAGAACCCGGTCAAGCTGCTGCTCGGGCCGAGCGGCGTGCTCGCCCACCTGCCCGCCCGCAATGCCGCGGTCCTCACGGGGCGGGAGTTCTTCCCGCAGCTGATCTCCCAGCCGTTCCACCATGGCCTGGTTATCGTCTTCAGCACGGCGATGGCACTGCTAGTGATCGCGGCTGGCGCATCGCTGATGCGTGGTGGCAGGTATGTCCACGAGGAGCATCCGCAACAGGCCCCGCAGGCCGAGCCGGCCCCGGCCGGGACGGCCCTCGGTGAGGCCGATGAGCTACGGGGCCACGTTCACCCGGCCGTGACCGGCGGCGCTAACCCGGCTGTACGGGCCGGCCGGGGTCGTGCTAACCCTGAGGCATGACATCCGAAGGGGAGCCCGCGGGCACCGCGGGGCGCCGGGAACCGGCGATCCGGGGCGACGCGGCGGGAGACGTTGTCGCCAGGGCACGGGCTGATCAGCTCTCGCTGGTCCGGTTCCTGTATGCCGATCACGGCGGGATCGTCAGGGGGAAATCCGTCTCTGTCGACAGGCTCGGCGAGCGGATGGCCAGCGGCATCGGGCACACCGTCGCCATGATGGCAATGTCGATGCTCGATGATCTCCGGCCGGTCGAGCACATGGGGCCGGTCGGCGAGGTCCGCATCGTCCCCGATCCGGCGACGTTCGTGTCGCTCCCCTACGCCCCCGGGGCCGGCGCGATGCTCGCGGATCTGGTCCGTCCCGACGGGGCGCCGTGGGATGCCTGCGCCAGGACCTTCCTCAAGCAGGCCATCGCCGCGCTGGCCGCCGAGGGCTACGGCCTCAACGCGGCGTTCGAGCCCGAGTTCACCCTGGGCCGCCGCGAGCCTGGTCCGGATGGCGGGCCGGACCGGCTGGTGCCGGTCGATGACAGCCTCTGCTACTCGGCGACCGGATTTCATCTGGCGCACGGCTACACGATGGAGCTGTTCGCTGCTCTGCAGGCACAGGACCTGCGGGTGGAGCACTACTACCCGGAACTCGGTCACGGCCAGCAGGAGATGTCGATCGGGCACGCGCCAGCCCTGCGGGCGGCCGACAACCATGTCCTGTACCGGGAGACGGTGCGCGCGGTAGCGTTCCGCCGCGGGCTCTGGGCAAGCCTGGCGCCCAAGCCGATTCCCGATCAGGCCGGCAACGGCACCCACCTGCATGGCTCGCTGACCGATCTGAATCCGGACGGGACCCCGGGCCCGCGCAACCTCTTCCATGACGCGTCGGACCGCTACGGGCTGTCCGCGCTCGGCTATCACTTCATCGGCGGCCTCCTCGCTCACCTCCCGGCCCTCACCGCGCTCACCTGTGCCAGCGTCAACAGCTACCGGCGCCTGGTGCCACAGTCCTGGAGCAGCGCCTACACCATCTACGGGATGGACAATCGCGAGGCGGCCGTCCGGATCTGCTCCCCCTTGCACGGTGACGCGGCCAGCTCGGTGAACCTGGAGCTGAAGCCGTCCGACTCGAGCGCCAATCCTTACCTGGCGCTCGGCGCGTTCATCTACGCGGGCCTGGACGGGATCCGCGGCAAGCTCGACCCGGGCGCGGCGGTCAATGTCGACCCGGCCGCCCTCTCCCAGGCAGAACGCGACGCGCGCGGCGCCCGCCGCCTGCCGGATTCGCTCGGCGTGGCGCTGGACGCCCTGGCCGCGGACGACCTGCTGATGGATGCGCTCGGCCCGCTGCGCCGCAGCGCCTACCTCGAGGTCAAGCGCTCGGAGGCGGCGGCCTTCGCCGAGCACGACGAGGCCTGGGAGTGCTTCCACCACTTCACCAAGTTCTGATCTCTGCACCGCGCTGACCTGCTCACATGTGCGGACTTCGCTCCTGGCCTGCGGATTCACTGGCCGGTTGTCGCCGGAGGCGCGCCCGTAGCGGAAGTCGTCACAAGTCGCAGGCCCGGACAAACCGAGCGCCCCGCACGGTCTGTGCGGGGCGCTCAGCTGCGTACCGGGTTATCCCTGCGTCAGGGCACGGTCCAGAACTGCTGCTTGAGGCCGTCGGACCGCCAAATCTGCAGTCTTGTGCCGTTGCCTCCCGCCTTCGGGTCATCGAGCACGACCGGTACCCCTCTCTTGGACGAGGCGTACACGGCCTCTAGCTGGCCGGTCGCGAGCGGCTTCCATTCCTGATCGGCTTCGCCGGCCTTGCAGGACCAGAGCCGGACCTTGGTGCCGTTGGCAACCTCCAAACCGGTCACGGCCAGGCAGTGAGTCGGCGACTTGGTGAGCTCGATCACGTCGTAGGTTCCCTTGCTGACCAGGGTCCAGGTCTGGCGCCCGGACGACGAGTCCTTGTCCCAGACCTGGATGGGGTTGCCGTTGGCCACGCTGCCGCCTCTGTCGTCAACTACGAGCGGTGGCAGCTTGGTGGCCTTGATTAGTCCGTGCGGCGACGGCCGCGGCGCGGTAACGGTCCATTTAAACGCCGCCGTGCCGCTGGCGCCGGTGCCATCGGTCACGGTCACGCTCACGGAGCTGGTGCCGGCCGCGGACGGCTTACCGGAGATGACCCCGGTCGCGCTGGCGATCGACAGCCCCGCCGGGAGCCCGCTGGCCGCGTAGGTCAACGTCGCTGACGAGTCAGAGTCGGTGGCCTTGATCGCCAGCGGCGTGATCGGCGTCCCCTTAGTGCTCGACTGAGCGCCGGGGTTGGTGACCGTGATCGTGTTCACGGGCGGTGTGCTGGGCGCTGTGAATGCCGCCGTGCCTTCCGGCGTCCCGAGCCCGGTGGGGCCGTTGTAGCCGGTGCCGCCGTTGCACAGGTAGTTCCCGCAGTCGCCGTTGCTGCCGGTCGTTACGTTGTTGAGGTCGCTGGCATGCGCGTACGGATAACTGGCCGGATAAGTTCCCGCAGCCGCAGCTCCGGCCAGGGCATAGGTCGCGGCGATGATCGGGGATGCCTCGGAGGTGCCGCCCCAGCCGCTCTGGAAGCCGCCGAACCCGTTGTAGCTGTCGTAGATCGTCACGCCCGTGGCCGGGTCGGCGTCGGCCGCGACGTCAGCGACCGTACGGTTGCCGCATAGCGGATCGGTGACGCCATCCTGCCAGGACGCCTTGGATTCGTAGACTGAGCAACCGGAGCCGGTGCCGTCACCGTCAGTGCCCTCGGTGCCGTCGCCCCAGACGCTCTCGGTCCAGCCTCGCGCGACGGAGGAATCGGGGGTCAGTGCCGTGCCGCCCACCGACGTCACGTACTGGGACGCCGCCGGGTACTCGACACCCCAGCCAGAGTCGCCGGCCGATACCGTGAAAGCCACCCCGGGGTGATCGTAGTTGGTGTCAGCGGTCTCGCCGCTGAACTCGCTGCCGCCGTAGCTGTTGCTGACGGCGACCACGCCGGTGAGCCCGGCTGCCGTGTTGGCTGCCGTGCCCAGGTCCGAGAAGCTATTGCTGTTGGCCTCGACCAGGTCGATGCTGCAGTTCGGGCAGATCGCTGACACCATGTCCAGGTCCAGCGATTCCTCGATATCCCATCCGCTGGTTCCCGCCGGCGGCGCGGTAACGGTCGTGCCGCCGTCCTGGTTGTAGATCGTCAGGTTCGCTGGCGGCAGCCCGTAATTTGTCCGGTAATTCGCGAGGTCCGAGGCCGCGTCGGGGTCATCGTAGGCGTCCACGATCGCGACCGTTTCCCCGGCGCCCTTCGAGGTGGCCGCCGATGTCAGGTTATAGGCGCTCTGCAGGTCAGACGGGCCATAAGAGCCAGGCGTCTGGGCCGGCGCCACCCGGGTTGCCGCAGGTGCCGTGGCAATCCTGATCGAAAAGCATTGCGCGTGCTTGGCAGCCGGCACCGCGCATGCGTGCCGGTACGTCGCTGGGGACGTAGACGCGCTAGCGGCCGTTGCCGACAGGGCAAGGGACGTGGCTAGCGTGGCCCCCGCTGTCGCCATTAAACAGATTTTCCTTCTCACTTTTCTCCTTCGGGATCGTTCGCGGAAAGGGCTGACTCGTGGTCATCACATGACCATATCCAGCCGACGGTGCAGCACGGGGTCATATCCTGCGCTGGCTGCGTTGCTACTAACGCCCCCGAGACATAGGAGGCGATCAGCACGCGGCCCGAAAACCTCCAGGTCATTGTTGAATAGGCCCTTTTGGTACCACAGGGACAGGAAATAGCACTTCGGTTCAGTGCGGACACTGCCAGGGCATTTTCGCCGGCTGCTGGCTCGCTGGCCCCATCAGGCCGGGCTGCGCCAACGCGGCCTCCGGTACCAGTGTGATGTCATAAATTTTCTGCGGATCAGGTGGTTTAGTATCTTCCTGCAGTAGAGCCTATGCCCCACCGGATCGATCAGAGCAGCTGCAGCTTAGACAATGAGCGAACATGCTGCTGAACGCCTTATATCTCCCCCTTTGGCCTTTTCTCGTCCACGCCCCAGCCGTCAAGACGTCACGACTCAGGCTGACTCTCTTTGATGCCGAGAAGTTCGGCTTTGCCCGCGCCGCATGGCCAGCTTTAACGTTTGACGCGATACCGCAATACCCGGTTTACAGCCCGAGTTGGATCTCCCCGTCCTCCGGACAGGTGCCGAGGTCTGGCGGTGATCTTCGCGCGGCGACAGAACGGCTGGCGCGAGGACGACGGCCCGGTCAGTTCTTGCAGGCGTGGTTACCGGAGTGCGTGACGGCGGGGACCGTATGGCTCGTGCCCCGGCAGCCACCTGATCCCCTTCCGCCACTTCACCGGATCTGATCTCCTGGTGCCTATGGATCTCGACGCGGCCATCCGCAGCCTTGGGCTGACCGATCATCACGTGCATCAGGCGCTGGCAGCTAGCCCTACCGGCGCGGAATTCGAGCAGCTGATTACCGAAGGCGATGTGCCTGCCGCGCCGCGAACGACACAGTTCGACTCCCAGGTTGGTTTCGCGATCCGCCGCTGGTGCGCTCCGCTGCTCGACCTGGAGCCGTTCGCGGCGCCTGCCGACTACCTGGAACGCCGGACCCGGCTGGGCGGTGCCGAGGTGGCACGGCGGCTGCTGCGGGGCAGCGGCATAACGCGCTTTCTCGTCGACACCGGCTTCGAGGCGCCAGGCTCGTTCAGCCTCGCCGAGATGGCCGAGGTCTCCGGCAGCCAGATCGATGAGATCGTGCGGCTGGAGACGGTCGCCGAGCAGCTGGCGGCCTCCGGCTGCGGCGCGTCGGAGTTCGGCGCCAGGTTCCGCGACGCGCTCTGGGAACGGTCCGCGGCCGCGGTCGGGCTGAAGAGCGTTGTCGCCTACCGGTTCGGGCTGGACTTCGATCCCGAGCCGCCATCAGCAGCGGAGATCACGGCCGCGGCCGGCCACTGGCTCAGCGACGCGGAGCGCACCGGGCGGGTACGCCTTACCGACCAGGTACTGCTGCGGTACCTGCTCTGGACGGGCGCGCAGCGCGGCCTGCCGCTGCAGCTGCACACCGGGTTCGGCGACCGGGACCTGGACCTGCATCGCGCCGACCCGCTGCTGACCGCCGGATTCCTGGAGCGGGTCGAACCTCTCGGCGTGCCCGTCATGCTGCTGCACTGCTACCCATTCCACCGGAACGCGGGCGCGCTCGCCCAGATCTTCCCGCACGTCTATTTCGACGTGGGCCTGGCGCTGCATTACACGGGCGCCCGGGCTGACGCGATCGTCGCCGAGACTTTGGAACTCGCGCCGTTCTCCAAGATCCTCTTCTCATCCGACGCGTACGGGCCCCCTGAGCTGCACTACCTCGGCGCGCTGCTGTGGCGGCGAGCCACCGCCCGGGTGCTTGGGGCCTGGGTCGACAACGGGAGCTGGAGCCAGGATGACGCCATCAGGGTCGCCTCGATGATCGCCCGCGGCAACGCGGCCCGCGCCTACCAGCTCGCCGCCCGCACCTAGCCAACCCACACCGCGCCGCCCCGCACCCAGCCGCCCGTGACACCCGCGTTCCTTGATCGCGGTCGATCGGGGGGCTGGGTTGCCACCGATCAACCGCGGAAGGAAGCGACAACGCCATGCTCCATGCAACGCCCGAGTGACTGCGATGGCTGGACTAGGCAGACGGCTTCGATGTCCGCCGCGTGGCCCAGGGATCGCGTGCGCCCCGCCAAAGCCGCCACGACCGGGCCGGCATCGCTCTAAACGTCAAGCACTGGGTAAGCCCGCAAAGATCACATACGGCTCGGCGGGGTGCTCTCAGACCAGGACGTGCGCCGCTCAGAGCAGATGGCGCCGGTGCTCCTCGCGGCCTGGGCCACTCCGGTAGCTGATCACTCGTCCGGGCCCGGCTCCACTGGTAGCCATGCCCCGCATGGTACAGCAGTGCACACCGGACCAAGGAAGCCGCGACGGCGGGCCCGGGCTGAGCCGGTCGGCCTCATGATCATGGGCGTCTGGTGGGGCTCGGACCCCACCTAACAACCGTGATCTTGCAGCAGTCACCTGCGGCCCATCAGCGGACACTCACGGACCACGTCAGGACAGGTAACGTTCGCGGGCTGTGTTGCCAACCGGGCAGCCGCCCGGCGCGCCACGGCAGACGCCCGTGTCGCAGAGCCGGCAGATCCAGCGCACCGCGCCAGGGCCGCGCATCATGCCGACGAGCACCTTGCCGGCCAGCTGTTCGAAGGCCTGGCGCTCCGGCGGCGACAGCACCGCGAGCGCGCGCTCCAGGACGCCAGCCCGGGCGGCGGTCACCCTTTCCGCGGCGGCGCGGCCGGACTCGGTGAGCGTCACCGCTACCGACCGGCCGTCGTCGCCTGGCCCCCGCCGCACATAGCCGGATTCCTCCAGCCGGTCCAGCAGCCGTACCGTGCCCGATGATGACAGGCCAAGGACCTGGCGCAGCAGATCCACCGACGGCGCGTCAAGGAAATGCAGCAACGCCGACAGGGCCGCGGCCGATGACTCCGACCGGCCGCCGGCGTCCGTCATGGCATCCGCCGCCTGATCGGCAATGACCAGGGCGAGCGCGCCGAACAGGTTAGCTGCCCGGTCCAGGCTCATCTGCGCCCGTCGGCCGAGCAGGCAGCCGAAGCCGGCGTCTGCCGCGGGTCCAGGTTCAGCTGGGCTCCGTCAGCCGAGGTCATAGTCGAGGCTGAAAGTCCCGCCCGGCGCGCTCGACGACACGGCACTGCCAGCGCCTCGCAGGCCCCCGAGCTCTCCGGTTCCCGAGCCCTCGACGATCTGCCAGGTGGTCGTGGCCTCGCCGCCCTCATAGGCTCCGTCGCTGCGCAGAATGAAGCTTCCGGACCGGCCGCCCAGCTGCCCGGTCATCCGGTCCAGGCCGGTGTAGATGGCGGTGCCGTCGTCCCGGTAGCACATGAGCGTGTCGGAGGTGCCCTCCGCCTCCAGGTCACCGGCGTAGGTAAAGGCCATCCGGGCCTTGGTCAGCTTCGCGTTGCCCGCGAGCTCCTCATAGGTCTTCTCGTCCCAGGACTTGACGGTGAATGTCCCCTGAGCGTGTGCCGTCATGCTGTCCCTCCCGTCCAGGCAGAACATGTGTATGCGTCACACATTAACAGGCAGCCCCGCCCGGCCCCGCCCGGCCCCGCCCGGCTACGGCGGGCCCGCGCCCTGGCGGCGAGGAACGCGGGCGTGCGGTGAGCCCGATCAGATGTCGATGTCGGGGGCCAGGCTTCCATCCGCGCCGGTGGCGGTCCGCAGCACGGTCTCCGCGGCGTCTATGGCAGCCCGCGCCATGATCGCGTGAGTGTGCGCACGGCCCAGCTCGCCAAGGCTGATGCAGTCGGACGCGACCCTGGCGTCGTGCATTGCCTGCTCCAGCTGGCGGACGGCCTCGCTGAGGTCGATCGCGCTCTGGCCTGCTTCAGAGATGCTCACGTTCCCACATCCTCACTACGCCGGGCGCTGGGCCGCGACGGCTGCCGGGATGCAAGTGCTCTACCCCTGGCATGCGGGCCGCATTCATGCGACTCCCGCACCCGCGGCGGGTCAGCCACGGTCACCTGCGATCTACGATGAGAACATCGCAGTCAGCCGCACGAGGATGTGCCACGATGCCCGAGTTCTCCTACACCGACCTGCTCCCGGCCGGTCCAGACACCACTGAATACCGATTGCTGACCTCTGACGGGATCAGCACCGGAGCTGCGTTCGGCCGTGAATTTCTGCAGATCGAGCCGGACGTGCTCACGCTGCTCACCCAGACCGCCATGCGGGACATCGCGCACCTGCTGCGCCCGGCCCACCTGCGGCAGCTGCGCTCGATCCTGGACGACCCGCAGGCCAGCGGGAACGACCGGTTCGTCGCCTCCGACCTGCTGCTGAACGCCTGCATCGCGGCGGGCGGCGTGCTGCCCATGTGCCAGGACACCGGCACCGCGATCGTGATGGGAAAGCGCGGCCAGCAGGTGCTCACCGACGGCCGCGACGACGAGCACATCGCGCGCGGCGTCTACGACGCCTACACCAAGCTGAACCTGCGCTACTCGCAGCTCGCGCCGCTGACGATGTGGGAGGAGCGCAACACGGGCAGCAACCTGCCCGCGCAGATCGAGCTGTATGCCACCGCGGGCGGCGAATACAAGTTCCTGTTCATGGCCAAGGGCGGCGGCTCGGCCAACAAGTCCTACCTCTACCAGGAGACCAAGGCGGTGCTGAGCCCGGCCGCGATGCTGAGGTTCCTGGAGGAGAAGATCCGGTCGCTGGGCACCGCCGCGTGCCCGCCGTACCATCTGGCGATCGTGGTGGGCGGCACCAGCGCAGAGTTCGCGGTCAAGACGGCCAAGTACGCGTCGGCCAAGTACCTCGACACGCTGCCGGCCGAGGGCTCGCCGGCCGGGCACGGCTTTCGGGATCTGGAACTTGAGCAGCAGGTCCTGGAGATCACCCAGCGGTCGGGGATCGGCTCGCAGTTCGGCGGCAAGTATTTCTGCCACGAC
>Ga0187883_10000906_pt1 | contig 18431 bp, 14 predicted proteins | sample June2016WEW_20_1_2_FD_132966 | JGI IMG/M metagenome (GOLD analysis project Ga0187883, IMG submission 132966) | Peatland microbial communities from SPRUCE experiment site at the Marcell Experimental Forest, Minnesota, USA - June2016WEW_20_10 | ecosystem: Environmental > Terrestrial > Soil >...
ACCGGCTGGGCCATCGAGCAGGGCATCAGTCTCGACGGGCTGGATATCATCCGGCCGTCGCTTGAAGACGTCTACCTCGCGCTGACCAGCCCGCAGGCGGCGCAGGGAGCGCAGCCGGCGCAGGGAGCGCGGCCAGCGCAGGGAGCCCAGGTCCGGCCGGCCGGGACCCGGGACGAGGAGCATCCGGGATGAACGCGACGGCGCTGACCCTCTCGCAGGTCCGGTACGTGAACAAGGCGTTCTGGCGTAATCCGGCGTCGGCTTTCTTCACCTTCGCGTTCCCGCTCATGTTCCTGGTCATCTTCACCGCGCTGCTCGGTCACTACACCGTCAATATCGGCACCAGGCAAGTGAACTCCGCCACCTACTACGTGGCCGCGATGGCGTCTTTCGGGGTGATTTCCGCTTGCTATACGAACATCGCGATCACCGTTTCGTTCCAGCGCGATACCGGAGTCCTGAAGCGGACCAACGGCACCCCGCTGCCGGGCGCCGTGTTCCTCACCGCGCGGATGCTGCACGCGCTGCTGATGGGGATCCTGCTGGTCGTGATCACGACGGCGTTCGGCCGGCTGGCCTACAGCGCGGCCGTCCCGGCGGGCGTGACGCTGCTGCGGTTCGCGGTGATGCTGATCGTCGGCGCTGCGGCGTTCTGCGCGCTCGGCATGGCGGTGACGACCATCATTCCCAATGGCGACGCGGCACCAGCGATCGTGAACGCGTCCATTCTTCCGCTGCTTTTCCTTTCCGGCATCTTCATCCCGCTCGGCAGCAACGCCCCCGCCTGGATCCTGTGGATCGCCAAGATCTTCCCGGTCTGGCACTTCGCCCGCGGGATGCAGGCCGGCTTCCTCGGCACCGCATTCCACTGGAGCGATGCCCTCATCGTGGCCGTCTGGGGCCTCGGCGGCCTGCTCGTCGCGGCGCGCTTCTTCAGCTGGGAGCCCCGCACCGGCTGACCGCCCGACATCGCCGTCGCGGTGCCCTGCTGCGGGCACGCCGGCGTCTGTGCGCCCTGGAACCGGGCTATCTGCCCTCCGCGATGACCCCGATGCCGTCGGTGTTGTCCGTGCGGAGGTGCCTGATGGCCTGGTATTCCGGCGCCTTGTACCAGGCCTCGGCCGCAGCCTTGGTGGCAAACCTCAGCACGATGGTGACCTGCCCGGCTGATCCTTCAAGCAGCTCGGAGTCGCGGTCAACGACGATGAATTCGGCGCCGTGGGCCTCCAGGGTAGGTCCGACCGCCGCAAGGTACTCCTTGTACCCTGCCTGGTTCGTGATCGTGTAGTTCGCAACGAAGTACCCAGCCATGACGCCTCCGGTCCGGCCAGTCGCGGGTGAGCCAATGCCACAGAGCTGGCGGGCAACTCACGCTACTGCGGTATGCGCGAGAGCAGACACGCGGGACGCCCGCGGCCATCTGCCGGCTTCGGTGGCAGCGACGGCCGGCCCGGCTGCCTAGCATCGCGCAGCCCCGGGCGGCCCCGTAGCCGTCACCTCCTCTTTGTATGCCCGTCGGTGCGTCGCCGCCTGGGTTTGATAGCCAGGAAAAACAGACGCGCGGCGACCGACCGTGCGCTTGGAGGAGGGCTCATGCGGATCGGGCATTTAAGAGCAGTTGCTGCCGCAGCGGGAGTCGCGGTAACACTGGGCGGTACCGCGCTGGCCTCAGCGTCCGCGGCGGCCGTCCGTAGCGGCGACGTGGTGAGGTCATGGCCGCAGCGCAGCCAGATCAGGCACGTGCTGCTACTGTCCGTCGACGGGCTGCATCAGCAGGATCTTTCGTGGTACGTGCAGAACTACCCTGAGTCGACGCTGGCGGCCCTCGTCGGTCAGGGCATCGATTACAGCGACGCCCTGACGCCGATCCCCTCGGATTCCTTTCCGGGAATGATCGCTCAGGTGACGGGCGGTGACCCGGGTGTGACGGGAATCTACTACGACGACACCTATAACCACGATGTGTTCCCTGCGGGAACGACGACATGCGTCGGACCTGCGCCCGGTGCCGAGACAGCCTATACCGAGGCGGACGACATCAACCAGAACTCGCTGGACGCCGGGCAGGGACTGAGCGGCCTGCCGGGCAGCATCCTGCAGATGACCTCCAATCCGCGGGACGTGATCAATCCGGCGAACCTGCCGGTCAGCGCGGCGACCTGCAAGCCGATCTACCCCAACCAGTACCTCAAAGTGAACACGATCTTCAATGTCGCGCGGCAGGCTGGCCTGCGGACTGCCTGGTCCGACAAGCACCCGGCGTACCTGGCGCTTTCCGGGCCATCGGGGAACGGCGTGCAGGACTACTTCACCCCTGAGATCAACAGCCAGGCCATCGGCTATCCGGCAGGGGAGGACTGGACCAGTGACAATGCCGCGACGATGCAGTACGACAGCTACAAGGTGCAGGCCATCCTGAACGAGATCGACGGCTACAACCATAGCCGGACGAGTCACGTCGGCGTGCCGGGCATCTTCGGCATGAATTTCCAGGCGGTCTCCACGGCCCAGAAGCTGCCGACCTCCGACGGTCTGACCGGCGGTTACCTGCCCGGCGGAAAGGTCCCTGGGCCGCTGCTGGTACGGGCGCTTAACTACATCAACACCGAGGTTGGCGCGATGGTCGCCGAGATCAGGGCGCAGGGCCTGGCGAGCAGCACGGCGATCATCATCTCGGCCAAGCACGGGCAATCCCCGACGGATCCCAGCGACCTGGCACGAGTTCCGGACGCGCCGATCATTGCTGCGGTCAACGCGGCCTGGACCGCGGCGCATCCGGGTGCCGGTGCCCTGGTGGTCTTCTCCACCGACGACGACGGCATGCTCTGGTGGCTGAGCAACCGCTCGCAAGCCGCCGCGGACTTCGTGAAGAACTACCTCCTGACCCACTCCGCTACCGGCAACACCATCAACGGCAGCCCCGTGACGGTTTCGGCCTCGGGGCTGACCAAGGTCTACGCGGGCGCCGAATCGGCTGCGTACTTCGGTGTACCGAACAGTGACCCAAGGCACCCCGACATCTTCGGCATCGTTCAGCATGGCGTGGTCTATACGGGCGGCAAGAGCAAGATCGCTGAACACGGCGGCGCCGGCTTCCAGGATCGCAACGTGCCGATCCTGGTGGTCGTTCCCGGTCTGCGGCACGGCGAGGCGATCGGCGCGCAAGTCGAGACCACCCAGATTGCCCCAACGATCCTGAAGCTGCTCGGCCTGAACCCGCAAGCGTTGCAGGCTGTGCAGATCGAGCACACAAGAATCCTGCCGGGGCTGTAGGGCGGCTGGATCCGCCAAGGAGACGCGGGAGGCTTGTCTAAGTGAGAGGCCCGGGCAGCAGTCCCGGGCCTCTCACGGCACGTCGAGGTCTGGGGCGGTCCTAGCGGTCCGCGAGGTCAGCTACCGCAAACGCCTGGCGCACCGGCGCGGGCCCGCGCATCCCCGGCCCGCTTTGGCCCCGCGCCGCCAGAGCACCAGACTGCGGCCCGGAGCCTCACAGCAGGCAGGGTTGGGCATCCGTTCACCTGTCTGTTTCCCAGCGGCCGACGCCACGCTACCCAATCGGCGTATGACTGATCCGGTCGGTAGTTCTCCGCAATCCAGGAAATTCCCGCAATCCAGGAAATTCCCGCAATCCAGGAAAGGGGCCCGATGCCCACCATCTCCGGGCGCGCCGCGAAGATCATTGCGGCGACGGCAGCCATCCCGGCGAGCTTGCTCTTCGCCGGCGCGACAGCCGCCGTCGCATCGCCTGCCAGGACCAGCGCTAGGGCGAGTTCCCACGCGCTCCGGCAGCCGCCAGCTCAGCGATACCGGGTGCGGCAGATCCTGAACGGCATGAAGCTGCGACATAGGTTCATCCCGGTCGGCTCCGCTAAGCCCCGCTCCGAGCCGCTGGCGGACCCCGATGACATCACGGTTCTCGGCAGGCACCTCTACACCGCTTTCCAGAACGGGGTCGGCCCGCAGGGACAGGCCAGCACCGACGGGAACACCGACAGCACGGTCGTAGAGTTCACGGCCGCCGGCCAGGTCATCCGGCAGTGGAACATCAAGGGCAAATGCGATGGCCTGACCGCGGACACCGGCCGGCACCTGCTCATCGCCACCGTGAACGAGGACGCCAGCTCCAGCGTCTACACCATCACCCCCGGCGCCCCGGCCGGCGCCCAGATCCAGCACTACGGGTACGACAAGCCGCTTCCGCACAAGGGCGGCACCGACGCTATCTCGATCTACCACGGCCGGGTGCTGATCAGCGCCTCTGCGCCAGGCACCACCGGCAAGGCCGCCCCCCAGCCGGCCTATCCGGCCGTGTACTCGGTGACCTTCCACCGGGCCACGCGCGTTGCCGCAGTCTCTGCGCTGTTCTACGACGAGGCCCGGGCCGCCGTCGCCAACCTAGGTGCCGATCACGGCAAGCTGGTACGGCTGGCACTGACCGACCCCGACTCCAATGAGATAGTGCCGCACTCGGGCCCGCGGTTCGCAGGTGACTTCATGCTGACCAGCCAGGGCGACAAGGAGCAGATCTTCGTCGGCCCCGGGCTCGCGTTCGCGCCCCGGCTGTCCGTGCTGCGCCTGTCACAGTCGGTTGATGACACCGCCTGGGCGCGGAGCCCGTTCGGGCGCCTGTACGGCGCGGACACCAGCGGAGACACGGTCGACGTGGTTACCGGCCGGTTCCCGGCTCACTCCATCTTCGTGGCGGTCACGCCCTGCGATGCCAACAACGCGCCCGCCACCTGCCCGGCGCCTGGCTTCCCGCCAAATTACCTGGGATCGCTGAACCCGTGGACCGGCCACATCACTCGCGTACCGGTTCGCGGCCCCGCGTTCGAGCCGCAGGGCATGGTGTTCATCAGCCCTGGCTGGGCCGTGACCCCTGGCTGATCTGAGGTAAGCGATGGCCGCGGGCTCACCGTATCGGTGGGCCCGCACCCACTTCCCGACCTAGCCGAGCTAGGCCCCTCGGGTTCCAGGCTAAGATGCCCGGCTGGATGATCACGCGGGTCATATCCGGTCAGGTCTCGAACGCTTCCGGCGGCGGGCAGGCGCAGACCAGGTGCCTGTCACCGTGGGCCGCGTCGATCCTGCGCACCGGCGGCCAGTACTTGGCCCGGCGGTCGACCGGCACCGGGTAGGCGGCCATCTCCCGCTCATAGCCGTGCTTCCACTCGCCGGAGATCAGCATCGAGGCCGTGTGCGGCGCGTTCTTCAGCGGGTTGTCGTGGCTGTCGAACTCGCCGGAGGCCACCTTGCCGATCTCGCCCGAGATCGAGATCATCGCGTCGCAGAACCTGTCCAGCTCGGTCAGGTCCTCGCTCTCGGTCGGCTCGACCATCAGCGTCCCGGCGACCGGGAACGACATGGTCGGCGCGTGGAAGCCGTAATCGATCAGCCGCTTGGCCACATCCTCGGCGGTGATCCCGGTCTGGCTCGTGATCGGCCTCAGGTCCAGGATGCACTCGTGCGCCACCAGGCCGCCGCGGCCGGTGTAGAGCACCGGGAAATGCGGGTCGAGGCGCTTGGCCACGTAGTTGGCGGCCAGGATCGCCGCCTGGGTGGCCTGGCGCAGCCCTTCGGGGCCCATCATCGCGAGATAGGCCCAGGAGATCGGCAGGATCCCGGCGGACCCGTACGGCGCGGCCGCCACCGGCCCGCCGTGACCGGCGCCACTCGCGGCGCCGGTGCCCGCCACGCCGGCGAGACCCGCCAGCCGGGCGTCATTGCTGACGATCGCCGGGCCGTCGAGCACCGGATGGCCGGGCAGGAACGGGATCAGGTGCGCGCGGACACCGACCGGGCCGACGCCCGGGCCGCCGCCGCCGTGCGGGATGCAGAAGGTCTTGTGCAGGTTCAGGTGCGACACGTCAGCGCCGAACCAGCCCGGCCTGGCCAGCCCGACGAGAGCGTTCAGGTTGGCACCGTCCACGTACACCTGGCCGCCCGCGGCATGGACGGTGTCGCAGACGTCGGCGACGGTTTCCTCGAACACCCCGTTGGTGGACGGGTAAGTGATCATGATCGCCGCGATCGCCCCGGCGTGCGCCTCCAGCTTCGCATGCAGGTCGCCCAGGTCAATGGCACCGTCCGAGCCGCACTTCACCACGATCACCCGCAGCCCGGCCAGCACCGCGCTCGCCGCGTTGGTGCCGTGCGCTGACTCAGGGATCAGGCAGACGTCCCGGTCCGGCTCGCCCTGGGCCAGGTGGTAACCGCGGATGGCCAGCAGGCCGGCTAGCTCGCCCTGGGAGCCAGCGTTGGGCTGCACCGTCACCGCGTCATAGCCGGTGATCTCGGCCAGCGCCCGCTCCAGGCCGGCGATCAGCTCCAGGTAGCCCTGCGCCTGGCCGGCCGGGGCGAACGGGTGCAGGCTGGCGAACTCCGGCCAGGTGATGGGTTCCATCTCGGCCGCTGCGTTCAGCTTCATGGTGCACGAGCCCAGCGGGATCATCGATCTGTCGAGGGCGAGGTCACGGTCCGCGAGCCGCCTCAGGTACCGCAGCATCGCGGTCTCGTTGCGGTAGGAGCGGAACGCCGGGTGGGTCAGGAACTGGCTGGTACGGGCCAGGCCGGCCGGCAGCGCGTCCGGAGCGTCACCGGCCAGCTCAGCCGGGCGGCCTGCTAGCGCGCTGGCCACCGCCAGCAGCTGCTCGTCAGTCGTCGTCTCGTCGCAGGCGACCTGCAGCACGTCGTCCCCGGCCTGGTACAGGTTGTAACCGGCCGTGCGGGCCCGCTCGGCGGCCGCCGCGGCGCCGCCCGGGATGATCACCCTGACGGTGTCGAAAAACTCCGTGACATCCGTTTCAAAGCCGTGTTCGCGCAGGGTCGCGGCGAGCACGGCGGCCTTACGGTGCACCCGCAGGGCGATGGCCGTCAGGCCATCCGGGCCGTGGTAGGACGCGTACATCGCGGCTATCACCGCCAGGAGCACCTGCGCCGTACAGATGTTGCTGGTCGCTTTCTCCCTGCGGATGTGCTGCTCACGGGCCTGCAGCGCGAGCCGGTAGGCGGGCTGGCCGTCGGCGTCCACCGATACGCCGACCAGCCGCCCTGGCAGCTGCCGCTTGAGCGCGTCCCGCACGCAGATATATCCGGCGTGCGGGCCGCCGAAGCCCATCGGCACCCCGAACCGCTGCGTGGTGCCGATCGCGACGTCCGCACCGAGCTCGCCTGGCGGGGTGAGCAGGGTGAGCGCGAGCAGGTCGGCGGCGACCGTAACCAGCGCGCCGCTGGCGTGCGCGGCCTCGATGGCGGGCCGCAGGTCGCGGATGGCCCCGCTGGCCGCCGGGTAGGGCAGCAGCACGCCGAACAGCTCACCGGCCGGCTGGGCGGCGATCATCTCGGGGCTGACCGGTGCGGTAACGAGCTCGATGCCGAGCGGCGCCGTCCTGGTGGCGAGGACCGCCAGGGTCTGCGGCAGGCAGTCGGCGTCGGCCAGGAAGATCCGCCCCTTGCCCAGCGCCCGCCTGCTGAGGGTCATCGCCTCGGCCGCGGCGATGGCCTCGTCCAGCATCGACGCCCCGGCCACCGGCAGCGCGGTCAGATCCTCGACCATGGTCTGGAAGTTCAGCAGCGCCTCGAGCCGGCCTTGCGAGATCTCCGGCTGATACGGCGTGTACGCCGTGTACCACGCGGGGCTCTCGAGGATGTTCCTGCGGATCACGGCGGGCGTCTCGGTGCCGTAATAGCCCAGGCCGATCATCGAGGTGACGGGATGGTTCATGGCGGCCAGGCGGCGCAGCTCGGCGAGCGCGTCCGCCTCGGTCAGCGGCCCCGGCAGGGTCAGGTCGCGGTGCGCCGCGAGTCCGGGGGGAAGCGCCGCGGCGGCGAGCGCGTCGAGCGAAGCGTGGCCGATCGCGGCGAGCATCCGCTCCTGCTCAGCCTTGGACGGGCCGATGTGCCGTTGCGCGAAGTTCATGGGAGCCTCCCGGCGGACCGTCATCGGGCCGCTAGCGCGGTGTGCGGACTCCCCCTCTGTCATCACGCCGCGCGGACTCCAGAGATGCCTAAGCCGCCCGGTCCCTGATGCCTGAGAGGTTCCGGGGAGGTTGCCCCTTCGGCGCCCCGCGCTGGCCGCGCGAGGTCTCTCCCGGACGGTTTCGCCAGCGTTCCCGAGCCTACCCGAGCATGACTGCGCGGGACTCGGCTTGGGCCAAGCGGCGCGGCGGATCTCCGGCATGCACCGCAGTTCCGCGCCCGCTGCGGACATGGCAGTGGTCCCGCATCGGGACGGGGCCTACGTGCCGCGAGTCATAACACGATATAACGCAATACCCGGCTGAGGCCTGGTGCCCTGAACTCGACCGCGCGCTCAGCTGATCCTTCGGGCCCGGCGCCTGGCTAGCTCGTCCGCGCTGCTGCCGGTCTCGGCGAGCGGGTCAGCGGGTTCGTCGGTCGCGGCCCGCTCGGCGGGCAGCTCGGCGAGGCTGCCCTCGACCTCCTGCCAGACCCGGCCAAGCGCGATGCCGAACACGCCCTGACCGCCCTGCAGCAGGTCGACCACCTCATCGGCGGAGGTGCATTCGTAGACGCTCACGCCGTCGCTCATCAGGGTGACCTGCGCGAGATCACCGGCACCGTGCTGGCGCAGGTGCGTCAGCACGGTCCTGATCTGCTGCAGCGAGATTCCGGTATCCAGCAGCCGCTTCACTATCTTGAGCACGAGAATGTCGCGGAAACCGTAGAGCCGCTGCGACCCGGAGCCGGTGGCGGCCCGCACGCTGGGCTCCACCAGGCCCGTCCTGGCCCAGTAGTCGAGCTGCCGGTAGGTGATCCCGGCCGCGGTACATGCCGTCGGGCCTCGATAGCCGATGTCTTCGGGCCGCTCGGCGATCTCCTCGCCGAACAGCAGCCCCTGCTCGCCGGCGTGCCGGGCAGCGGCGCCACGTGCGCCAGGCGCCTGTCCGTCACCCTTGGTTACCGCCACGCCCACCTCCGGCCCGGGAGCGATGTCCCTGGGTACTCGTCTCGAACCGTAGGCCGCTGGTAGCGAACCGTCAACGATCTGCGGCGGCGCGTCGCAGTCTGAGTACTGAGTCATGACAAAGCATCATCCCCGCCGCCGCGCCGCGCGGGCCGTTCAGGTGGATCGCCCGAAGTCCTCCGGCGTGATCGTGTCGAGGAACTCGCGGAACTTCTCCACCTCGTCTTCGTCTTCCTGCTCGCCGGGGATCGCGATGCCGGCCTCGTCGAGGATCTCGTCGCTGGCGAAGATGGTCGCGCCGGTCCGCAGGGCAAGGGCGATCGAGTCCGACGGCCGGGCGCTCACCTCCTTGCCGTTGGAGAAGATCAGGTCGGCGAAGAAGATCCCCTCCCTGAGCTCGGTGATGTTGACCGTTTTCAGCTGCACGTCCAGAGCCTGGAGCACGTCACGCAGCAGGTCGTGGGTCAGCGGCCTGGCGGGCACCAGCCCTTGCTGAGCGTAGGCGATGGCGGTCGCCTCCATCGGGCCGATCCAGATCGGCAAGTACCTCTCCCCCTGCGTCTCCTTGAGCAGGACGATGGGCTGGTTCGTGGGCATCTCGACGCGGACGCCAACGACCTCCATCTGCCTCACGGCGGCTCCGTCCCTCAAAGCGCCTGGTGCGCTGCCTGTACTCTGGACCCTGCTTAAAGGCATTCCCTTTGTCAACGTACACCCGCTATCTGGGCGCATCGGCCCGCACCCTGGCGGCACCTGCCGGTGGCGGGCTGCCGGGCCTGACACGGCGCGCGGCGCGGGCACCGCTGGGTCCTGCTTTAGGCGCTCGCACCTCCGATTTCCCGGTCATCGCGCCGCGCGCTGCCGTGCCGGTCCGCAGCGAACCCGGACCCGGAGGCCCCGAATCCGGGCCGGTCTGCGCTTATCCCCTGCCCGGTCCCCGGCCCGCTGGTCCCCTGCCTGCCGGTCCCCAGCCCGCCGGTCCCCAGCCCGCCGGTCCCCTGGGCACCGGCGCCTGACAGCGCATCGGGCAGGCCGTCACCGGCAAATCCGGCCTCGGCGAGGGCGGCCTCCAGCAGCGCCCGGTGCAGCCGCAGCGACAGCGCCGCGATCTCGCGCGCGGTCTGGCCCGCCTGCTGCCTGGCGGCTGGCTGACGCTGCCGCAGCGTGGGCGCCACGACCTGCTCGATCAGCGAAGTCTCGCGCTCGGCCGCGGCCCGGACCGCACGCAGGTGCCGCGCCTGCACGCCGTAGCCTGCCAGCGCGGCTACCGTCCTGGCGATCTGCAGCGCATCCTGGCCGTACTGCCTGCCGACCCGCCGGATAAGGCCGAAGGCTTCAAGGTCGGACAGCTGGCCGTCATCGATGCCTGCCGCCTCCGCAAGCTCCCGCCGGCTCAGCATGGCCGGTTCGGTATCCGCCTGCTCCGGCCCGCGCGCGGCGGCCAGGGACGGTGGCTGCCCGCCGCTGCCGGGAAGCCTCTCTTTGATAACACGGAGCGGGAGGTACTGATCACGCTGGGCAGTCAGGATGTAGCGGAGCCGCTCGACATCCGCGGGGCCGAACCTTCGGTAACCCGACGGTGACCGCGCAGGCTCGATCAGCCCCTCTGACTCAAGGAAGCGGATCTTGGACACGCTAATGTCAGGGAACTCAGCGCGGAGCTGGGCGAGCACCTCGCCGATTCCGAGGTACGACCGGGCAGGCTGGCCGTTCATCCCCAGACCTGCGCGCCCCCGCCTTGCTCCGCTGCAGAGCGCGGGCCCAGGAGGAACACCAGGCGGAACTTGCCCACCTGTACCTCATCGCCGCTGCTGAGTTCCGTCTCCTCGATCCGCTCGCGGTTCACGTAGGTGCCGTTCAGGCTGCCCACGTCACGGACGGTGAACCCGCCGCCCTGCCGGTAGAATTCAGCGTGCCGCCGCGAGACGGTCACGTCATCGAGGAAGATGTCGCTATCGGGATGCCGCCCGACGAGCGTCAGATCGCTGTCCAGCAGGAACCTGCTGCCCGCATTGGGCCCGCGCCTGACCACGAGCAGGGCCGTGCCCGCTGGCAGGGCGTCCAAAGTCGCGGCATCAGCGAGCGACTCGTCACCGAACTCGCCATCCGCGGGCTCGCCCCCGCCCAGCGAGATGGTCGACGTCGTCTCGGCGCCGTGCTCGCCCGAGCCGTACGTAAGCGGCGTGCCGCACTGCGAGCAGAAGCGGGCGCCGTCCGGATTTTCCTGACCGCATCGGGTGCAGTAGACGCTGGGCATATCCCTGCCGAGCCTTCCCTCCGTTGGCGATGCGATCTGCGCGGTGCCTACGCCAGCCCGCGCGGCGGGCGGCGCGGTTCCAGACGGTGGGCTCCAAGCTACCCGCGGCGCCGCGCTCCGGTCCATGCGCCACACCCGCCGCCCGCTAGCGGACATTCGGCCGCCTGCCGCGCTCAATGAGCCGGAGCCCGGTGTGGCGCGGACGGCGACGTCAGTCCGCACGGAACCAACCGGCGCACTCCGCCGACGCCTCCGCCACATCTGGCCGCACCTCCGAGCACCCCGCCCATCAACAATGACGGCGATTCTCTCACGCCCGGGGCCATCCGCGCCGGCACTCAGCAGCTCAGGCCGCAGCAGCCAGGAAATGATCCGGCCCGGACCGGCCCGGCCGCACCCGATAAGCCGCGCGGCTGGACAAAGCGCATAGCTGGCCGCTCACCCGCCGGCCTGCTCGACCACGGCTGCCCACTTGTCGAGCAGCGCCTGCACGGCGTCGCCGTCGCAGGCCTCTGCCCACAGGTGCGTCACCGCGTCGGAAGGGTCGGGCAGCACCAGGATCCAGCCGCCGTCGGGTTCCACGACGCGGACCCCATCGGTCGTGTCGATGGTCCGGTCCCCGGCGGCCTCGACCACGATCCGCATAACGCTGCCCTTCGCCGCCCACGGCGTGGGCATGGACCGTCTCAGCAGGTGGGCAGCCGGGATCCGGGCGTCGATCTGGCTCAGCTCCAGGCGGGTGCGGGCGACCAGGCCAATCAGCCGGGCGAAGGCCGCGATCCCGTCAATGGACCGGGAGAACTCGGGAACCACGAAACCGCCGCGGCCGTCAGCGGCGAAGATGACGTCCTCGGCCGCGGTGGCCTCGTAGAGACCGTGCAGCGAGGTTGGCGTCCAGTCGACCTCGACGTCGTGGAACCGGGAGACCCGCTCGGCCACCCTGGTGGTGGTTACCGGCAGCGCCACCCGGCCGGTCCTGCGCTCGGCCGCGATCAGGTCGAGCACCACGAGCAGCGCCCGCTCGTCGCTGACCATGGCGCCCTTGTCGTCGACCAGGGTGATCCGCTCACCGACCGGATCGAACCGGACGCCGAAGGCGGCCCGCGATGAGGACACCAGCTCGGCAAGCCGGTGCATCCCGGCCCGGACCTGCGCCAGCGACTGCGTGGGCGATGTCTCGTCGAGGCGGTTGTTGACGGTGAGCACATCCACGCCGATCCGCCCGAGCAGCGCGGGGAGCACCAGCGAGGCCGTCCCCCCGGCACAGTCGACCACCACCTTCAGGCCCGCGCCCCGCACGCCGTTCATGTCGACGCAGCGCAGCAGCTCCTGGGTGTACGCCTCGACCACCCGCGGCGGGTAGGTCAGCTCGGCGATCTCGCCAGGAAAGGCCCGCCGGTACTCCTGCCTGGAGAAGACCCGCTCCAGCTTGCGCTGCGCGGCTTGCGACAGGTCGGCACCGCGGTCATCGAGGAAGATGATGTCGATGGACTGCTGATCGCCAGGGGTGGTCCGCAGCGCGATACCGCCGCTGCACTCCCCGCGCGCGGTCTCGAACCTGGCCACCGGAAGCGGCTGGGCCTCCAGGTCGAGCACATTGATCGCGCTGGCGTTGAGCGCGCCGTGCACCGCCCGCTTCAGCGCCCGCGCCGCCCGCGACACGTCGCGGGAGGTCGTCACCACGGCGCCCTTCCTCAGGGTGGTGGCGTAGGCGCTGGCCAGCCGGACGCAGAGTTCGGGGGTGATCTCCACGTTGATCAGGCCTGATACCCCGCGCGGGCCGAACAGGGTGCGCTGGCCGCGTGATTCCCAGATGACGCTGGTGTTGACCACGGCGCCGGCCTCGATGGTCTTGAACGGGTAGACCTTGACGCCTGCCGACAGGTAGGCCTCGGGCTCGATGACGCATTCGTCCCCGACGACCGCGCCCTCCTCGATCCTGGCCAAGGCCATCACGTCGGTATTCTTGCCGATCACGCAGCCGCGCAGGGTTGCGCCCGGTCCGACGTAGACGTTGTTGTGCACGACGGCACGGTGCAGGAACGCGCCTTCCTTGACGACCACGTTGCTGCCGACCACGGTGAACTCGCGTAGCTGCGCGCCCGCCTCGATCTTGGCGTAGTCGCCGACGCACAGCGGGCCGGTCAGTACCGCCTCGGGGTCGACCTCGGCACCGCCGGCGACCCAGACGCCCGGCGACATCTCGAAGCCGTCGATGTCTGCCTGGACCCGGCCGCACAGCACGTCGGCCTGGGCCTTCAGGTAGCTCTCCAGGGTGCCGACGTCTTCCCAGTAACCGTCGGCGATCCAGCCGAAAAGCGGCGCGCCCCGGTCGAGCAACTGCGGGAAGATGTCGCCCGACCAGTCGGCCGACTCGCCCGCAGGAAACTCCGACAGCACCTCGGGCTCCATGACATAGATGCCGGTGTTGACGGTGTCCGAGAACACCTGCCCCCAGGTCGGCTTCTCCAGGAAGCGCTGGATCCGGCCGTCGTCGTCCACGATGATGATGCCGAATTCCAGCGGATCGGGGACCCTGGTCAGCGCGACCGTGACCAGGGCGCCGTTGTCCTTGTGGAACCTGACCAGCTCGGTCAGGTCGATATCGGTGAGCGCGTCACCCGAGATCACCAGGAACGGCTCGTCCCGCAGTGCCTCCTGCGCGTTCTTCACGCTGCCCGCGGTACCGAGGGGCGTCTCCTCCGTCGCGTACTGCAGGCTCATGTCGAAGTCCTCGCCGTCGCCGAAGTAGTTGCGCACCATGGAGGCGAGGAACTGTACGGTGACGACGGTCTCGTCGAAGCCGTGCCGCCGCAGCAGCCGCAGCACGTGCTCCATGATCGGCTTGTTGGCCACCGGGAGCAGCGGCTTCGGCTGATTGGCGGTCATCGGGCGCAATCTGGTGCCCTCTCCGCCTGCCATCACGACAGCCTTCACCGCTGGAAGCCCTCCTTGTTTCCCCTGATCAGGCTGCGCGCCTGAGTTATGTACAGCAGAGCGGCGCACCAGTAAAGTGCAGTTCCCCAGATCGCCATCGCCCAACCGGTGATCCGGGTGACGTCACCGACAGTGCCCTGATGGGCGCCGAGAAACAACAGCGGGAACGCGTAGAGCAAGCACGCCGTCGCGGCCTTGCCGACGAAGCTCACCTGCAGCGGTTCCCAGCCCTTGGCCCGCAGCACCGCCAGTACGACGGCCAGCAGCAGCTCGCGCACGGCCAGCAGCGCCACCAGCCACCACCCGATGATCGCGCGGATGGCGAGCGAGACAATCGTGGCCACGATGTACAGCCGGTCGGCGGCCGGGTCGAGCGCCTGGCCAAGGCGGCTGGTCTGGCCGAGTGCGCGCGCTAGCTTGCCGTCCAGCCAGTCCGACGCCCCGGCGACGATCAGCAGGGCGACCGCCCACGCGTCGGCTGCCTGGGTGCGCACGCCGAGCACCAGCCACAGGAAGACCGGGACGCCGGCCAGGCGGGCCAGGCTGATGGCGTTCGGGATCGTCACGATCCGGGCCTGCGGATCACCGCGCACCTCGCCGGTCACGGCCCCGGTGGGCCTGCCTTGCTGCACGGTCACGGCCCCCTTAGTCGCGGGTGCACCCGCCGCCGACCCTACTCCCAGGTCGCGGAGGTGCGCCCGGCCGGCGGCTGCCCTGGCGCGCGCCCCTTTCCGGCCGGAAAAACCCAGTGAATTCAGGGGATTCTACTGACGGGGTGCCGGCCGCGCCGCCCTCGCGTTCTCGGTACCCGCCCGAACCGGGGCGGGCTCCGCATAACAGACGCGAGGGTACCTGATGCTCAACCGCCGCAGGGCCTGGCCCGGGCGATCCCCGGGCCAGGCCCGTCCGCAGGGGGTAGCAGGCGAGGCGGACGGCATCCTCCTGATCAGGGCAGCCCGCGCCGGGGGGCGCGGAACGCAGCCGCGGGCAGCTCCTGGCTAGCCACCCCAGCCGCGCGCGATGACTACGCCGCCTGCCAGAGGGTCGCGATTCCCTGGCCGACGCCGATGCACATCGTGGCGGCCGCCTTCGTCGCACCACGGCGCCGGAACTCATGCAGCAGCGTCGTGGTGATCCGCGCGCCGCTACAGCCGAGCGGATGCCCGATCGCGATCGCGCCGCCGTTCACGTTGACCAGGTCCTGGTCGAGCTTCAGCTCATCGATGACGGCCACCGCCTGCGCCGCGAACGCCTCGTTGACCTCGACCAGTTCCAGATCGCCTGTCTGCCAGCCCGCCCGCGCAAGCACCTTGGCCATCGCGGGGACCGGGCCGATGCCCATGTAGTCGGGATGCACACCGGCCGCCGCGGTCCCGCAGTACCTGGCCATCGGGGGCGCGCCTGCCGCGCTCACGGCCCGCTCGGACATCAGCAGCAGGCCGGCGGCGCCATCGTTGAGCGGCGATGAATTGGCTCCCGTCACGGTGCCGTCGGCACGGAACGCGGGCGGCCGGGCGGCCAGGTCAGCCAAGGTCAGCCCAGGCCGGATCCCCTCGTCCTCCCGGACCTCGCCGTGCGCCGTAGCGACCGGGATGATCTCCTCAGCGAGCCGGCCCGCGTCCCGCGCTCGCGCGGCCCGCTGATGGCTGCGCAGCGCGAACTGGTCCTGCCGGTCGCGGCCTACGCCGTAACGGTCAGCCACGTTCTCGGCCGTCTCGCCCAGGCTGACCGGTGGGTAAAGCTCACGCATCAGGGGACTCACCAGCCGCCAGCCGATCCGGGTATCGGCCAGCCCCGCGTCCCGGGGAAAGGGCTCGGCCGCGCGCGGCAGCACGAAAGGTGCCCGCGTCATCGACTCGGTCCCGCCGGCCAGGCAGATGTCAGCGTCCCCGGCGGCGATCGCCCTGGCCGCCGAGGCTATCGCCTCCATCCCGGACCCGCACAGCCGGTTCACTGTCGCACCGGGGACCTGCACGGGCAGGCCGGCCAGGAGCACGCCCATCCGCGCGACGTTCCTGTTGTCCTCGCCCGCCTGATTGGCCGCGCCCCAGTAGACGTCGTCGACCGATGCGGGATCGAGCCACGAACTTCGCGCCAGTAGCGCCCTGATGACCTCGGCGGTCAGATGATCAGGCCGGACGCCCGCTAGCGCCCCCTTGATCTTCCCGACCGGCGTCCTGCATGCATCCACGACGAAAACGGCACTCATTATGACCTCCAGCCACCTGCCATGAGCCTACCCCCGGGTCGGCCAGGCGCCCCGGGCCTGCGCGTCCGCGCGGGATCAGGGGCCACCCGGCGGGATCAGGGGCCACCCGGCGGGATCAGGGGCCACCCGGCGGGATCAGGGGCCACCCAGCGGGATCAGGGGCCCGCCCCGCCGGTACCCGGCGCCCGGTCAGGGCCGTCAGGCTCAGCCTCGCCGGTCCGCTCCTCGATGAACGCGGTGAGCGTGGCCACGGTCGCCAGGGCGTCAAGGTTGAGGTCCTCGGCCGCTACGTCGACCCCGAACCGGTCCCGCACCTGGCGCAGCAGCAGCGTTCCGGCTAGCGAGTCGAGCCCTACCCCGGGACCGAAAAGCGGCGTCTGCGACGGGATGGCGGCCAGTTCCGCCCGGCCGGTCACCTCGGCAAGGATCTGGCGAACCTGGTCGATGACGAGCCGGCCAGCGCGGCTGCTCACGACGGATCCGGGGTGCTCACCCAGGCGGGCAGCGCCGGAGGCGGTCCGGACAGCTGCTTGCTGAACAGCTGCGTGCTGAACAGCGCGGAGGGCACGCCGACGGCGGCGACCTGCCTGGTCCGGAACCCGGCCCCGGCCAGAGCAAGGCGGAGCGGGACATTGCGATCGCTGATCAGGCAGCCGACAGTCAGCGTGGCCGCGCCGTCCCGAGCGGCCGCGCCCGCCAGCCAGGCCAGCAGCACGTCGATGACCCCGCGGCCGATCGCCCGGCACGACATCATCAGCAGCGTCACCGTCCACGCCCCGCCGCCGACGTCGATGACGCAGCCGCCGACCATGCCGTCATCGCCGAACCGGTCAGCGAGCCGCACCGTGATCACCCGCTGGCCTGCCGAGCCGATCAGCGCGCTCAGCGACGCCTCGCTGACCTGCTCGCCGGTGGAATTGAACTGATGGGTGCGGGCCGAGAGCTCATGCAGCCGCGCCACGTCCTGAGGCCGGGCCGCAGCGATGACGATGGCCGTCGCGCAGGACCGCAGGAACTCCTCCCTCGATCCGCTGAATGCCCTGGCCTCCGCCTGCCGGCGCCGCCGCTGCGCGTACATGGTGCCGCGACGGCGCGCCTCCGGCGTGACCACGGCGGGCCCGAACGCTGGCCATCCGACCGCGTCCGCCATGTCCTCAGGTGACAGCACCAGCAGGTCAGGCAGCGCGAAGGAGACCTCGGCACGTTCATGCGCTTCGTCGTCCACGAAGGCGACGGCATCGCTGGCCAGGCCGAGCTCCCCGAGGATGCTCCCGATGGCGTCCGACTTGCGGCCCCAGCCGCACTCGGCGGCCGCGAACTCGTGACCGGTCACCGCAGCCGCATAGCTGGCTGCCTCGGGCGGGTTCCTGCTGGCGATGGCGTGGATGATGCCGCGGGCGCTCAGCGCCGCCAGCACGCTGACCATGTCTGGGTCGGCGGGCGGCGGCTGGTCGGGCGACTCAAGGAAGACACCGGACAGCAGCGTGTTGTCGATGTCCCAGATGACGCATTTGATCATCGGCCTGCATCCTGCCCCGCGGGCGCCCGCCGCTCCATCGTCAGGTGCGCCGCCTCGAAGCCGAACTTACGGTAGAGCGCCCGCATGCCGAGGTTGGCGGCATGGACCTTGCCGGTCAGCTGGCGCAGGCCCGCGTCGTCCGCTGCCGCCACCACCGCCGCCAGCAGGAGCTCGCCGATCAGGCTGCGGTCGGGGACGTCAGCGGCCGCCAGCGACCTGAAGTTACCGTAGCGGTCACCGGTCAGCGAGTTGGTCCGGGCGGACAGCCAGGCCCAGCCGACCGCGGTGCCGGGTTCCGCCGCTGCGACCGCGACCAGGGTGATCTCGCCAGGCTTACCGAGGGCACCCGATACCCGCTTGCGGTGCAGCCCGGGGTCCGTGATGGCCGCGTCGCCGAAGGAGACGAGCGCGATGGCGATCTCGAACCCGACGATGGCACCGAGATCGGGTTCGGCTGCCGGGCGGATCAGGTAGCCGGCTCCGGCGCGCTCGCTAGCCGGCTGGTTCACCGGCTCGCTCGACGGCTGGTTCACCGGCTCAATCACCGGCTCGCTTACCGGCTCGCTTACCGGCTCGCTTACCGGCT
>Ga0187883_10000915_pt1 | contig 18356 bp, 17 predicted proteins | sample June2016WEW_20_1_2_FD_132966 | JGI IMG/M metagenome (GOLD analysis project Ga0187883, IMG submission 132966) | Peatland microbial communities from SPRUCE experiment site at the Marcell Experimental Forest, Minnesota, USA - June2016WEW_20_10 | ecosystem: Environmental > Terrestrial > Soil >...
GCCGCTAGACCTTAGGCTTAAATAGTTCCGGGCGCGTCGCTCTGATCCACCTTTCCACGTCCGCGCGGAGGCCGGTCGCGAGTTTGAGCATCTCGTCCGCTTCTTTGTCCGATACGGCCCCGGCAACATCGTAGCTGCTTACGTTGCGCTTCTTGCGAAAGCCATCAAAAGTGGCAATGAGTTTCGCACCCGGCGCTGTGGTGAACTCTAACGACTGGATAACGCGATAGTGATGATTGTCCCGCGCGGCTCTGTAGCCTGCAGCGGCTAGGGCAGCGGTTGCAGCCTGGAGAGCCGCATTGTACGCGATGGTAAAGCGCCAGTCGCCGGGCAACTGTTTCACTTGGCAAGCAGAGAGATCCCGATCCGAAATCGCCAAGAGGTTCTTGATCTCTTCAGGGCTTGTTGTGTGCTGAACCAGCCAACTGTTTTGAAGCCAACTTTGTAAGGTCATTCTCGGTTCCCAACACGAAGAGTCTCTTCTCTTTCATTACACTGCGCAAGAAATGATTCCGGGCTGCCAGTTTTGATCGGAATTCGGACGCTGGGAAAACGGTCGGGTTGATCTCCCTGCCGAGCGCTTTCTGTGCTGGTCCTAGGGCGGAAACAACCTCGCTGAAAGATGCATCTCCCAAAATCATCAGATCCACGTCACTATTCGCTCGCTCCTTTTGACGTGCCACCGAGCCGTAAACAAAGGCAATCTGGATTTCTGGCCCCAGAGACGCCAAAGCCGAACGGATGACATCGTGGATACCTACAGTCTTCGTGATTAGACCCTTGATTTCGGAAAAAATCGGGCTTTGCGAGTTCGCCTGATACAGGACTTGGTTGCCCTGGGTTCTTCGCAGAACTAGTCCCATCTCCGTCAGGTATTTCAGTTCCCTCTGAAGAGCACCGTGGCCGGCACCAACGGCCCGGACGAGCTGCCGTACATAGAATGATTGGTCCGCATGGCCATAGAGCAAGGCCAGCAGTGCGCTACGCGTGTGCCCGAATAGGCTCCGGCCAGCGAACTGGGCGTGCGTAGTACTCATAATGGGTACGAGTGTACCCTATGTGGGAACACTGTGCAAGTCCGTCAAAGAAAACTGGCGGGAGAGTGGGATTCGAATGCACCAGTAAACGGAATTTCAGAGAGTTGCGCGGAATGATGAGCATTCTAAGGCACTCAAAGAAACCCATCGGAATTGTTATTGCCCCCTGAGTGCCCCCTGGAAATGCAGACGCAATTGCTCTCCACAGGCAGCATGCTCGGTCGTGCCGCGTCAGCTCAGTCTGTCAGGGACAGGAGGATTTGTGTGCTCGCGGGTTGCGCATCTCGCAAATGCGCGGCCGAGCGGCGCTCCCCACGGATGCTCGATCGCACGCCTTGCGGTCTGTCTGCGGTGCTTGACTTTGCCCCTGCGAGCGGATATAAAGCAAACCATCTGGTGTTCGGGAAGGCGGTGCGAATCCGCCACTACCCCGTAACTGTAAGCGCTGAGAACTGAACATGGAGTAGGTTCCGGCCACTGAGGTTTTCCTCGGGAAGGCTGTTCAGGTTCGTTGAAGCGTGAGTCAGGAGACCGGCCAGATGCCAATCTGGGCTTGATCCAACTTCGATGGGAGAGTTGGAGAGCGTTCCCCTTGCTGGTCACGACAAGCACCGGCGCCGAGAAAGCTGCCTACTGAGTAAATCCCGCTGCCTCGGAGTGGAGTTGCATTCCGCGGTCAGAGGTTCAACATGCAAGAGAGGGACCGGAGGACGGTCACGCTTGTGCTGGGTGGCGTGCGCAGCGGAAAGAGCCGCTTCGCGCAAGAATGCGCGCGCAGATTTTCGCGTGTGGGCTTTATTGCCACTGCGAAGCCGTCCGACGCGGAGATGATCGAGAAGATCCGCCGCCATCGGGAAGAGCGCCCCAACCATTGGCAGACCTTGGAAGAACCGTTGGAACTGGCCCGAGTGATTACGAAACACGCGGCGGCGTTCGACACGCTGCTGGTGGATTGCCTAACGATTTTCATCGCGAACCTTCTGGATGCCGCGGAGGCTGATCCGGCAAACACTGATCCCACAAGCATGGAATTGCGTATCGAGTGTCTTCTGGAGGCGCTACGCACGGCGCCTGCTTCGGTGGTGCTGGTCTCCAACGAAGTTGGCAGCGGAGTGGTGCCGCCATATCCGGCGGGGCGCAGATTCCGCGACAGGCTTGGTGAACTCAATCAGCGAGTGGCGGCTATCGCGGACAACGTGGTGCTGATGGTGGCCGGACTCCCAGTGACGCTCAAGGGAACCATTGGAGCGCGGCTTGGTGTGCAAATATGATCGCCTTCCTGGTAGCGGGAACTGCGAGCGGCGTGGGGAAGACGACGGTCGCGCTGGCGCTAATGGCAGCGCTGCGGGAGCGTGGCTATCGCGTGCAGCCATTCAAGTGCGGGCCGGATTTCCTGGACACCGGACACCATAGCGCCATCTGCGGACGAGCATCGCGCAATCTGGACACATGGATGCTGGATGGCGAGGCGAACCGCGCGGTCTTCACCAGCGCGAGCCGCGATGCCGATGCCGCGATTGTCGAAGGCATGATGGGGCTGTACGACGGCGTGGCTGGCGGGACGGAAGAAGGAAGCGCGGCGGAGCTTGCGAAGTTTCTGGGTTTGCCCGTCGTGCTGGTGCTTGACGCCGCGAAGAGTGCGCGCAGCATTGCGGCAGTGGTCAAGGGCTTCGAGAGCTTCGATCCAGAGGTGCGCTTCGCCGGAATTGTGCTGAACCGTGTGGGGAGCGACCGGCACTATCGCATGCTTGAGATGGCGATTCGCTCGGTCACGAGGACACCACTCCTGGGGCGCATACCAACGAACGCAGCGATCGCGATTCCAGAAAGACACCTGGGACTGCATACGACCGAAGAGACAACGTCGGCGGAGGACCGGCTTGGAGCATTCGCACAAGCAGGACGGCAGCACCTGGATCTGACGCCGTTACTGGATTTGTTGTGGCCGGAAGCGCCGGCGAAGAGCGAGTCCACGCCGGCTTTGAGTCCCACTTCGCGGCTTGGGCAGACGCGCGTGCGCATTGGCGTTGCGCGAGACAAGGCGTTCTCGTTCTATTACGAAGACAATTTCGATCTGCTCCGGGAGCACGGTGCGGAGATTGTCTCTTTCAGCCCGCTGGCGGATGCGGGGATCCCGCAGCATCTTGACGGCCTGTATCTGGGAGGTGGGTATCCGGAGTTGCACGCAGATGAATTGAGCCGCAATACGGCGTTGAGCGTGGAGATCCGCGCGTTCGTGGAGGCAGGCAAACCGGTGTATGCAGAGTGTGGCGGAATGATCTACCTGGGTCGCGCGCTGACTACGCTCGACGGGCGCAGCTTCACGATGACTGGGGTGCTACCGCTGGACTTCGAAATGACGCCACGGCTGGTGCACTTCGGCTATGTGGATGTTGCCTTCGTCGAGGACTGCTTGCTCGGCGAGAAGGGGACGCAGGTGCGAGGACACAGCTTCCATTGCTCGCGCGTGCGAGTGGGCGCCGCGATGCCGACCGCGTATCGGCTGAAGTATTCGCTCTCCGGACGCGATGAGCTGGAGGGGTTTCATTACAAGAATGTGCTGGCCAGCTACGTACATCTGCATTTCCGCGGGAACCCAGCACTTGCCGCGTCACTGGTCATGGCCGCACGCCGAACCCAGGCCATAGAGGTGCCGGTATGAAGCGGTTATGCGCTTTGCTTACTTTGTGCACCGTGCTTCCCGTATGCGGTGCACGAACAGTGACAGATGAACTGGGACGCGTAGTAAAGGTTCCGGAGCATCCTCATCGGCTGGTGTGTTTGCTGCCGAGTGTTGTGGACGACGTGTACGCGCTTGGAGCCGGAGCGGATGTTATTGCGGTGACGGACTACACCAAATATCCGGCGGAAGCGAGAGCCAAGGCCAGCGTGGGATTGCCGTTAGCCCCTTCGATCGAAACGATCTTGTCACTGCATCCGGACCTGGTGTTGGGGAGCGGGGACTTGAACCGCACGGAGACGTTACAGCAACTGGAGAAGCTTGGCATTGCGGTCTTCATGGTCTCACCGCACGGAGTCGAGGGGATTTACCGATCGATTGCAAGCCTGGGACAGGCGCTCAACCGGGAAGAATCTGCGAGGGAGTTGGTCAGCAGGCTGCGCGGACGCGAGGCAGCCGTGCGGCAGCAGGTGAGCGGCAAGCCGGTGGTGAGCATTCTGATGCCGGTGTGGTACGACCCGATTGTCACCATCGGCAAACACGCTTTCATCACGGATCTGATCGAGATTGCCGGTGGACACTCGGTTACTAGCGACCTGCCGCAGGAGTGGCCGCAAGTGAGTCTGGAGGCGGTGTTGGCATGGGCGCCCGAAGCACTGCTGCTGGTGCGGGGATCAAAGATGTCGCTGGAGCAGATTCGAGGGCGGCCGGGCTGGGCCAACTTGCCGGCGGTCAAGAACAACCAAATTTATTACGTGGACGACCGGATCGATTTTCCGAGCCCGGTTGCCTTCGATGCACTGGAGGAACTCGCGAAACAATTTCATCCGTGAGATGGAAGCTCCATCTCCAACTACAACCCAATGACAGCTGGATGATCGGGAAGCGCGGTGCGAATCCGCCACTACCCCGTAACTGTAAGCGAAGAGGCGCGGCTTGTTTGCCACTGGAGAAGATTCCGGGAAGGCAGCCGGCAGCCGATGAGGCGCGAGTCAGGAGACCGGTCCTGCTGAAAACTTCCGAGGGGAAAACCATGTTTCGACTTACGCTCCGATGTTTGCGCAGATTAAGATGGACCTGCAGTTTCATCTTCGCCTTCACCGCCATAGCTCTTGCCTCACCGATAACCACCATTCACGGTACCGTATCCGACCCGTCGGCCGCGGTCATCGCCAACGCCAAAATAGAACTGCTCGAAAACGGCGCGCCGGTTGCGTCCATTGCTACCGATGCAAGAGGCCAGTACAGCATTCCGCGAAACCTTGCGTCCAGCTCGCGCCTGCGGGTGTCGGCCCCGGGATTTCGGTCAGTGGAGAAAGCGCTCGATACAGCAGACATCGCTACAGCAAGCAATGGCCGTGAGTTGATCGTGGATATTGTCCTTGAGCTCGCATCTCTTTCCGAGCAAATCACCGTAACCTCTACCGGTACTCCTACTCCTCAAGCGCAGTTGGGCGCAACCGTGACCGTGTTATCCCCGGCCGACTACCAAGGCACACGGGACATTCAGGAGGGATTGCGTTTAGTGCCCGGACTGCAAGCCACGCAGACGGGGCAAGCGGGAGGAACGACTTACGTTTCCATTCGCGGCGGTGGTATTGGCCCGAATGGCGTGGGCGATGCGACTAAAGTTCTGATTGATGGGATTCCGGCAAACGACATCGGGGGGGCTGTGGAGTTTGCTAATATCGCCAGCGCTGCGATTGGGCAAGTGGAAATCCTTCGCGGCCCCAACAGCGCCCTCTATGGATCCGATGCTCTGGCCGGCGTCATCAGCCTGACGACGGCCAAAGGAGACACCCAGCTTCCTCTACTTGCCTACCTGATCGAGGGCGGCAACTTCGGCACCTATCACCAGGAAGGCACGATTGGCGGCATATACGAGAAGTTCGATTACTTCTCGGACTACTCCCGCTTCGATAGCAGCAATGCGATTGCGGACGATGAATATCACAACGGCACGTTTGCCGGAAACTACGGCTGGACAATTTCTCCCAGCTCCAGCTTGCGCGCAACGATTCACCATGACCAAGTCGCGTCCGGGCAACCAGATGCGATTCAACTGTACGTCATACCGACCGAGGCTAAGCAGGCCAACGAAGACGCCTACTTTGGCCTAACCTGGGAAGATCAAACCACTGCGAACTGGCACAACTTGTTGCGGTATGGGGGTCTACGGCTACGGTCGCAGTACACTGATTTTGCGCCGACAGGGATTCCACAGTACGACAACTCTACAACTCCGCCGACCCTGCTTGGCTATCTCGGAGCACCGGTCACCATTCACGGGGCAAACGGATATACCGTCAGCGGTCAGGCGCAGTATCAATACGTTGAAGCCTATCCGAACTATTTCCCAGGCTCGACAGACAAGGACTTCGTCTACGCACAATCGGATTACCGCTTCAATCCGCATATCCTCGGACTCTTTGCGTTTCGCTATGAAGATGAACGTGGATATTCGGGTGAACCGCCTGCGAATTCAATCCAGCGCGGCAATTACAGCTACACATTTCAACTTCAGGGAGACATTCATAACCGCTTGTTCTATACCCTGGGCGGAGGTCTCGAAGACAACGGTCTGTTCGGACTGGCGGGCACTCCGCGCGCATCGCTTGCCTGGCAGGCGGTGCGAGGTGGTGCAGGAAAGATTCTCAGTGGCACAAAACTGCGCGCCAGCTTCGGTGAGGGGATTAAGGAGCCAGCGGTCTTCGATCAACTCAACTCGCTCTATGCTTTGCTCTCAGGTCTGCCCTCCGGCAGCCAGCTCATCTCGCAATACCACATTGCTCCGGTCGGCCCTGAGAATTCCAGAACCTATGATGGCGGTGTCGATCAATTGTTGCTGGATGGGCGCAGCCGGGTAAGCTTGACGCTCTTTCACAATGAGTTCACGAACGGCCTCGAAGGCATCCCGCAGCAAGGCCTCACCGAGCTCGGCGTGCCGAGTGCCGTTGTCGCTCAGGCAGTCAACGGCGCGACGGTGAACTCGCAGGCGTATCGCGCGCAAGGAGTGGAAACAGAAATCGAATACCAGGTCACCCGAAATATATTTGCCCGAGCCGGGTACACCTACCTCGATGCCAGGATCCAGCGTTCGTTTACGGGCGACGCAATCGGGCCGAGTTTCAATCCGAACTTTCCGACTATCCCAATCGGGATCTATTCCCCTCTAATTGGAGCGCGCCCTTTCCGGCTTGCTCCGCACACCGGTTACTTTGAAGCCGGTTACCATCACGGGCGTCTTTTTGCCGGCCTTCGCGGCACACTCGTGGGAAGAAGAGATGACAGCGATTTCCTCGAATACGACGCCAATTACGGACAGACGATGCTGCTGCCCAACCGCAACCTGGACGGCGCGTATCAGCGGCTGGATTTGAGCACAAGCTATCAAGCGAACCGATATGTTGCCGTCGAAGGAAATTTCCAGAACCTATTGAGCGAGCACTACCGCGAAGCGTTCGGTTATCCCTCGCTGCCATTCATGTTCCGGCTGGGTCTGAAATGTTCTTTCGGAGGTGAATCGTGGTCAGGGAAGTAGACGAGGGGCGCGTGAGTGACGCGCGCGAATGGAGGCAGGTGCGCCGGCAGCGGTGGCTGCTCGGGATGCTGCTTGTTTCACTCGTGCTTGCGATGCTGGCCGCTTCCGGGATGGGCGCCGTGCATGTGCCGGTGTGGCGGTTGGCGCGGAGCACGATCGGTGGCGGATCGCTCTCCGCCGGACCTCTTACTGCGGATCAGCGCATCATTCTTCTGACAATCCGGCTGCCACGTATTATGGCGGCGGTTTTGGTAGGCAGCGCGCTTGCAGTCTCCGGGCTGCTCTTTCAAGGACTCTTCCGCAACCCCCTGGCCGATCCTTATGTCATCGGCTCTTCGGGCGGAGCAGTGTTGGGCGCTTCGATCGGGGTGTTTCTTCTGCCTCCGGTTTCGGTTGCTGGTTTCGGTGCGACGGCGCTGCTCGCCTTTGCGGGTGCGGTCGCTTCGATCACCCTAGTGTATTGGCTGGCGCATGTCGACGGACGCACGCCGGTGGTTGCTCTGCTGTTGGCGGGATTTGCGGTGAGCACCATGCTGAGCTACTCCTCGTATTTCCTGGAGGTTCTAGATCGAGATTTCGGGACAGGCATGCGCGTGTTGTCCTCGTGGCTTCATGGAACGATCGCACAACCGACCTGGCCGCAACTGGCTATCGTGGCCGCCATGCTGGCGATTGGGCTGGCAGGTTCCGTGCCGCTGGCGCGAAACCTCAACACCCTGGCGCTGGGCGAGGAGTATGCAACGCATCTCGGCATTTCCGTGCAGCAGACACGCATTGCCGTGATCGTGATCGGATCGATCCTGACGGGCGCGGCGGTGGCATTGGGTGGGATGATCGGCTTTGCGGGGCTGATTATCCCGCACATCCTGCGCATGGTGCTGGGGCCCGACCATGTGCGGCTGCTGCCGGCGACGGCGTTGGCCGGGGCGCTTTTTTTGCTGGTGGCGGATACGGCGGCGCGCACGGCAATCGCTCCGGCAGAGTTGCCGGTGGGCGTGCTCACCGCTTTTATCGGCGGCCCGTTTTTCCTGTATTTGTTGCGGAAGGCAAAGCAGGGGGTGATGTTATGAGGTCTCTGCTCGAGTTTGCGCGCGTTAGCTTCGCTTACGGAGATAGAAACATCATCAGCGAGATCGATGCCAGTATCTTTGCAAACGAGTGTATCGCCGTGGTGGGCCGGAACGGCGCCGGGAAAACGACATTGTTGCGGCTGGCGGCCGGCACTCTCACTCCGGGCTCGGGAGAAGTGCGCCTGCAGTGCAGAGCGCTGGGTTCTTTGAAGCAACGTGAAATTGCGAGATCGATTGCGTTCGTGCCACAGAACGTCGAGGTCCCATTTCCGTTCACTGTCGAGCAGTTCGTGGAACAGGGCCGTACTCCGTTCTTGAAGTTATTTGGCGGATTGGATGCCGCCGACCGCGAGGCCATGAAGCGAGCCCTGGAGTTGACGGACACGTGGACGTTGCGCTCGCGCATTTTCAACCAGCTCAGCGGCGGCGAGCGCCAGCGCGTGAAGATTGCACTGGGGCTTGCACAGCAGCCGCGGCTGTTACTGCTCGACGAGCCGATGCAGAACCTGGACATCGGACGCCAGTTCGAGATGATCGATTTAATCGGTTCCCTGCGCCGTGAGGGGATTGCGATTCTTGCCTCGATGCACGATCTGGCGCTGATCGAGGGCGCATTCTCTTCCGTTTGGCTGCTAAACCCGGGTGAATCGATGCGACAGGGTTCGCCCGAGGAGATGTTGCAGCCGGAAGTTCTTGAGACCGCCTTCGATTGTCCACCTCGTCATCGTCCCAAGCTAGTGGAGCGTACCCGGAACCGAATGGAGCGAACCCTATGACTCAGATCCATCCCTCTTTTCTTGCCAGCATGGTCGCAGATATCGAGCGCTGCGACACGCGGTACATTGCCGAGGCTCAGCAACGGCTCGACAGTCTGACCAAGCCGATTGGCAGCTTGGGTCAACTGGAGTCTATCGCGGCTCAGATGTTCTCGATTTTTTCAGGGAGTCTTCCGCTGCCCTTGCGGCGAGGTGTCTATGTTTTCGCCGCCGATCATGGTGTCACTGCGGAAGGGGTGAGCGCCTATCCGCGAGAAGTGACGGCGCAGATGGTGCGCAATTTTCTGGACGGTGGAGCGGCGATCAATGTGCTCGCTCGGTTGCACGAGGCGGAACTCACGGTCGTGGACATGGGCGTCGATGCGGAGTTCGAGGGTGCGGCGGGACTGTATCGGGCGAAGGTTCGCCGTGGCAGCCGGAACATGCATTGCGAGCCAGCACTGACACATGAGGAGCTTGCGGCCGCTATCGAAACCGGCATTCGCCTGGCGCATCTAGCCAGAAAAAAGGGACAGCACCTGGTGGCCGCTGGGGAAATGGGAATTGGGAACACGACGTCCGCCAGCGCGATTGCGTCCGTGCTGACGAAGCAGCCGATCGACGAAGTGACGGGGTGTGGCGCAGGACTCGATATGGCGGGAAGAGACCGCAAGGTGGACATTCTCAAGCGATCATTGCAGCGGCACTTCGGCGCTGCGGCGGAAACGCCGGAACCGATGGAAATCTTGCGTTGTGTTGGGGGATTGGAAATCGCGGCAATGACCGGATTCATTCTTTGCGCCGCGGCCAATCGGATGGCAGTTGTCTGCGATGGATTTATTTCGACGGCGGCGGCGGCGGTGGCATACACCATTGCGCCCGAGGTGAGCGGGTATCTTTTTGCCGGGCACTGCTCGGAAGAACCTGGACATGCCCACTTACTTCGCTATATCGGACTTACACCGATTCTCAACCTCGGTATGCGGTTGGGCGAAGGGACGGGAGCGGTTCTGGCCATGCCGCTGATCGAGTCTTCCGTTCGCCTGTTTATCGAGATGGCCACGTTTTCATCTGCCGGAGTGAGCGGGGCGGAAAAATGATGACCCGAATTTTTCAGGACATTGCGGTGGCATTTCAGTTCCTGACCCGTCTGCCTCTGACCCGGCTCCCCTACGAACCGGATGCTCTGTCGCGTGCAGCGAAGTTCTTTCCTCTGGTGGGTCTTGCGGTGGGCGTTGCTGCTGCCGGAATCTATCGTTTGCTGTCGCCGCATCTTCCCACCGCGATCGTGGCGCTCTTGATCGTGCTCTTCTCAACACTGGCCACCGGTGGGCTGTTTGAGGATGGTATCGCCGATTCAGCCGATGCCTTTGGCGGTGGATGGAACCGGCAGCAAATTCTCGACATCATGAAAGACAGCCGCATCGGCACCTTCGGTGCCCTGGCCATTGTGTTCTCCATTGCCGGACGCGTCCTGTTGCTCGCGTCTCTCCAGCCCGGCCACGTCACCCAATATGTGATTTCCGCGGACGTTCTCTGCCGCTGGACCGCGCTTCCTCTCGGCACCGCACTCCCTAGCGCGAGGGAGCAAGCCAGTCAGGGAGGACGGATTGCCCGGCAGATCTCTCGCGTATCCCTAGTAGTAGGGACACTGATCGCGTTTGGTGTCGTGTGTTATCTGTTCCAGATGTCAATGTGGAAGCCCATTGCCGTTGCATCGGTCGTAACGCTCTTGAGCGGGGTGTACTACAAACGGAGCATTGGCGGCATCACTGGCGACTGTTTCGGCGCAACCGGCCAGCTTACTTTGATTGCCGTCTACCTTTGCGGGGTATGGCACAAATGAAGATGAGCGCCATCGTCTTTATTCGGCATGCCGAGACCGATATGGCCGGCAGATTTTGCGGCCGCGCGGATCCGGAGATGAATATGACCGGAGAGCGGCAACTTGCCGGAGTGGTGGAGGCAATTGCGCCGCTCGGTATTCAACGCATTCTATCGAGCGATCTGCGCCGCGCATCGCGGACTGCGGCAGCCATCGCCCAGCACATCGGCGTTAACGTGGAACTTCAGCCGGGCTTTCGGGAGATCCATTTCGGGTTGTGGGAAGGTCTTAGCTGGCAAGAGATCGAACATCAATTTCCGCAAGAGGCGGGCAGATGGCTCAGGAGCTTTCCGTGGCAGAATGCGCCTGAAGGGGAAGCGTATACAGCCTTCACAGCAAGAATAGACGCGGCAATTGCACCCTTGCTCTGCGAAACGGTGGGCCTGACGACAGCCGTCGTCACTCATCGCGGCGTCATGTGCTATGCACTCAGAACGTTTTTCGGCTTCCCTGAGGCGGAAGCGTGGACAACGACTGCACCCTACGGAGCGGTGGTAACTGCGGCTATCCGGCCCTGCGACTGTGAGGTGTTGCCGTGAATCCTCCGCATCTCGAAATCCGGGAGCTTGCGGCCTGGGGTCTGGATCGTCAGACCGACCGTGGTTCGCTTGCCTGCGAACATCTTCAGGACGCAGCATGTAAAGCACAGCGCAAGCTAGGAGTGCGTAAGCCGCATCAGGCGGAATCTCCTGTTTCCGTCGAGGAGACCCGAAATCTGTCCAGCGCACTTACTGCCCGGAGCGAAGCGATTGCGGCCAGCGGTGAATTCGATGGGCTTGCCTCGGAGCCTGCCATCGTCGATCTTCGCAAGCTCATTGCCTTCCAGCGGCGAATCGGATTCGCCGCTGACGGCTATTCTCCGATCGAACGTTTTCCAATCGAACAACGGGCGACATGGCAGCAACTTGTCGACCTAGCTCTTCCAATGGCCCGCATTCAGCCGTCTAACGCGATCTCCACAACCCCGGACGGTACGACTCTCACGGTTCGTACTCTATCACCGAATCTAACGATTCGATTTGCGCACGGTATGGATGGCAGTTTTGGTTCTATACGACTCCTTGCGCATTCGGGGAGCCCTTACATTGAGGTTGCCTCTTACCATGGTCGGTGGTTCCTGCGTGACGGCTATCATCGTTCGTTTCTTCTGCTGAAGCATGGTATCTGCCATGTTCCGGCCGTGGTTGTATACGCCGAGACGTTTGCCGAGGTGGGCGCTATCGGCAACCAATTCTTTGCGAAAGAAATTCTGTTTTCCGAGCGGCCGCCGATGGTGACGGATTTTCTCGATGAAGAGATTGCCGTTCGCTATCTTCGTCCGCAGCGGGAGAGAGTCGTGCAAGTTTTCATCCGAGAGTTGCAAGAGCAGGAATTGCAGGAGCCGGTACAGACCGGTTGCTATGAACAGGAGGGGTTATGAGTATTGCTACGAAACGAGGGGACGGCGGCCAGACCGGACTGGCCGGAGGCGTCCGCGTCTCAAAGGCGGATTTGCGCGTTGAGGCTTACGGGACGGTCGACGAATTGAACTCAATGCTGGGCTTCGCCAGAAGCATCTGTCAGAACCCGGAGATCTGTGCGGCGGTGCACGATATCCAGAAGACGTTGTTTCGCGTCGGGTCGGCGCTGGCAACTCCGCCTGAGAGCAAGAAAGCGGCGGCGCCGCTTTCCGCCACGGATGTGGACCGGCTTACGGACATGGTTCATGCCATTGAGGCGAAGGAGGGGATTCTTTCGGATTGGTCGCTGCCTGGAGCGCACGCTGAGTCTGCCGCCTTTGAAGTGGCCCGCACGGTCTGCCGTCGTGCAGAACGCTGCATTGTTCGTCTGGTGGAAAGCGGTGCTGTCATTCATCCTCAGGCGCTCCCCTATGTCAATCGTCTCTCCGACCTGATCTGGCTATTTGCGCGGCAGATCGAACTCGATTCCGGAGTGGATTCCCGTTTGCGCGACGAGCGGCACGCAGGCGCCCGGTGGTCGAGAGCGTGGTGATGAACCAGAAGAGCGGCTTTTCGCAAGACGAGAAGGACGCGGTATATCGCGTGCTTCGAGAGAGGCGGGATGTGCGCTCTGGGTATTTACCGCGTCCATTGGAAGATGCAACTTTGTGCCGGCTCCTGGACGCTGCGCATTCGGCACCTTCGGTCGGCCTGATGCAGCCCTGGAGATTTATCGTCGTGCGCGACGCGGCGCAGCGTGCCAGGGTGCATGAACTTTTCCAACGTGCCAACGAGGCTGCTGCGGCTTGCCATACGCAAGAACGCGGCGATATCTATGTGCGGCTCAAACTGGAGGGGTTGCTGGAGGCGCCTCAGCATCTGTGCGTGGTTTGCGAAGCAACGAGCGAGCGGGGACACGGTTTAGGGCGACATTCGATGCCGGAGACCTCGATCTATTCTGTCGTGTGCGCCATCCAGAATTTGTGGCTGGCAGCACGCGCTGAAGGTATCGGGGTGGGATGGGTCAGCATTCTCAATCCTCTTGCGGTCAAGGATCTGCTGCGAATCCCTCCGGACGTGGAGTTGGTGGCATATCTCTGCGTCGGCTATGTGGAGGAATTTGCTGAACGCCCGGATCTGGAACGTGCAGGGTGGGAAGAGCGGGCGAGCCTGACGTCGGTCTTGCGGTGGGAGTACTTCGATCGTCCATATTTCGATCAGCCGTACCGGCCTGGGGAGGACAGTCGATGAGCGCTCGGGCCATCATGGTGCTCGGCACCAGTTCGCATGTCGGCAAGTCACTCATGACGGCCGCACTGTGCCGCATCTTCGCGAGGGCGGGTTATCGCGTGGCGCCGTTCAAGGCGCAGAATATGTCGCTGAACTCTGCAGCCACTCCGGACGGGTACGAGATTGGGCGCGCTCAAGCGCTGCAGGCGGAGGCCGCGGGGATTGCGTCGTCTGTGCATATGAATCCGGTTCTGATCAAACCCAGCAGCGACAGCTCCTCGCAGATTGTGGTGCGCGGCAAGGTGTGGGGCCATCTGGATGCCCGCACATACCACGAACACCGGGTCATTACGCTGCTGCCCATCGTGGAAGAAAGTTATCGGGTGCTTGCCTCGTCCAACGACGTTATGGTGCTGGAAGGCGCTGGCTCTCCGGCCGAAATCAACCTGAAAGACAATGACATCGTCAACTTGCGGATGGCGAAGCTGGCCGATGCGCAGTGTTTGCTTGTGGGAGACATCGACCGCGGTGGCGTCTTCGCATCGGTGCTGGGCACATGCGAACTGCTCGATGAAGACGAGCGCGAACGCATCAGTGGATTTGTGATCAATAAGTTTCGTGGCGATCTGGCGCTGCTTTGGCCTGGAGTTCGCATGATGGAGCAGCGGATTGGGAAACCCTGTATGGGAGTGGTTCCGTATCTAGGGCACCTGTCGCTGGACGAAGAAGACAGTGTGGGGTTCGACCAGCGGGATCGAGCGATGTGGACGGAGCAATCGACTCCTTCGCGAAGATTGCAGATCGGTGTGATCGCGTTCCCGTCTATTTCCAACTTCACCGACTTCGATCCTCTCGAAGCAGAACCCTCCGTGGCCTTACAACATTTTCACGATCCCCGCGGTATCGCGTTGGCGGATGTCGTCATCCTGCCCGGCAGCAAGCAGACGGCGGACGATCTGCGCTGGATGCGAGACCGCGGATTCGATCGCGCCTTGCACCGTCATGCGACCAAGGGCGGACTGATCGTCGGCATTTGTGGCGGCTTCCAGATGCTGGGCCAAGAGATTCTCGATCCACGTGGAATGGAAAGTGTGGGAACGGAACAGGCGCTCCAGTTGCTCCCTATGCGGACGATCATGGCACGCGATAAGGTCACCGTTCCCGCACGCGGGACGCTTGTAAACGGCTCGCTGTTTGGTCAGGCGATCGCTGGCCAGACAATCGACCTCTGCGAGGTGCGGGGCTACGAGATTCACCTGGGCACGACCGAGTACATGGACGGAGCGGCGCCGTTTGCTTCCATTGTTCGGCAGAGTGATGCCCGGCAGGGCGATGGGACGCAGGCAGTTCCCGATGGATGCGTCTCGCAGGATCAGCGCATCTTCGGCACCTATCTGCATGGGATCTTCGATCATGATGCATTCCGGCATGCATTTCTGCGCGCATCTCGCGCAGCGCTTCTGATGCGCGCTCCAGCAGAGCTGCTTGCGTGGAGTGAACGACGCCGGGAACAGTTGGACCTGCTTGCGGATTCGTTTGGCAGCGCACTCGACCTCGATGCCATCTTTGGAATGGTCGGCCTGAGGATGCCCGGTCTGCCGCTTCGCCGGGATCGAGCTGAGAGGAGGCTTTCCTGATGCGGCTCGCGGAACTCGCTGCCGCCTATGCGCTGGACTGGTGCGTCGGCGACCCTGAATGGATGCCGCATCCGGTGCGGCTAATCGGTGGGAGTATTGGCGCTTCGGAACGTGTTCTCCGCCGCTGTGGTTCTGGAAAATACTTTGAATTGGCTACAGGTGGGATCATCGCCATTGGAGTACCTGCTGCGTCCGCGTTCTGTACTTATGCGGTCGTGAGGCAGGCCCGAAGTGTCCACCGGATGCTCGGAATCTCTGCCGAATTATGGCTGGCGTCCACGTGCCTTGCGACACGCAACCTGCTTGACGAGGCTGCACAGGTGATGAGGGCGCTGGAGACCGAAGATTTGGTGCGAGCGCGTCGACGGCTCGCACGCATCGTTGGCCGGGACACGAATGAACTTGATGAACAAGAAGTCTGCAGGGCCGTGGTGGAGACACTTGCCGAAAGCCTGTCGGATGGCATTATAGCGCCACTTTTGTATCTGGCGCTCGGAGGAGTGCCTCTGGCTATGGCGTACAAGGCAGTGAATACGCTCGATTCGATGATTGGGCACAGAGACGAAAAATATCTTTACTTCGGCAGAGTGGCGGCTCGCATAGATGATGTCGCAAACTACATCCCCGCGCGTATCTCTGCGCTTCTGCTGTGCATTGCGAGCGAATTGCTTCCAGAGACCAATGGCCTTCGTGGTTGGCGGATTTGGCACCGCGACGGAAGTAAGCACGCCAGTCCGAATGCAGGACAGGTGGAAGCGGCGATGTCCGGCGCGCTCGGAGTCCGGCTTGGCGGGACGAACCGGTATGGAAACGAAGTGACGGTGTCAGCGCATCTTGGCGACGAATTTCCGCCGCCAAACCGTTATGCCACGCGCCGTGCGTGGAAGGCGGTGGCTCTAGCATCGCTTCTGGGATTTGGAGGAGCGTTGTTTTTCGCGCTGCGAAAGAAAGATGCCTAGCGACTTCTTGCCCGCGCATGGAGGACAACTGCGTGAGCTGGCCACGGAGTTCGATATACCGGAGACATCGCTAATCGATTTCAGCGCCAGCATTCATCCGCTGCCCCCGTCCGATGCTCTCGTTGCCACACTTTGCGACGCCATCCGTGCGCGAAAAATACTGACCACCTACCCGGACATACACTACTCAGCTCTGAAACAGGCAATCGCCGAATACGCACATGTCGATGCACTAGCGATTGCGGTCGGCAATGGAGTGATGCCACTGCTCGACGCTGCCGTTCGTGCGCTCGGCCTGCGCAAGTGCCTGGTTCCGGTTCCCGCGTTCACCGAATACCGGAGCATTCTCAACGCTTGCGGTACAGAATTCTGCGGCTTGACGGGGACGCCTGAACGGGAATTCTCGATTGATATAGAACGCGTGGTCGCCCGACTGAAGGCCACGGGCGCGCAAGCTGTTCTGCTGGCCAATCCGCAAAGCCCATCTGGGCGGCTTATGCGGGCGGAAGAATTGGGCCGGTTGCACGAAGCGGCGTTTGCGCTGGGCGTAACCACCATCGTCGATGAGGCTTTTATTGACTATGTGCCTGGAGAGAGTATGTCCAAAACCGCCGCCGAATCGCTGGGGCTGGTGGTCTTACGCTCGTTGACTAAGTTTTTTGCGATGCCTGGATTGCGCGTTGCCTATGCGGTTGCTCATCCAGAGACGCGAGTTGCGATAGAAGCATTCGTGCCGGCGTGGCCTGTGGACTCGATTGCTGCGGAAGCAGCGCGATTGGCGTTGCAGGATCAGGCTTCCATTGCCGCAACTCGCGAGATAAATGCGCGGGAGCGCAGATGGTTGGCCGATCGGCTGCAGTCACTTGGGCTCAGAATCTTTCCGAGCGCGGCCAATTACCTGCTGTTGAAAACCGATGAAGACCGGAATGGCCTTGATCTCTGGCGAAGACTCATTGTTGAGCATCGTGTTGTCATCCGGTCCTGCGCAAATTTCGAGGGGTTGGATGAACACTACTTCCGGATCGGTGTACGCACCCGCTTCAAGAACCAGTTTCTGGTGGAAGCATTGACGGAGGTGCTGCGCTCCACATCCTTACCAGCAACTTCATAGACCGCGCGAAACGCATGTATGGCGCAAAACCGGTATTCCTTTTCTGTGTGCATCAGATGATTGGTCGAGTGATACTCAATAGCGACCCGTCTGCCGGGAGCGCGTGGGATTGAACATCCTTCCGGACTGTCAGCCTTTTCAGGGCTTAACTGTTAAATGTTTCCAATGACTTGGAACGCACGGACGACACCGTAAGTCATTGAAGATCACCCCAGGTCAAGAGTTTTGTGGGCTTTCTTGTGGGCGGAGAATGATGAGCATTCCTGCCAAATTCCAGCAGGCATCGATCCGAAGGCGTGCTATACTCGGTTTCGAAATGACGATAAAGACCAAATCCATGATGAGACGGCGCGTCAATCGCGCTCGGCCCTCGGGATTGGTCTGACCATTTTCGGTTTCTAAATTCAGACATTTCTCGAAGGCCCCGACCAAAAATCGGGGCCTTCGGCTTTTTGGCCGGTAGCCAAGCTGGAAAGGCACGTGACTGTTACTCACGCCATGCGCAGGTTCGAATCCTGCCCGGCCAGCCAAGTTTGCAGTGAACACACGGCTCGCTAGTTCAGTAGGAAGAACGCGGCTCTCATAAAGCCGTCGCGGATGGTTCGAATCCATCGCGAGCCACCAGTGGAGGGGCCTCCGGGAGGAGCAGTGGCTTATACCCACTTCGGCGCCAGATTAGCGCGGCTAGACAGGTTCAACTCCTGTACCCTCTACCAATTTTGTCGCGCGCCGGTAGTTCAACGGACCAGAACAGTTGGCCTACACCCAACAGATGCGGGTTCAACTCCCGAACGGCGCACCAGGCAGGATTAGCTCGAAGGTCGAGCCCGCGGTCGATAACCGCGAGGCGTTGGTTCGATTCCAACATCCTGCACCATTTTGATCTTGAACATGGGTGACTGGCAGAGATGGCTGATGCACTCGCCTCTTAAGCGAGACCAGGCTGGTTCGATTCCAGCGTCACCCACCAGATTCGCGGGATTGGCAGATATGGATATGCACTCGCCTTTTA
>Ga0187883_10000917_pt1 | contig 18340 bp, 13 predicted proteins | sample June2016WEW_20_1_2_FD_132966 | JGI IMG/M metagenome (GOLD analysis project Ga0187883, IMG submission 132966) | Peatland microbial communities from SPRUCE experiment site at the Marcell Experimental Forest, Minnesota, USA - June2016WEW_20_10 | ecosystem: Environmental > Terrestrial > Soil >...
CATGCGATGGCCACCGACGGCAGCCAGCTGTTCGTCGGCGGCGACTTCACCACGGTGGACTATGCGCCGCAGCAGGGCTTCGCGATCTTCCCGGCCACGCCGGATCCGGTCTACCCCCTGAAGCCGTCCGTGGCGCCGACCGTCACCAGCACCTCGGCGGGCGTCGACTCGGTTAGCTTCCCGGCGACGTACTCCCGCAGTGCCGGCACCCTGACGTACTCGATCTACCGGGATGGCGGCACCACGCCGATCGCCAAGCTGGTCGCGACGTCCTGGCCGTGGGCGCTACCGGTCCTGCACTACCAGGACACCGGGCTGGTGCCTGGCTCCAGCCATACCTACGCCTACCGGGTCAGCGACGCGATCCACACAACCTCGCTGTCGGCATCCTCCGCGGCCGTGACGGTGGCCTCAGTGAGCCCGGCCCCCTACCAGGCGACCGTGCTTGCGGCTAGCCCGTCATTCCTCTGGCCGCTCAACGACACCTCGGGCACGGCCGCCGACGCCTCGGGCCACAAGTTCAACGGCAGCTACGAGCCGGGCACGACCCAGGGCGTACCTGGCCCGTTCACCGGCCAGACGGCAACGGGCTTCGACGGGAACACCGGGCTGGTGACAGCGCAGACCGAGGTGACAGGCCCGCAGGCGTTCTCGATCGAGGGCTGGTTCAAGACCAGTACCGATGACGGCGGCAAGCTCATCGGCTTCGGCAATGACCAGACTGGCTTGAGTACCACCTTCGACCGGCACGTCTACATGATGAATGACGGCCAGCTGGTGTTCGGCATCTATAACGCCAAAACCGAGACCATCGAGACGCCCAACGTCTACAACGATGGCGCCTGGCATTACCTGGTGGCGACGTATAACTCCGCGGTCAGCTCCAACAACATGGCGCTATATGTCGACGGCCAGCTGGCCGGCACCAATACCAGCAGCTCCGCGCAGGCGTACAGCGGCTACTGGCGCGTCGGCGGCGACAACCTGAGCAGCTGGAACCTGGACCCCTGGGGCAGCGACAGCCAGGGCACGACCCAGCCGCACAGCTACTACTTCAACGGCACGATCGCGGACGTCGCGGTCTACCCGACCGCGCTGTCGGCGGCACAGGTCGCCGCGCACTACGCGGCGGGGCTGCACCAGCAGTAGAAAGAATCGGGCGGAAGCATGAAAAGAGTTATTAACGTCGGATAAAGTAAGTGCCGATGGTGACCGATCTCATGGGCCGACACGCCGCGGCCAGCCAGCGCGGCCCGGCCGGGTGGGACCTGGCCGGGATCGTGGCGGTCACGGTGATCGCCGCCACCGGAATGCGGTCCTGGGCTGCCGCGGCCATGGCGGGCCAATGCCGCCGCGGCCCCTGCTGGCCAGTCGGGCCCTCGGGCGGATCGGCCAGCCTCCGGTGGGGCGCGTGACATGGCGCCAGTCCGGCTCAGGCCACCTGTGGTGGCAGGGCCGCGGCTGGCGGTCTGCCGCGGTCGCCGCAGCCGCGATAGCGCTCGCGGTGGCGCTGGGCGTCACCCTGCTGGCCGGCTCGCCCGGCAGCGGGCGGGCCCTGACGGCACCGGGTGCCAGTGCGCAGAAGGTCCCGGTCTTCCCGGCGTTTTCCCTCGCGCCGGCCCGCGGTGCGCTGTTTGGCGCGGTGGTGCAGACGACGGGCTACTCCGGGCCTGACGCGCAGCGGAAAGCCGTGGCGGCCTTCGAGCGCGCCATCGGCCGCAGGCTCGCCATCGACAGCCTGTATGTGCCGTGGACCGGGCCGATGCCCTCGACCACCGCACGGTGGGACCTGGCCCGCGGCACCATCCCGATGATCACATGGGCCATGGCCCGCGCGAGCCGGATAGCCGCCGGGGCCGATGACCGCACGATCCGGGCGGAGGCGCTGCAGCTCAAGGCGCTGCGCGCGCCGGTCCTCCTGCGCTGGTTCGCCGAGATGAACCTCGCGAGGAACGTGGCGTATGCCGTCTCGCCGGCGACCTTCGTGGCGGCCTGGCGGCGGATCCACGCCATTTTCGCGCGCGCGGGCGCGACCAATGTGCGCTGGATCTGGTGCCCCAACGACTCGGGCTTTTCCCAGGGAACTGCGCAAGCCTATTATCCGGGCAGCGCATACGTAAACTGGATATGTGCCGATGGCTTCAACTGGGCGCCGGAGATTGCCGGTGCGAGCTGGGCTTCGTTCTGGCAGATCTTCTCGTCGTTCTACCGCTGGGGCCGCTCAACCGGCAAGCCGATGCTCATCGGCGAATTCGGCACCCTGGAGGGGACGCCAGGAGCGAAGGCCGCCTGGTTCGCCCAGGCTGATCGCACGCTCCGCAGGCAGTTCCCCGCGATCCGGGCTGTCGTGTACTTCGAGTCCGATCATCTGGACTTCGGCCGGTATTTCGACTGGAGCGTGACTTCGTCGCGGTCAGCCCTCACCGCCTTCCGCGCATTTGCCCATGATCCATACTTCAGTGCCAGGCCCCCGACCTGAGCTGCCTCGCGCAGCGATTGACGTCAGGATACCGAGATGACTGCACTAGCCCTGCCGGAGCCTTACGACGCCGCGGCCGAACCGCGCACGATCGACCTGCGCGAGTACTGGCTGATCGTCCGCCGCCGGTGGGTGCTCGTCGTGGTCATCACGATGATCGGCGCCATCGCCGGGGCGGGATATGCCTTCACGTCAGCGCCGAGCTACGCAGCGACGTCAACGGTGGTGGTCACCGCCCTCACCCAGGGCCCGCTCAACCAGACTTCGCAGGTGAACCAGCAGGTCAACATGAGCACGGAGCAGGCTGTTGCCCAGTCGCCCCCGGTCATCACGCGGGCGGCCGGGATCATCAACGCCCAGCCGGCCGCGCTGCAGGCTGCGGCGGCCAACCGGCTGAGCGTTGCAGTTCCGGCAAGCACGTTGACCACCTCGAACGTGCTGCAGATCACCTGGAATGCGGCCACCCCGCGGGCCGCGCAGGCGGGCGCCGACGCCTTCGCCACCGCATACTTGTCCTACCGGCACCGCGAGCTCGCCGGTCAGATCGCGGGCATCGAGTCCGTCCTTAACAAGCAGGTGGCCACGCTCGACAGGGAGATCACGCATCTGACCGGAGAGCTTGGCCGGACCTCTTCCGCGCACCAGAGCCTCGCCATCAGGCTGAACGAGCTGACCGGCCAGGCGAGCACTGCTGATAGCCAGCTCGCTTCGCTGCCGACCTACAACGACAGTGGCGGCGCTGTCATCGGCGCCGCCCGGCCCAGCACGCCGTCCGGCCTTGGGCACCTGGCCATCCTCGTCCTCGGCACTCTGCTCGGCCTGCTCATCGGGCTCGTGGTGGCCGCCGTGCGCGATGCCTTCGACGACCGGGTGCGCAACCCGGCCCAGCTGGAGCGCGCGCTTGGAGCGCCCACCCTGGCAGTCCTCCCGCCAGCGCCGGACGTTCCCGGCGGCAGCCGGGACGGCGCGCAGCCGCGTCAGGTACCGGCCATTTCCACCGCAGGGAGCCCGGACAGCCGGGCCGCCGAGGCCGTCAGGGCACTGCGGGCCACGCTGGTCGCGGTGGCGGCGCGGCGAAGCCTGCGCACGATCCTCGTCGCCGCCGCCGACGGCAGCGTCTCGTCCAGCTGCATTGCCGCCGAGCTCGGCGTGGCGCTCGCCGAGTCAGGCCGCCGGGTCCTGCTGGTCGCCGCCGATATGCGCGGCTCGGCGCTACCGCAGATCTTTGACTTGCCGAACACCACCGGGCTGAGCGACCTCCTGGTCGGCGGCGGCGATCCCGAGGTGCTGACCCGGCAGCCGAAACAAGCCGGCGGGGTGACGCTGCCTGGCTTTATCGCTAAACGGCTGGGGGTGCTCCCGAGCGGGCCACAGATGGTGCGCGCGCTCTCGATCCTGGATTCCGGCGCCATGGTCGGGCTGTTGCAGGGCCAGCGCGAAGCTTACGAGTTCGTGGTGCTCGATTCTCCTCCCGTGACCGTGGCCGCCGATGCCCTTGCCATCGCGGGAAGAGTTGACGGCGTGGTCGTCATCGCTGGTGCCGCGCGCACCAGCGGCCGGTCCGTTGAGGACCTGCGGCGCAGGCTGGATCAGGTCGGCGCGGCGTTGATTGGCGGTGTCTTCATCGACATGGGCAAGGCCGGCCGTCATCGGCAGCGGTCGGCAGGACCGCAGCTCGCCGGCCGCCCGCCGGTAGCCGGCCCGGACCGCCGTGCGCTCGGGCAGGCGGCGGCCCCCGTCCGGCGGCCGCCCACTGCCACCAGGCCCATGCCTGCCATTCCTGATGACGCGGCGTCGAGGGCTGCCGGTGGTCCCGTGCAGCGGCCGATGTGAGTACGCCGCTCCTTTACGGTCGGCGAGTTCGCGGTCAGCTGGGAGCGGTGCCCGGCACCCGGCAGCCAGGCGGCCCGGCAGCCCGCGCCCAGCTCCGGCCGGGGACCTGGCCGCTGGTCGTGCTCTTCGTCTGGTTCCCCGCCTGGTGGCTGCTCGGGCTGGGCTCCTTCACCTGGATCATCGTGCCGATCCCGATGCTGGCCTCGCTGATCTGGCGGCAGCGGCTCCGCGTGCCGGTGGCCTTCATCCTCTGGCTCGCGTTCACCAGCTGGGTCCTGCTGTCCGGTCTGCAGCTGGAAAGCGGCACGAAGATCATCACCTTTTGCTACCGGCTTGCCCTTTACGCCGCGGCGGGCGTGCTGTTCGTCTACACCTACAACCTGCCGCGCTCGACCGTGCTCGATACGAAGATCCTGCGCATCCTCACGGCCTTCTGGATGATCGTGGTGGCCGGCGGCTACGCCGGCATCCTGGTCGGTGCGCACACGTTCACGCCGCCCTTCGAGACGCTGCTGTCACCCGGGCTGCGCAGCCAGCCGTTCGTTCAGGAGCTCGTCCAGCCGGTCTTCGCCGAGGTGCAGGGATTCCTCGGCTACCCCATCCCGCGGCCGGCGGCGCCGTTCACCTACAGCAACTACTGGGGCGGCAACGTGGCCGTGCTGACCCCGGTGGCCATTGCCGCGGCCTTGGCCGCCGGGCGGGGCGCCCGCCGCAGGCTCATCGTCGCCGTGCTCATCGCGTCGCTCGTGCCCATGGTCTTCTCGCTGAACCGCGGCATGTTCCTCTCCCTGGGCATCGGCATCGTGTACGTGACCCTCCGGCTGGCCCAGCGCGGCCGCCTCGCCGCGCTCGGATCGCTGCTCGCCCTCGCCGCGCTCGTGGCTCTGATCTTGGTGGCGACGCCGCTCGGGCATCTCGTCGCGGCCAGCTTCTCCAGCACTCACGGTCGCAGCAATGCGACCCGCCTCTCGGTTTCCCAGCAGGCGATTGCGGGCGCGCGGCAGTCTCCCGTCTTCGGCCACGGTGAGCCTCAGCCGGTGCCGGGCCAGAGCCGCCTGCCGGCCATCGGCACCCAGGGCCAGCTGTGGACCGTGCTGTACTCGAACGGCTTTCCGGCGGCCATCTTCTTCGTCGGCTTCTTCACCGCGGTGCTGTGGCAGACGCGCCGGGCGCGCGGCATGGCCGGGCTGTGGCTGCACACCGTCCCGCTCGTCGCGCTCCCGCAGATCGTCGTCTATGGCTGGCTGCCGGTCGAGCTGCAGGTGGTGATGGTCGCTGCGGCACTTGCCTACCGCTACAGCTGGCGGCCAGCCGGCCGGCCCGGCCCGGGTGCGCCCGGACCGGGCCGAATGGAGGCCGGCGTTCCCCCCCTCGGCGGCGCCGGGCCAGGGCGAGCTATCCGTGCTCGGTCGCCGTGATCCGCCGGGGCGCGGCGGCGGCGGTCTCGCCGGAGGCTGCCGTGGTGGCACGCGGATCGGTAGTCAACCTGGTCGCCATGGTGACCGGGGCGGTGCTGACCTTCGGCTTGACCGTCCTCGTGAGCCGCTGGCTGCAGCCGGCCGGCGCCGGCGCGCTCTTCGAGCTGATCGCGCTGTTCACGATCGCGTCGAACACCCTCGAATTCGGCGCCGATACCGGCCTTCTCCGCTGGATATCGCGTGCGCGCGCCGTCGGCGGCCTGGCCCAGGTGCGCAGGCTCGTGGTGATCGCGCTGCTACCGGTAGCGATTATCGGTACCGCAGCCGCCACGGCCATCTGGGTGGCAGCACCCGAACTGGCGCGCGCGTTCCTCCGTGGCCTGCCGCACGGCGGTGGCGTGGTGGACATCCGGATCGTCGCGCCGCTGGTGCTGCTCGGCGCGCTGTCAGCCTGTCTCATTGACGGTGCGCGAGGCTTCGGCCGGATGTGGCCGTACCTGGCCATCGAGGGCCTGGGCAAGCCGACGGCGCGGATGGCCCTGGTGCTCTGCGCGCTCGTCGCAGGGCTAGGCCTGCCCGGGGCCGTCATCGCCTGGGGGATCCCGGTCGCGGGCGGGCTGGCGGCCAGCGCGCTCATCTTCGCCGGCATCCTCAGGGCAGAGGTCCCGGTGCGGGTGGTGCCCCGGGAAGGCCCGGGGCGCCGGCGCGCGCAGGGCGGCGCCGCGCTGCGCCCGCCACGGCGCCCGCCACGGCGCCCGCCGCTGTACGCGGCAACGCGGCGCGGCATCCCCGACCCGCCGCGCCGCGCGGGCAGGCACCGCAGGCCGCCAGGTCAGGCGGATGACCGGCGCCAGGGGCTGGGCGCGGAGTTCTGGCGCTTCACCGCCCCGCGCGCGTTCCAGGGCACCTTTCAGGTGGTCATCCTCTGGCTGGACATCCTGCTGGTCGGCGCGATGGTCTCGCGCTACGCGGCGGGTGTCTACGCTGCGGTCAGCAAGCTCGCGCTGGTCGGCACGTTCGTGCTTGAGGGAAACCGGCTCGCGATCGGCCCCCAGCTCAGTGCCCTGCTGGCGCGCCGCGAGTACGATCGCGCCGCGGCCCTGTTCCAGACCGCGACCCGCTGGCTGATGCTGGCTTCCTGGCCGCTGTATATAGCCTTCGCCATCTTCCCGGCCGTCGTACTCGGCATCTTCGGGCCCCGCTACACGGCGGGCGCCGCGGCGCTCGCCGTGCTCTCCCTCGCCATGCTCGTCAACTTGGGGACCGGCAACGTGACGGTGGTCTTGCTGATGGGCGGGAAGAGCTCCTGGAGCGCGATCAACGCGGGGGCCGCGCTCATCGTCAATATCGGCCTGAATCTCCTGCTGCTGCCGCACCTTGGCATCCTGGGCGCGGCCATCGCATGGGGAGCCAGCATCGTGGTGGACAACGTCACCGCCATGATCGAGTTGCGGTGGGTGCTCGGGCTGGCGCCCTTCGGCCCCGGATACGGGCTCGTCGCGGCCGTGACCGTGGGCTGTTTCGGCGTTACGGGCATCGCGTCCCGCGCCGTGCTGGGCGAGACGCTGCCGGCCCTGGCCGTGGCGCTGGCGACCGGTATGGTGGCTTTCGCGGCGGTCTTGTATGCTGCGCGGGCGCCGCTGCAGCTGGCCGTGATGGCCGCGGCCTTGCGCGCACGGGCCGTGCCCGCTGGGACGAGCCAGCCCGGCCAGCGGGCGGCCTAGGCGGAGACGACAGGTCAACAGGGCCCGAGCGGGATGAATCGAGAGCGGGAGCACTGATGACCCAGCAAGGGCTGATGACCCAGCAGGCGCAAATGACCCAGCAAGTCAGGGGGCCGGCGAACCGCGCCGCCCGCGAGGCCGCCAAGCAGGTGCTGCGGCGGTACGGTGCGGTCACCTCCGGACTGCGGCGCGGCCCAGACTTCGTCATCATCGGCGCGAAGCGCGGCGGCACGACCTCCCTCTACAACTACCTGCTCGAGCACCCGTCCATCCGGCCGCTCTTCCCCGGCCGCCAGCACATCAAGGGCGTCCACTACTACGACTCGAACTACGCCCTCGGGCTGCGCTGGTACCGCTCGCATTTTCCGCTCGAGGTCGGCGGCCCTCTCGAGGTCGGCGGCCGTCACATCGCGCGGCCTGGCCTGCGGCCGGCCATCGCCGGAGAGGCAAGCCCCTACTACTTCTTCCACCCGCTCGCGGCCCACCGGCTGGCCCGCGATTTCCCGGGAATCCGGATCATCGTGAACCTGCGCGACCCGGTGGATCGCGCCTACTCGCACTTTAAGGAGGCGACCTACCACGGCCGTGAGACGCTGAGCTTCGAGGCGGCGCTGGACGCCGAGGACGAGCGGCTGCGCGGCGAAGCCGAGCGGATCGCGGCCGAGCCCGGTTACCTCAGCGCGGCGCACGAGCACCTTTCCTATTTTGCCCAGAGCCGGTACCTGGACATGCTGCCGCGCTGGTTCTCGCTGTTTCCCCGCGAGCAGTTCCACATCACGGCGAGCGAGGACTTCTACGCTGACCCCGAACGCCACGTCAATGAGATCTGGCGATTCCTCGGCCTCGAGCCGCGGAAGCTCCTGAGCCGGACCAGGCACAACCAACGGGCGGCTCCCGGCATCCGGCCGGAGACCCGCGAGCGCCTCCAGGACGCCGTCGCTGACCATAACCGCGGCCTCGAGGAGCTGCTGGCGCGCTCGCTGCCATGGCCTGCAAGCAAGCAGCCGGCTCATTGACCAGGCCCGGGGGGCCGGTCAGCGAGACCTCGGTGGCGATGAGGCCGCCTCCGCCGCGCCGGGCCGCGCCGTGGCCGTCGGTAACGGCGATCGTGGCGACCCGCGACCGCCCGGCCAAGCTGGCCAGGGCCGTCCAGAGCATAGCTGGCCAGTCCTACCCGGGCGAGCTTGAATGCGTGATCGTATTCGACCAGAGCAGCCCCGCGGCGGTGGACGTCGAGCTGCCGGCCGGCCGGCGGGTCCGCCTCCTGACGAACACCCGCGCGCCGGGGGCAGCGGGCGCGCGCAACACCGGCATCGCGGCCAGCGACGGCGCACTTGTCGCGTTCTGCGATGACGACGACACCTGGCATGCCGACAAGCTCCGGCTCCAGGTCGAACGGCTGGACGGGGCCTCGGCCGGCTTCGTGGCCTGCGGGATGAGCATTCATTACGCTGACCGCGTGGTCGCCCGGCCGGCCCCCAGCTCCGTCAGCCTGCAGCAGCTAGTCCGTAAGCGCTTCCCCGAGCTCGTTTTTCCCACGCTTGTCGTGCAGCGGGACGCGCTGGCCGAGATCGGATTGCTGGACGAGCAGATTCCAGGCAGCTACGGAGAGGATTACGACTTCTTCCTGCGCGCCGCGCGGCGCGGGCCGATCGTCGCGGTCGAGCGGCCGCTCGTCGACGTGTTCTGGCACCAGCAATCGTTTTTCGCCCAGCGCTGGCAGACAATCATCGACGGCCTCGGATACCTGCTGGGCAAGCATCCCGAGCTGACTACAGATCCCCGGGGGAAGGCAAGGATCGAGGGTCAGGCCGCCTTCGCGCAAGCCGCCCTGGGACATCGGGCGGCGGCCTGCGGGGCCAGCGTGCGCGCGCTGCGCGGCAACCCGCTGGAGCGGCGGGCCTACCTGGCGCTCGCGGTCGCCGCCGGCGTCATCCCGGCCTCCTCGATCGTCCGCCTCGCGAACCGGCGGGGCCGGGGGATCTAGCGAATGACCGGTGCGTCCCGGGGGATCTGGCGAATGACCGGTGCGTCCCGGGGGATCTGGCGAATGACCGGTGCGTCCCGGGGGATCTGGCGAAATGACCGGTGCGGCCGGGGATCTGGCGAATGACCGGTGAATGTGCGGCTGAGGTAGCCCTAGACTCCCCTTCATGCAACCGCCACCCCCTGTGCCAGCCGTCCTCGTGATCCGCCGTCCGGCCGTGGCCCGAGGCCTGGCCGCGGCAGCCGGCCTGCTGCTCGCGGCCGCCCTCGCGGCCTGCAGCTCGTCGGGTTCGCCGTCGGCCGGCGCTACCCGGCCGGCGGGCTCGAGCACGTCCTCGTCGGCTTCCTCCTCGTCGGGCTCCTCCTCGTCGGCCGCGCCTTCATCGGGTAGTTCGAGCCCGGCCAGCGGCGGCGCCGGCACGGCGGCGGCGAAGCGAGCGGCGCAGCGGAAGGCCATTCCCGGGCTCATCGCCTTCAACGGCACCTTGCGGCTGACCGGCGCGGCGGAGCAGCGCTCGCCGTTCACGGCCTTCCCCGGCGTCACCAGCCCGGCCAGCTCGTGCGCCCGGCTGGCCGCCGGGGGAACCCCGGTCCCGTCGGGGCAGGAGCCCGGGTTCCGGATCCCCGCGCCGGCCCCCGGGAGCCCCGTGTACTTCATCGCCGAGGTCTCGCCGTACCACGGCCCCGGCACCTACGGCAAGGCCTCCATCCTCGCGGGCGCCGGGAGCTTCATGGTCGGCAACGCCGCCTACGACCCGCTCGCCGCCACGGCCAGTACTTCGATCACCTTCCGGGCCAACGGCTCGGGCACCTTTACCTTCCGCAACGCCCTGGCGGCGAAGCCAGCCACCGGAACCGTCTCAGGCTCGGTCAGCTGGAAATGCTCGGGCTGACCGGTGGGGGCTGACGGGTCGGGCTGGCGGGTCGGGCTGACCGGTCGGGCTGGCGGGTCGGGCTAGACGGGTCGGGCTTCGTGTCGGGCTGACCGGCCAGGCCGGTGGCCAGCAGGCAGCCTCGGACAACACTGAGCCATTCCTTCTGAGCAGACCGATCCCCGCCGCAATGATGGATTATCGCGTGACAGACGTGACTGGGAGGCTTGACTGACTGGGGCGCTTAAGTGACCGAGAGGCTTGACTGACCGAACGGCTTAACTGACCGAACGGCTTAACTGACAGAGAGGCTTAACTGAATGCGTCGGCATCTTCTCGTGGCGCTCTGGCCCGCTGGCCTGGCTGCCATCGCGGCGGCCACGGTCATCGCGGCGCGACGGGCGCCGGTCTCCCCGGCGCCGGTCTCCCCGGGCCCGGCCGCCGGTGACCAGGACCAGGCCGCGGCGGAGCCAGCAGACTCCGCTGACCAGGCCGGGCGCGATGGCGGTCCGCTGAGCGTGCCCGCCGGTACCGGGGAGCCCGGCAACGCGGGACCGGCCTCCGGTGTCGCCGGTATCCGGGGCACCCTTGGCTGGCCTTCCGTGCCCGCGGCAGCGCGCCCTGACTGGGTGCCTGGCCTCATCCGGCTTGGCGCCATCGGCGGTGCCGGGGGCATCGTGTCCTACGGTGTGATGGCGCTGCTTGGACCGCCGGTCGTGAACCATGGCCTGGCCATCGACGAACCGGTCTTCCGGTGGACTAACAGCCATCAGGTGGACTGGTGGGCGGCCGTCATGTGGCGGCTCAACAAGGTCGGTGATACCTGGACGACCTGGGGCGCGGCCGGCGCCGCCGCTGTCTGCCTCGGGGTGAGCTGGCGCAAGCAGCGCTGGCTGCCGCCGGCTGCGCTCGGGACGGCAATGCTGGTGGATCACTATGCCACGGGCACGCTTCAGCGCACCTTCAACCGGCTCGGGCCGCCGACCAATCCCCTGGGGACTTACCCGTCAGGCGGCACTGACCGGGTAGTCCTGTTCCATGGCCTGATCGCGCACATGCTCTGGCGAGAGTTCAGCGGCAGCCGCCGCGGGAAGATCTGGGCCATCGGCGCGGTGACCGCCCTCTCCTTTAGCCAGGCTTACTGCCGTGAGTACCTCAGCCAGCACTGGTTCACCGACATCATCAGCGGGCTGCTCTACGGGGTCGCGCTGCTCGTGCCGTTCATCGCCGCGGTCAGGCTGATCGCCGGCCCGGCCGGCGTGGAAGCCGAGCGGCGCAGGACCGGGCTCGCCGCGGCTCCCGCGTAACCGGGCATTCCGCGGCGCCAGGCCACCTCGAACGGCGGGTGGTCAGCGTGCTGAATGCAAATGCTCCGGCGATGGCTGGCGAGGCCAGTAAACGCTCCGTTAATGAGATGTAACGGATAGGTAGCCAATTTGTCACGCGCGAGCAGATATGCCGGCAAAGCGCTGCCAGCCCAATAACAGAGGCGGCAAACTGGAACACCCAGGGCGCCCAGGCGCGCGCCGGTCTGGTTGAGCTGGCTGACGAGGAGCAGGTATGAAGCCGCTGAGAGCCCTATTCGGCGCCACCACGGTGGCACTCGGCGCCGCGATGGTCACGATGCCGGCGCTGACGGCGCCAGCGGCCACCGCGGCGACCTCGGCACCGCGTGCGGCTGTGGTCAGCCGGGACGTCAGCCGGGCGGCAGGCCAGCCCGACGGCGGCGTTAATTCGTCGGCCTCGTCGTCCTGGCAGACGGACAACATCGTCTGGGCGCTCGCCTACGCCAAGGGCGTGGTGTACGTGGGCGGCCAGTTCACCTCGGTCCGGCCGCCGGGCGACCCGGCGGGCACCGGCACCGTCGCGCGCACGTACCTGGCGGCGTTCAGCTCGACCACAGGCGCCCTGATCAAGTCGTTTGATCCGAAGATCACGAGTACCTCGTCGTCGCCGGGGGTGTACGCGCTGGCGGTGTCGCCGGATGGCAAGACCCTGTATGCGGGCGGTACCTTCAATCACGTCAACGGGTCCCCCCGGGGTAACCTGGCCGCGTTCAGCACCGCGAAGGGCGCGCTGACCAGCTGGCGGCCGACGGCGGGCAGCAAGGTGAACAGGATCGCGGTCTCCCGCAGCGGGTCGAGCATCTACCTCGGGGGCTTGTTCGCGAGCGTGGACGGGGTGGCCCGCACCTACGCCGGCGCGGTGAACGCGGCGGGGAACCTGCTGCGGTGGGCCCCGGTCCTCGACGGCCCCCTGTACACCCTCGCGGTGCCGCCCAACGGCTCGCAGGTCCTGCTCGGCGGCTACTTCCAGACCATCAACGGCGTGACGCAGAACGCGGCCGGAGCGGTGGACCCGACGACCGGGCGGGTCAACGTTCGGTGGGGGGCGAACATCGTCCCGTGGCACCCGGGCACCTGCACCTCGACGGTCAAGGACATCGTGGTCAGCGGCAGCACCGCCTACCTCACCGCCGAGGGCAACGGCGGCGGCTGCTTCGACGGCGACTTCGCCGTGCGCCTGGGCGCCACCGACAAGGCCACCGACTCGCTGGCCTGGCAGAACGACTGCCTGGGCGCGACCCAGGCGCTGGAGGTCGTCAACGGCTGGCTGTTCAAGGGCTCGCACGCGCACGACTGCGCGTACGCGCCTGGCGGCTTCCCGCAGGTTGACCAGGGCAGCGGCTGGGTCACCTGGCACCTGCTCGACCAGTCGCTGGCCAGCGGCACGCTCGGGCACTGGACGCCCGACACCAACGTGGGCACGACCGAGCTGGGCGTCGGCGACCTCGGTCCGCATGCGATGGCCACCGACGGCAGCCAGCTGTTCGTCGGCGGCGACTTCACCAAGGTGAACGGCAAGCGGCAGCAAGGCTTCGCACGCTTCGGGCGGGGACCCGACCAGGCGCGGCCAAGCACGCCGGCCGCGCCGGCCGTCACCAGCACCGCCAGGGGCGTGGACTCGGTGACCTTCACCGCCGTGAGCACGCCCGATGTCGGCACGCTCAGTTATCAGATCTACCGTGACACACGCAAGACACCGGTCGGCACCGTGACTGCGACGTCGTGGCCGTGGGCGCTGCCCGTCCTGCACTATCGCGATGCGGGCCTTCGGCCTGGTTCACGGCATACCTACCGGGTGCGGGTCAGCAACGGCACGCACTACTCGTTGATGTCACGGCCCTCTGCGCTGGTCAAGGTGTCCGCCACGAACCCGCCGCGCAGTTACGCGCGGACCGTGCTGCGAGACAAGCCGTTCCTCTTCTGGCTCCTTGACCAGACCTCAGGCAAGGTCGCGGCCGACTCGTCATCGCACCACTTCAACGGCCGCTACGAACCGGGCACGAGACTGCGGGTGTCCGGCCCGATCGCCGGCTCCAGGGTCACCGCCACCAGTTTCAACGGCCGCTACGGCCTGGTAACCGCCGCGAAGCCGGTGGCCAGCCCGCGGGCGTTCTCGATCGAGGGCTGGTTCAAGACCACCACCAACACCGGCGGCATGCTCGTCGGCTTCGGCAACCACCAGACCGGCGCGAGCACTCGGTACGACCGCCACGTCTACATGATGAACGACGGCCAGCTGGCGTTCGGCGTGTACAACCCGGCCCTGAAAGACCCGATCCAGGCCATCGAGTCACCCAACGTCTACAACAACGGCCAGTGGCACTATGTGGTCGCGACCTTTGGCCCGCGGGCGGGCTCGGGCCAGCTGGCGCTGTACGTCGACGGACGGCGGGTCGCCGCCATGACGACCAGCTCAGACCAGAGCTACGTTGGCTACTGGCGGGTTGGCGGCGACAACCTGGGCGGCTGGAACCTGGACCCGTGGGGCAGCAACAGCCAGGGCACCACCGAGCCGCACAGCTATTATTTCGGCGGTTCGATCGGAGCTGTCGCCGTTTACCGGTACGCGCTCTCGGCGGCGCAGGTCGCGGCGCATTATGCGGCCAACGCGCTGAGTCATTAGCCGGCCCTAGCCCGGATCGGAGGCCAGCAGCCTGGCGGTGAACGGCACGAGCGGCAGCGCCTGCCATTCGGGCCGGGTGCACCAGCGCGCATAATCGCCGGGCCGCTCGGGCGAACCAGGCTCGCCCGGCAGTACGGTCGCGCGAGCGGCTGATCAGCACCGTGTGCCAGGCTGGGCGGATGACGCGTGCTCGGCTGGATAAGCGGCCTGGTGAGGTCGCGGCCATGTTTGACCTGGTCGCTGACCGCTATGACCTGCTCAACGACGTGCTATCGGTCGGCCAGGACCGGCTGTGGCGCCGGGCGGTGGCCAAGGCGGTCGGCGCGGTGCCCGGTGAGCTTGTTCTCGACCTGGCCGCGGGCACCGGCACCTCGTCCCGCAGCTTCACGATGGCAGGGGCGCGCTGCGTGGCGTGTGACTTCTCGCTCGGCATGCTTCAGGTGGGCGCCCGCAAGCCGGCCAGCGGAGTCCGCTTCGTAGCGGGCGATGCGCTGGTGCTCCCGTTTCGGGATTGTTCCTTCGAGGCCGTCACGATCTCGTTCGGCTTGCGGAACCTGGCCGACCCGCACGCCGGGCTGGCCGAGATGCTGCGCGTCACCAAGCCGGGCGGGCGGCTGGTGATCTGCGAGTTCGGCAAGCTTCCCGGCCGGCTGAACGATCTCTATGAGGCTTACCTGACGACCGCGCTGCCACGCATCGCGCGCCGGGTATCGGGCAACGCCGCGGCATATGACTACCTGACCGAGTCGATCAAGGACTGGCCGCCCCAGCAGGAGCTGGCGCGGCGGATCGGCGCCGCCGGATGGTCGGCGGTGCGCTGGCGTAACCTGACGATGGGCGTCGTCGCGATCCACAAAGCGCAGCGGCCCGAATAGGGCCGCGCGGCGGTCTTGATAGCGTGCGCGATGGCCTGGTGCTGCGCGGGGGCGGCGGATAGCCAGGCCGTACGGACGGTTTAGACTGAACCGCGAAAAGTACTTGTGAAGTGGTTCACAAGATAGTCAGGACGCGTTCGTGACTGAGCAAGCTCCCCCTTCCGGCCCCTCGCGCGGTGGCGATAGCGCCGACGTGATCGTCGTCGGGGCCGGCCCGGCCGGCTCTGCGGTGGCGTTCTACCTCGCGACGGCTGGCCTGGACGTGCTGGTGCTGGAGAAGACCCATTTCCCGCGGGAGAAGGTCTGCGGCGACGGCCTGACCCCGCGGGCGGTCAAGGCGCTGACCGGGATGGGCGTGCCCATCGCCGAGGAGGACGGCTGGCTGCGTAACAAGGGCCTGCGGATCATCGGCGGCGGCGGCCGGATCGAGCTGCCGTGGCCTGAGATGTCCAGCTACCCGGGCTTCGGCCTGGTCCGCAACCGGCTGGATTTCGACGAGATCCTGGCCAGGCACGCGCAGAAGGCGGGCGCCCGGCTGCTGGAGGGAATCAATGTCAGCGGGCCGATCCTCGACGACCGCACCGGTGCGATGGTCGGGGTCACCGCGCGGGCGGCCGCGTCAGAGGGGCCGGCGCAGCGGAGGTTCCGCGCCCGTCTCGTCGTCGCGGCCGACGGGAATTCGTCCCGGCTGTCGGTGTCCATGGGCCTGCGCAAGCGAGACGACCGGCCACTCGGCGTCGCGGTTCGGACCTACTACACCAGCCCCCGCCACGACGACGACTACCTGGAGGCATGGCTGGACTTGTGGGACGGCAGCTCGCTGCTGCCCGGTTATGGCTGGATCTTCGGGATGGGCGACGGGACGTCCAACGTGGGGCTCGGCCTGCTGAACACCAGCTCGGCGTTCGGCAACATCGACTACAAGGACCTGCTGAAGCGCTGGCTGGGCGCGATGCCCCCGGAATGGGGCTTCGCCGAGGAGAACAGGACCGAGCCGGTGCGCGGCGCGGCGCTGCCGATGGGGTTCAACCGGACGCCGCATTACACCAATCGCTTGCTGCTCGTCGGCGATGCGGGCGGCATGATCAACCCGTTCAACGGCGAGGGCATCGCCTACGCGCTCGAATCCGGTGAGATCGCGGCCCGGGTGATCGTGCAGGCGCTGGCCAGGCCGACCGCCGCTGGCGCCGAGATGGTGCTGCAGAGCTACCCGCGCCTGCTGAAGGATGCCTACGGGGGCTATTACACCCTCGGCCGCCAGTTCGTGAAGCTGATCGGCCAGCCGTCGTTCATGAAGTTCGCGACCAGGCACGGCGTCAAGCGCCCGGCAATAATGCGCTTCACCATGAAGCTGCTCGGCAACCTGACCGAGACCCGCGGCGGCGACGCAGTGGATCGGATGGTTAACGCACTGTCTAAGATGACGCCGGCGGCCTAGCCAGCCGGACACAACTGCGCGGGCGTCCGCGGCGCCCGGCAACCGATAGGAGGTGATGGCCGATGAGCCTTTATGTTCCGATCATCGTGCTCGGGGCGCTGGGCGCAATCTTCGCCATCTTCTCGCTGGTCATGGGATCGCTGGCCGGCCCGAAGCGCTGGAACCGGGCCAAGCTGGAGGCGTACGAGTGCGGCATCGAGCCCACCCCGAGGCAAAGCGGCCTCCGCTTCCCGGTGAAGTACTACCTCACGGCGATGCTCTTCATCGTGTTCGACATCGAGATCATCTTCCTCTACCCCTGGGCGGTCGCCTTTGACCGGCTCGGGGCGTTCGGGCTGATCGAGATGGTCACCTTCATCGCCACGGTTCTTGTCGCGTACGCCTATGTCTGGCGGCGCGGCGGTCTGGATTGGGACTAGCCCATGGGCCTGGAAGAGAAGCTACCGAGCGGGATCCTGCTGACCACCGTCGAGAAGGTGGCCGGCTACGCGCGCAAGAGCTCGGTCTGGCCTGCCACGTTCGGCCTGGCCTGCTGCGCGATAGAGCTGATGGCCACCGGCGGCCCCCGGCACGACCTGGCCAGGTTCGGCATGGAGCGGGCGTCGAACACGCCGCGCCAGGCCGACCTGATGATCGTGGCCGGGCGGGTGAGCCAGAAGATGGCGCCGGTGCTGCGGCAGATCTACGACCAGATGGCGGAGCCCAAGTGGGTGATCTCAATGGGGGTCTGCGCATCCAGCGGCGGTATGTTCAACAACTACGCGATCGTGCAGGGCGTGGATCACGTCGTCCCTGTCGACATCTACCTGCCGGGCTGCCCGCCGCGGCCGGAGATGCTGCTGGACGCGATCGTCAAGCTACACGACAAGATCCAGAACATGAAGCTCGGCGAGAACCGGCAGCGCCAGATCACCGAGCTTGAGGGGGCCAGGCTGCGGCGGCTGCCGCTGGTGCCAGGCAACATGCCTGGCGGCGCGGTGGGCGCCACGCCGCGCCAGCCGAACGAGACCGCGGGCGGTGCGGGCGCTGCGGCCGGTGCCGCAGGCGCCGGTCCGGACGGGCCGTCGCTGGCCCGGCAGCAGGCGCCCCAGCAGCAAGCAGAGGTGAAGCCGTGACCCAGCCAGGGCAGGATGGCCCGAGCGATCCCGCCGAGGTAGCGGGCCGTGACCGGCTCACCGAGCAGGTGGTCAGGACCGGCATGTTCGGCACCGAGACGACCGGCGATACGTCGGGCTACGGCGGCCTGCAGGTCAGGCAGCCGCCCCTGCTGTCCACCCCGCGGCCCTACGGCTCCTATTTCGACGACGTAGCCGACACGCTCGGGAGTTCACTCGAGCAGGCCGGGCTGAGCTTCGGCGACGCGGTGGAACGGGTCGTCGCCGACCGCGGGGAACTGACCCTGCATGTCCGCCGCGAGCACCTGCCCGCGGTCGCGGGCCGGCTGCGGGATGACCCGACGCTTGCCTTCGAGCTGTGCATGGGCGTCTCCGGCGTGCACTACCCGGCGGACGCCGGCCGTGAGCTGCATGCCGTCTACCACCTGCTCTCGGTTAGCCGTAACCGGCGGCTGCGGCTCGAGGTGTCCGCGCCCGACGCCGACCCGCACATTCCGACGGTGGTAGGCGTCTACCCGACCTGCGACTGGCATGAGCGGGAGACCTGGGATTTCTTCGGGATCATCTTCGACGGGCACCCGGCGCTGACCAGGATCGAGATGCCGGATGACTGGAAGGGCCACCCGCAGCG
>Ga0187883_10000919_pt1 | contig 18327 bp, 12 predicted proteins | sample June2016WEW_20_1_2_FD_132966 | JGI IMG/M metagenome (GOLD analysis project Ga0187883, IMG submission 132966) | Peatland microbial communities from SPRUCE experiment site at the Marcell Experimental Forest, Minnesota, USA - June2016WEW_20_10 | ecosystem: Environmental > Terrestrial > Soil >...
CGGCCGTAACGATGTCGCGCCGCTCGGTCAGGACGCGCACGAGGCCGTGGTCGAGCTCCCCGGTGGCCAGGAAGGCGTCGATCATCGTGAGCAGTTCAAGCGAGGATGCCGGATGCGGGAACAGCAGCTCGCTTAGCCGCACCCGGGTGTGCTCGCCGCGGGTGGACCAGATCGCCGGCAGGACGGCGAAGTACCGCTCCACGTAGGGGGCGAGCAGGCCCGCGTGCTCGGGCTGGATGAGACCGCGTGCGACCTCGGCAATCCCCTGATTCCCGAGGTCATCGGTCTCGGTCAGCAGCTTCCACGCGGCCGCCTTGTGCTCGGCGTCTGGCACAGCGGCGCGGCAGGCCGCCCGGTGCCGCCGGCCAGCGTCGGCGGCGTCCCGCTGCAGCTCGGCATCGATCTCCGCATCGCCGGCCCGGCCTGTCGTGGCGAGTCGGCGCAGGATAGCCCAGCGCAGCTCGGCATCGATGGTCAGGCCTGGCAGCTGCGCGCCGCCATCGAGCAGCGCGGCGAGCAGCCCGAGCTGGTCCGGCGCGGTCGCGGTCCAGCTGAGCAGCTGCGCATAGGCGAGCTGGTGGTCACTGCCCGGCTCAGCGGCACGAAGCAGCCGGGTCCCGGCCGCCGCGAGTTCCTGCTTTCCCTGGGCCACCCAGTGCGGATCGCCAGCCAGCGTCATGATCTGCTCGGTGACCGACGACAGGGTCTGCAGCACCGAGACAGATGACTCGCGGTCCATGCCGTTCGCCAGCATCCGCACGAAGTCGGGCAACGGCAGCTCCGCCTGCCGCACCATGTCGATCGCCGCGTTCCAGCACACGGCGCGGGCCAGCGGGTCAGTGACATCGCCGATCGACTCGGTCAGCGTCCTGAGCGACCGGCGATCGAAGCGGACAATCGCGTAATCGAGGTCACCGTCATTGGGCACGACCAAGTCGGGCTGGGCGACACCGGCAAGCTCCGGCACCTCGGTGCGCGCACCCGCGATGTCGATCTCTACCCGGTGCACGCGGTTCAGCGCGCCGGCCGTCCGGGAATACAGGCCGATCGCGAGGTGATGCGGCCGCAGCGCGGGATGCTGCGGCGGTGCCTCCTGCAAGACGGCGAACGACATTAACGTCCCGTCGGCGTCGGTCTCGAAGTCGCAGCGAACCGTATTGGGGCCAGCGGTTTCGAGCCACGCCCTCGACCAGTCCGCCAGGCTGGCGCCTGAGCTCGCCTCCACCGCCCTCAGCAGGTCCGCAAGCGCCGCGTTTCCCCACGCATGCGCGCCGAAGTAGGCGCGGATGGCGGCGAAGAAATGCTCGCGGCCCACGACCGCGACAAGCTGCCGCAGCACGGCGGCGCCTTTCGCGTAGCTGATCCCGTCGAAGTTCGCCACCGCCTGGCTCAGGGTGGCCACATCCGCCGCTATCGGATGGGTGGAGGACAGCTGGTCCTGCATGTATCCCCAGGCCTTGCGGCCGATGGCGAACGTAGTCCAGGCATCGGTGAACCGCGTCGCCTCGGCGCTGGCCAGCCATCCGCAGTACTCAGCGAATGACTCATTCAGCCACAGATCGCCCCACCATCTCATCGTCACCAGGTCGCCGAACCACATGTGCGCCATCTCGTGCAGGATCACCATGGCGCGCAGCTCATGCTGGGTGGCGGTCACCTTCGAGCGGAACAGCATCTCGTCTGACAGGATCACGCAGCCGACGTTCTCCGTGGCACCGGCGCTGTACCCGGGCACGAAGACCTGGTCGTACTTGGCGAACGGGTAGTCACCCTCGAACAGGCCGGTGAAGAAGTCGAGACCCTGCCGGGTGATCAGGGCGATCTCCCCGATGTCGAGATACCCGGTAAGCGAGGCCCGGCAGGCAAGGCCGAGCGGGATCGCCTGGCCGCGCGCGGTCGTGTGCGAGGCACGGACGACGTGGTACTCACCGGCCGTCACGGCGGTCAGGTAGGTCGAGATCCGCGGAGTCGGCGGGAACCGCCACACCGCAGTACCGTCACCGGCCAGCTCGGGCGCCTGTCCTGGCTGATTCGACAGCACAGTCCAGTGCGACGGCGCCGTGACCAGGAAGGTGAAGGCGGATTTCAGGTCCGGCTGCTCGAAGTTCGCGAATACCCTGCGGGCGTAAGCGGGCTCGAACTTCGTATAGGTGTAGATCTTGCCGTCGGCGGAGTCGACCGCCCGGTGCAGGCCAGTGCCGTCGGTCGAGTAACGGCAGTCGGCGGTCACCCTCAGCTCATTCCGGTCGGCGAGGCCTGCCAGCATGATCCGCCCGTCAGCGAACGCCGCGGCCGGGTCGATCGCCGTGCCATTCAGGGTGATCTCATGGACCTTGTCCGCGATCAGGTCGACGTACGTCGACGCGCCAGGCTGGCTGCAGCCGAACCGGATCACGCTGGTAGAGCCGAAGATCTCACCGCCCCGGGTGAGGTCCAGGGCGACCTCGTAGGAGTCCACCTGCAGCAGCCGGGCACGGTTGACGGTCTCGGCACGGGTGATCTCAGCGACGGGCATCGGCGGCGTCCCTTGGGCGAGCTAGGTTCTCGGGCGGCAACAGGGTATAGGAGGCGGCCCGCTATCCTCCGGCCTGGCGACGGGCGGGCCGGCCCGGCCGGGCGACGGGCCAGCCGGGCGACGGGCCAGCCGGGCGACGGGCCAGCCGGGCGACGGGCCAGCCGGGCGACGGGCCAGCCGGGCCAGGAGCCCGCTCAGAACGGCGCGGCGGCCCCGGCCGTCTCTCTCGCCAGCGCCGCGATCGCGTCCTCGTCGAACATCTCACGGGCCGCCGTCCCGTCCGCCTCGGCCAGGAGCCCGCCACCGCCGACGGCCGCCAGCCCCGCGGCCTCGTCCACGCTGGCGACCGCCGCGGGGTCGGTGGCGAAACCGTTCGCATCGGCTGCGTCCGCCGGGTAGCCGCCGCCCGTGGCCAGCTCGGCGGCGTACTCCGCCGCCGTCTTGCCGGTCGGCGGCCTGGTGCGCTGGAACAGCGCGACCCCCCGGCTCAGGTCATGCCCGATCGAGGTCGCGTCGACGTCGACCGAAGTCCTGGGCACGCCCTGCTTGTCATCATAGGAACGGACCGACAAGCGCCCCTTGACTACCACCGGGTCACCCTTGCGCAGGCAGACGGCCACGTTGTCGGCCAGCTTGCGCCAGCAGGTGACCGTCACGTACGAGGTGTTCCCGTCCGTCCACTCCCCGGTGGCCCGGTCCAGCCACCTGGGTGTCCATGCCACCCGCATCGACAGATTCTGGACGCCTTCGCGAATCGCCTTGATCTTCGGCTCGCTGGCCACGTAGCCGGTCAAGCTGATGTGCGCCTCGTTCATCATCGCTGCCCTCCTGGGGGCTCTGCGGCGCCGGCGCGCCGGTCGCGCCAGGGCTGCCGCTCCGGCGGCACAGCGCCGGCCGGCTGCGCTCCACGATCCACTCCGGCCGGTAGCGGGCGGGCGCGGACCGCCGCCGCTGTGGACAGGCCAGCCACCTGACCAATCCTGTGGATGGCCAGTACCGCTCAGCGGCACCGTGTGCGAAGATGCGCGCCTGGCAGGCTGGCCGGAGTAGCAGGGCAGGCCGCGATCAGGCGGCCACCAGCTCGGACGGCTCGGCTATCACATCGACCAGCGCCCCGTTACGCATGACCGTAATCGCCAGCGGCTTCCCGATCGCCTCGCTGAACATCAGCCGCTGCAGGTCCTGTGCCTTTTCCACCGGGTTGCCTGCCGCGCTGAGCAGAAGGTCGCCGGCTCGCAGGCCGGCCCGGGCCGCCGGGCCCGCAGGCACGACCTCGGCGACGCGCAGGCCGCTCGTCCTGCCGAAGCGCTCACGCACCGGCGCGGGCAGCGGCGCCGGCACGCTGACCAGCCCCAGGTAAGCCCGGCGGACCCGGCCATGCTGCATGAGCGCGGAGATGATCCGCCTGCTGGTCGAGTTCACCGGGACGGCGAGGCCGAGCCCGATGCCGGCCACCGCGGTGTTGATGCCGACCACCCGTGAGCGCGAGTCGGCGAGCGCGCCGCCAGAGTTACCCGGGTTGAGCGCGGCGTCGGTCTGGATCACGTCCTCGACAAGCCGGGCTGCCCCCGCGGTCCGGGTCGGCAGCGACCGGCCGAGAGCGCTCACCACCCCGGCAGTGACCGAGCCGGCCAGGCCGAGCGGACTCCCGACGGCCACCACGAGCTGGCCGACGACGAGCTGATCCGCCTCACCGAGCTCGGCGGGCGCCGGAGTCGGCCCGCCGGCCCGGACCACGGCTAGGTCGGAGAGCGGGTCGGCGCCGACGACGGTGAACGACGCGGTTGTGCCGTCGGAGAACAACGCCATACCGCCGGGGGCGCGGCCGACGACATGTGCGTTGGTGAGCAGGAACCCGTCGCCGGTGTAGACGACCGCCGAGCCGAGGCTCTCCGCGCCTCGGCTGCCGTCGCGCGGCACCCGGAGACTGGCCACCTTCGGGGTTAGCTCCGCGGCAACCTCCGTCACGATCCGGGAGTACGCGTCCAGCGGCGCGTCAGCTGTCATGTCGTCCTCCAGATTTCTGGATTACAACATTACATCAGCGGCGGACTGTCTGCTCATGCCTCAGTACCGGGCCGCCGCAGTGCGCAGGTCCTCGCGGAAGCGGTGGTATTCGGACAGCTCCTGCTCGGCGGGCGCGACCACCATCTCGCGGGCCACGACGGCCATCTGGGCCCGCATCTCCGATTCGACCTGGTCGTGCTCGCGCCTGGCCGCGGTCCGCACCAGGTTCATGCAGCCTGACGCGGTCAGCCAGCCGAGGAACAGGAATGCCGCGAGCATGACGCAGATCCACGGGATCAAGGCGACGTCCGCAAACAACCGCGGCACGTTTGCCGCGGCGTGGAAGACGCCGAAGGCGACGATCACGCCGATCCAGGCCAGCCCGACGATCACGGCTCCGAGCAGCAGGCCCTGAGCGGCACCGATCAGCCACCACCATGGCTCGATCTTGCCCTCGGCCGGCAGCGACTCGCCGATGGCAGTGCCGAGCGCGGCGGGTATCTCGTCGGCCCTGGACCGCACAGCGGCGCGGACCGTCCTCGACCATGGTTTCGGCAACGGCGGGCCGACCTCGTCGGCCAGCTGGGTGAGCGCATTGTCGATCTCCGCCTGCTGAGCTCCCGAAGGACCGGCCGTTGTCGTCCTCAGTTCCGCCCAGAGCTTCCCGAGCCTCGTCTTCCGCACCGGATCGCGGCCCGTCAGCCGGTCCACCAGCCAGGCGACCGGCCAGCCGACGTAGTCGATGGCCCGGAGCTCGCGGGCACTTTCCAGCGAGTCACCCACCCCCGACACACCTGCCGCCCGGCAAAACGCATCGACCAGCTGGCTTGTGGCAGCGGCCGGGATCATATCGGTGCTGTCCCCTGCGGCGGCGGTCTCGCTGCCGGCGCCGGCGCCAGGCCATGCGGGCGGCACGTCATCCGGGTCCAGCAGGCCCGGTTCCGCCACCAGCGCGGTGGCGGCATCGACATAGGGCGCGAATCTCGCGACGACGACGTCGACATCGGCTGAGATGCGGGCGCTGGCCGCCCGGCGCTGCGTGACCGCATCGATCAGCAATTTGCGCAGTTCATCGAGGCCCGTCCCGGTGACAGCCGAGGTGACCAGGATCGCGGCCTCATGCAGCCCCTCGGAATCGAGGAGCCGGCGCAGATCGGATATGCAGTCCTCAGTCTGGTCCTCGGTCAGCAGGTCAGTCTGGTTCAGCACCACCGCGACCACCTCAGCGTGGCCGGCCAGCGGCACCAGGAACCTGCGGTGCACGGCCGAGTCCGCGTACTTCTGCGGGTCGAGCACCCACACCATCAGGTCAGCCAGCTCGACCAGCCGGTCGACCTGCCCAGAGGAACCGGCCACGACGGAGTCGTGGTCGGGGAGGTCGAGCAGGACGAGCCCCGCCATGGCTTCCTCGCCGCGGTCGAGCGCGCTGCTCCGCGCATACCGGTACCTGCGCGGCACGGCGAGCCACTCCAGCAGCGGCCCGGAGCCGGCCACCCCCCAGACGCAGGCGTGCGCGTCCCTGGTGATCGGCCGGGTGACGCCCACGGTCGAGAAGTCAGCACCCGCCAGCCGGTTGAAGAGCGAGGACTTCCCGCTGCCTGTGCCGCCGGCCAGCGCCACCACCGTGTGACGGGCCGACAGCCGCAGCCGTTCGCCGGCCCTGGCCAGCAGCTCCTCCGAATCATGCAGGAGCTTCTTGCTGAACCCGTCGCTGCCGCTGCGGGCCGCGCCGATCTGGATCAGCCCGGCCAGCGCGGTCAGCCGGCCTGACAGGCCAGCCCCCGTCCCGGCCGCGTCCAGCTCGGCGAACTCGCTGCCGGGCCCGGGCACCGCTGCGCCGGTCATCTGGCCGCCTCCAGGGTGGACGCCGCCTGGTAGAGGTGCATAGCGGCCGTCTCCTCGGGCTCGCCCGCCGCGTCGATGACCTCAGCGAAGCGTCGCATCTCCTCGGCGAAAAGCAGGCTGATCCGGTCATGCAGGTCGAGGCGGGCCCTGCCGCCGAGATCACGCAACGGTCCCGCACCGAACAGGGATGTCAGCACGCGCTGCGGGACCGCGCTAGTACCTTCGGTCACCGCCACGTCGCCGGCGCCATAACCCAGCAGGCCGATCGTTAGCACCAGCGCCAGCGACTCATCGTCGAACGAAGCCACCCGAGCGACCGAGCGCTTGGTCACGTTCTCCGCCCGGACCAGCTGCCGCACGTGATCCTGCCAGGCGCTGATGGCCCGGGCCGAACGCGTCGCCAGGTCAGGTGACGACCTGGCCAGACCGGCCGCGGTCACGGGCCGGGCGGCCACGGGACCGGCAGCCACCGGCCCGGCAGCCACCGGGTCGCGGCCCTCACCTGCGGGATGGGTGAAGTCCAGCTCGGCCGCCGCGGCGAACGCAGGATCGGCCGACGATTTACCGGCGTCGGCGGCGGCCAGCCCGTCCAGCAGCGCCGCGCCCGCCGAGTGCTCCTGCCACCGCATGACGACGTCCTCGGCGGTCCGGTCGGCGATCGAGGCCACCAGCGTCTCAAGCCCGCCACGCAGCGCGCTCTTCAGCGCATTGGCCCTAGCCGGCATGCGCCGCCTGCGGGGCCGCCCGGCTGGCCTGCCTGCCCTGCGTACCTGCAACATGCGCAGCAGGTCGCCGGTACCGGTGAACTCCTGCCAGCGGGCCAGGATCTCGCCGCGCAGCAGCGAGCCGTTCCTGGTAGCCTCGTCGATCTCCGCCAGGCTGGCCGAATATGCCGATTCGACGCGGGCCCGCAGCTCCGAGCGAAGGGTCAGCTGCTCCTCGGCGTGTACGGCCAGTGCAGGCACCCTGGCGCGGAAGGTGTCGAGCACTCCCGACATGGTCTGGGTCAGGACGGCGATCCGCCGTTCTTCCCGGACAGCGGTCTCCTCCAGCCATTGCCGGACCGGGCCGTAGATCGCAGGCGGCAGGGTACCATCCGTGAGATCGGTCTCGGCGATCATGAAGCGCCGCGCTTCCCTGAGGCCATTGGCGGCCAGCATCGCGTCGAAATGCGCGGTGAGCGGCCGGGCGGATTCTTCAGGTACCCGGGACAGCACGATGGCCAGCGCGGCGCCCCGGTCCCTGGCCTCCTGCAGCAGGTCCCAGACCGCGGCATCGGCGTAGCGGCTCGAGCTGGTCATGAACAGCCACAGGTCAGACGCGTCGAGGAACTGGTGCGCGAACTCACGGTGGGCCTGGACGACGGAGTCAATGTCTGGCGTGTCCAGCAGTGCGACGCCCTCCGGCATGCCCTCGCTTGCGGCCAGCACGAGCAGGCCGTCCCTGCCTGGCATCGCCAGGCCCTGCTGGCGGACCCGCGGCAGCGTCGGCAGGAACACATTCTCGGCGAACCAGCGGGCGTCGCTTGGATGACAGGCCAGCACCGGGCTGTTCGTCGTCGGCCGGCGGATGCCCGTCGCACTGACTTTCATGCCGACCAGGCTGTTCATGAGCGTGGACTTGCCCGCGCCGGTGGACCCGACCAGTGCCACCAGAATCGGGGCCGCTGACTGCCGCAACCGCGGCAGCAGGTAATCATCGATCTGGCTGAGCAGCTTCCGCCGCTCGGCCCTCGCCTCCTCGACCCCAGGCGCCTCGAAGAAGAGCGGCAGCTCGACGATCTGATGACGGAGCGCGAGCAGGGCTGACTCAAGCTTCCGCGCGTCGACCCGGACGTGCGGCTCCCCCTCCGGCGCCGCCGCGCTGGGTCCGGGCCGGGCTGCGCTGACCGCGGGAGCTGTCCCCGGGACGTGCGCGGCAGCTGCGCCTGCGTCGTCACGCGGCGCCGAAGCAGCCGTCACGCCCTGTCCTTCTGTCATGCCGTGCGGCCTCCTGACCCCGGCAGCTGGCCGGTCACGGAGCCATCCCTTCTTACCAGGTCACGACCCTGGGTCGGCCAGGTCACCTGGTCCTGGCCGCTGCCAGGGTGGCAGCCTCAGCCGGGCGCGCGAGCCCTGCCTTGCCCCTCCAGGCTTCAGCGCCCCCGCGAGCTTCAGCCCGCCGCTCAGATTTGGTCACTACCTCACCCACCACCGCGACGGCCGCAGGCCGTCTCGCTAGCCTCGCGGCATCTTGGGTGCCCGTATCCAGTCGTGCCGTAATTGTGCGCTGCGAATGCAGGTTACCGTCCGTTACTATCCGGTATGACCGAAACGGGAGTCCTGATGAGACGTCAGTGAGCAACCAGGATATCCGCGATGACCTGCAGGTGCCAGGTAGTTTGCGGGCAGTTCGCTGGCAATGCGGCGTATCGGCAGTCGCGGCGCATCGGCAGTCGCGGCGTCTCGGCAGTCGCGGCGCATCGGCAGGAGCGTCGCAGCGCACGGCGGCGATGGCCAGGTGACGGCTCGGGCTACCGGCCGGCTGCGGGCGGCGGCCCGGCTGGGCCACCCCACCCGGCCCTGATGGCCGTCGCCGAGAGCAGCAGCGCGTTGAACGCCGCCGCGGCCACGGCTGCACCGCCTTTCTCCGAGACATTGCTCATCGAGCGCAGCCCGCTGGCCCGTAGTGCGTCCTTGGCCTCAGCTGCGCCGACAAAGCCGACCGGCATGCCGACCACGAAGGCGGGTTCAACGCCCCTGCTGAGGATCTCCTCGAGGGCGCTGGGCGCACAGCCGACCACCCACACCGCGCCCGGACCAACCTGGCCGAATGCCAGCCGCACGGCCGCCGCGGGCCTGCTGAGGCCAGCTGTGCGGGACAGCCGCCGGGTCAATGGCTCGTCGAGCTTGCAGATCACCGGGCAGCCGGTGATCCCGGCCGCGACCATGGCGGCATCGACGATCACCGGCGCTCCATCGGCCAGCGCGGTGACGGCCCACTCGAGTGCCTGCTCATCGCAGACCAGGTCGGTGGCGTAATCGAAATCAGCGCTCGCGTGGATCACCCACTCGGTGACGTCCCTGCTGAACCGCGGCAGCCGGGAAAGGTCAATCCGGGACCGCAGGATCCGGTACGACTCTTCGTCCAGCCGATCTGCGCCATCCGCGCTGGCGGCCACATCGTCGGGCCTGGGAATCACGCAGCCACCTCCTCGAGCCGACCTCGGCCGCAGGGCATATCGCGTGCTCCGGGCACGTTAGCAGGCGCGCGCCCCAAGGACACGGTAAGTCCGTCACGCCACGGCCGCCCGCTGGCCTGTTCGCCGCCCGCTGCAGTTTGTCCCGGCAGTCCCGGGCCTGGCACGCGAGGATATCCAGGTCCGCCGATACACTGACGGGGCACGTCGGGGCCTTCGCTGCGCGGGGCGGGCTGGCCCGGTACCCGGCGGTGTTCAGCGATTATTGCGGCGGCGTTCAGGCTGGCCGCAGGTGAGATCCGGTTAGCTCGGTTAGGCCGGTCGCCCGTGACAAGGTAACTGTACTTATCTGAATGGAGCATCCATGGCGGACGAGAGTCGTGCCCGGGTTCTGGTAACCGGCGGGTCCGGCTTCATCGGGCGGCGCCTGGTCCGCGCGCTGCTCGACGCCGGTGCCGATGTCACCGTGGCGGACCTGCGGCCGTTCCCGGGCGGCCAGGTCCGTACCATCCTCGGCGACCTGCGCGATCCGTCGGTCGTAGCCCGGGCGATCCAGCCAGGCACCGACGCCGTGTTCCATCTGGCGGCGGTGACCCGAGTGCTGCTGTCGGTGGATGACCCGGCGGGGACATACCGGCTCAACGTGGACGCTACCGCGGGCCTGCTTGAGCAGGCCCGCCTGCACGGTGTCGGCACCTTCGTGCTCGCCTCGACCAACGCGGTGACTGGCGACGTGGGAACCGCGACGATCACCGAGCAGGCTACGCTGCGCCCGCTCACGCCCTATGGGGCGACCAAGGCGGCCGGCGAGATGCTGCTGAGCGCCTACGCCGCAAGCTATGGCATGACCTGCAGTGCGCTGCGGTTTTCCAACGTCTATGGTCCTGGCATGCAGGAGAAAGACAGCCTGATACCTAGGCTGATGCGCGCCGCCGCCGGCGGCCACGGCGTTCAGGTCTACGGCGATGGCACCCAGGTCCGCGACCTGGTGCACGTCGACGACATCGTCGCGGGCACCCTGGCGGCCTTTCGGGCGGCCTACAGCGGCCCGCTCATCCTCGGTTCAGGAGAATCGGTGTCGGTCAACGACATCCTGGCCGCCGCCCGCGCCGTCACCGGTGCGGACCTTCCCGCCGAGCATGTCCAGGCCAAGCCCGGCGAGATGCCGGCGGTGATCGTTGACATCACCGCCGCCCGGGCAGTTGGCTACGAGCCGGCGCATGATCTCAAGTCCGGCCTGGCGACCGTCTGGCCAGAATTCTCGGAGGCGGCCCAGTGACACCCGCGCGCTCCAGGGACGAGAGCATCGATAGCGCCGCCATCCGCGCGTTCACCGACCAATATGGCGCGCTCGCCACCGCGCTGCCCCCGCTGGCCATTGTGATCGCCGCCTTCAACGAGGAAGGCTCCGTCGGCACCGTCCTCGCGGCCCTGCCGGAGACCGTCGCCGGGCTAGCCGCCGCGAAGATCGTGGTCAGCGACGGCGCCGCCGACGGCACGGCCAAGGAGGCCGCCGAGGCGGGCGCCCTGGTCTGCGACGTGCCGGTCAACCGCGGCCAGGGCGCCGCGCTGCGGCTCGGCTACCGCATCGCCCGCGAGGGCGGCGCCAGCTACATCGTGACGACCGACGCAGACGGTCAGTACAACCCCGCGGAGATCGAGAGGCTGCTCGCGCCGATCCTGGCCGGGCGGGCGGACTTCGTGACCGGATCGCGTGCGCTCGGCAGCGAGGAGACCACGGATCCGGTACGCCGCCTCGGCGTCCGGGTATTTGCCCTGGTCATCAGCGTGCTTGCGGGCAAGCGCATCACCGACCCCGCCTTCGGGCTCCGGGCCATGCGTGCTGAGGTCACCGGTTCGGTTCAGCTTGAGCAGCCGCAGTACCAGTCGGCCGAGCTCCTGATCGCCGTCATCGCCCGAGGATTCCGGGTGGCGGAGGTGCCTGCGACAATCCACAAGCGCAGGGTCGGCGAGAGCAAAAAGGGGCGCAACACGTTTTACGCGCTGCACTTTGCCGGCGTGATCGCAGGCACCTGGTGGCGCGAGCGTCACGGCCGGGCGCGCAGGTCCCGGTCGGCACCGGGCGCTGACCTGCCCCGGGCAGCCGCAACGGGCACTGGCTCGCCGTCGGGACCGGTGAAGGCGGAGGTGCCGGCCGGGGAGCCGGGCGAGACCTTGGACCCTCGATCCGCGAATAGCACATAATGGAAGATGACGAACCTGGTAACGAAAGTCACGCAGTTCGCCATGAGATAGGCCGCGTTCACCACTGCGACACGCTGCCAGTGGCCAAGGCCCATCGAAACGGCCCAGACGCTCGCGAAGTGACTCACCACGCCCAGGACGATCCAACTGCCGACCGCGACGGCCCAGAACGGCAAGGTCTCCTTGAGCACGTGCGGCCTGCCCTTGCGCTCCCACGCCCAGCGGCTCAGCACGTAACTCACCGCCGCGCCGACCATCGAGGCAATCACCGCCGATGTGCCGGCACTCAGGTGCGAAAGGCCGACCAGCAGCGCCAGCGTCAGCTGGCTGGTGGCCACGGCCGCGAGTGACACGGGCACGAACCGCATGAATCGATTGCCGGTATTGGTGCGGAGCCATCGCCGCAACGATCCGGGAAGCAGCAGCCACACAACCCTAACGATCTTGGGTGGTGCCATAGTCATGGGTGTCCTAGGTTGACAGCGGCGCTTCGCTGGGGGGAGACAACTTACAGAGTACGGGAGCGCCCGGTGGGGACGGTGAGGCAGTCCTCTCAGGGTTTCACCCTTGGCGACCGGCCCGGCGTAGCGTGACGCGTCCGATGCATTTATAGCAGCGCAGTGCCTGCGACGCCGACCGGACGGCGAAGTCGGCCAAGGTCAGGTATAAATCTACGACGATTACGGACCACAGGGCGGAGCAAGATCATGAAGATCTTGGTGTTGGGCGGAGACGGCTACCTGGGGTGGCCAACGGCGCTGCACCTGTCTGGGGCCGGCCACCAGGTGGCCGTCGCCGACAACTTTGCCCGCCGGTCGTATGACTTCGAGATGGGCGTCGACAGCCTGGTCCCGATCGAGTCATTGCAGACGCGCGTCCGCGTGTGGCATGACCTGACCGGCCAGGCGATTGGCTATTACGTAGGCGATCTCACCGACGCCGACTTTACCTACCACATTGTCAGGGATTTCGCTCCCGACGCGGTAGTGCACTACGCCGAGCAGCGCGCCGCGCCGTACTCGATGGTCGACCGAAAGCATGCCGTCTACACGCAGGTCAACAATGTGGTCGGCAACCTGAACCTGCTCTACGCCATCGCCGAGATCAATCCCGAGATTCATCTGGTCAAGCTCGGCACGATGGGCGAATACGGCACCCCCAACATCGACATCGAGGAAGGCTGGCTCGAGATCGAGCACAAGGGGCGCACTGACCGGGTGCTTTATCCCAAGCGCCCGGGTTCCTTCTATCACCTCTCCAAGGTGCACGACAGCCACAACATCGAGTTCGCCTGCCGGATCTGGGGGATCCGGTCCACCGACCTGAACCAGGGCGTCGTCTACGGCCAGCAAACAGCGGAGACCGCCAGGGACGACCGGCTGGCGACCAGGTTCGACTACGACGCTGTCTTCGGCACGGTGCTGAACAGGTTCGTTATCCAGGCAGTCCTGGGGAGACCGCTGACGGTGTACGGGAACGGGACGCAGACCCGCGGCCTGATCGAGCTCAGGGACACGGTCCGCTGCATCCAGCTGGCCTGCGAGAACCCCGCCGACCGGGGCGAGTTCCGGGTGTTCAACCAGATCACCGAACTCATGTCGCTACAGGAGATGGCCGACACGATCGCCGGGGCCTGCCCCGACGAGGTCACGATCTGCCACGTCGAGAACCCGCGGGTCGAGCTGGAGAACCACCACTACAACGTGGTGCACTCCGGGCTGGTCGAGCTGGGCCTTGAGCCGCGGCTGCTCTCGGACACGCTGATCGAATCGCTGTTCGAGATCACCAAGCGGTACGCGCACCGGGCCAGGCCGGAGGCCATGATCCCGACGATCGAGTGGCGCAAGCCGTCGAGCGTGATCTCCAACTAGCCGCCGATCCGCACCGGCCCCGCCCACTTGCCTCCGCCATGAAGCGAGGCCGACCAGAGCGCGCCACCCCTGCCCCGCCAGAAGACGTCAACGTTCCTCGCGTGGCCGCCGATGGCCACGACCGGCGCCGAGCCCAGCCTCCCCATCGACACCGGGGCAGGCGCCAGCCAGCCGGTTCGAGGCCGGTGGACGGCCAGCCAGAGCCTGCCATCCCGGCCCCGCCAGAAAACCCGGATCACGCCGGAGGCCGGGGCGACAGGGAATGGCGCCAGCGAGACGCGGCCGCCCAGGTCCTGCGGAGCCGACCAGCGCCCGCCAGCGGACGCGGCGGCCAGCCAGAGGCCCGCATTGCCAGCGCCCCGCCAGAACACATCGACCGCTCCATCCGGCTCGGGTGCCGCCGTCGGGGAGCCGCCGAGCCGCCGCGTTCCCAGCCGGGCCGGCTTGCTCCAGGCTGAGCCCTTGCTGGTCACCTGCCACAGCCGCTGGTCGGCGCCCTCCCAGAAGACTTTGATCCTGCCGGGCAGCGGTTCTACGGGCGAGGGGCTGCCAACCAGGCTGCCGCCCAGCCGCTGCGGACCGCTCCAGCCGCGGCCTGGCGTGAACCTGGCGTGCCAGAGCTGACGATCGGCGGATCCCGTCCAGAACACGTCGATCACGCCGTCGGGCCCCGCGACGGCCGTGGGAGCTCCGCCGAGCGTGCCCATCCGCCGCAGCCGCACCTGCCCCCAGCCCTTTCGGGGGCGGTAGGCAGCCTGCCACAGGTCACCGTCTGTGCCCTGATAGAAGACCTCGAGCTGGCCTCCGCCAGGCCGCACCGCCGTCGGCCCTGAGCCGACTGACCCGCCCAGGTCGAGCGGCGCCGCCCAGCCCGCGCCTGGCTGGTACCTGGCCTGCCAGAGCCGGTCGCCGGCCCCTCGGTAGAAGACATCCACGATCCCGCCGCCGCCCCGCACGGACGGGGACGCTTCCGATGTGCCAGCGCCGTTGACCGCGCGCAGGCGCACGTTCAGGTAATCCTGGTCGATGTTGATCATGTCGCCGCCGAAGGACTGCGTGGTATTGCCGCTGTACTGGTGCAGCCGCCGGTGGCCGACCCACTCGCCGGGCCCGAAGACCGGGTCGACGGTGTCAGCGGATCCGTTCCATAGCGCGTCGTAGATGACATCGGGCATCGCGTAGGCGCCGGTGAAGTACTGCTGGGCGAGGTCGTCGATGCCGGACCCTGAGCTCGAGTACACGCCGGACGAGTAGCCCAGCTGATGGATCGTAACCGTCCAGGCCGACTCGAAGGTCAGCGCCGCCGTGGTCTGGCCGGGCGGATAGGCCTCCATGTCGTAATAGAGCGGCGTCCCCGGCCTGAATCCGAGCAGCTCGGCCTGCGCGACCGCGTCGGTACCCGCCGCGATTCCCTGCTGGGCCGGCGAGCTGAGCTCACCGTAGTCCGCCTGCGGACCGACATACATCGGCATGAAGTGCCAGCCGGCGCGGGTCTCCCGTCTCAGCCACCTGCGGGTGAGATTGGGCTGCGCGCACGCGCGGTCCGAGCCGCCGATGTAGATGCCGATCGCCCGGTAAGGCGAGTTCCGTCGCCAGGCGCGCATGTAGGCAGCGCTCGGCGCCGCGCACGCGTCAAAGCCCAGGCCGTGGTAGTTCGTGACCCGGGCGGGCAGCCTGGCCGCGGTCAGGCTGCCCGCCCGGGTCAGCTGCGGCGCCCTGATGACGGGCTCAGGCAGCGAGGCGCTGCGCAGGATCCGGTCTATCAGCCCCGGGTCACTGCCGAATGTCGCCGTGATGCTGATCCGCGGGGCCGTCACCGTGATCTTCCTGGCAATCTGATCCTCTACAGCTGACGGCGCGGCCCGGGACGCGCCGCGCTGGATCAGCAATGCCTCCGTCGTTCCGACGAGCCTGGCTGGACATGACTGATTAGGGCCCGGCGTCCCGACGTAGATAGCCCGCCGGTCGAAACGGACGCAGGTGTGGCTACGGCCGGACAGATTTATCACGGGCCAGGAACGGGGCAGCTCGAACCGGTAGCCCCCGAACGCCATGGGCATGAGGCCTGTCGCCTGCCCGGCCGATGCCGGGCTGGCGGTCACAGGCACCGTGACGGCCACGATCGCGGCACACGCCAGGAACGCCGCCGCCGTACGCGCCCGCCAGTGCGGCTGGATTGCGAGCATTGCTGATTACCGCCTTCTGTCGTGCCCCCGTGCCGCGACCGCAGGCGCCCCCGCCTGCGGTCTGGCCTCGTGACAGTGGTGCTTACGGCGGCGGTTGGCCGACCGGAAGCGCTTCGCCGACTACTCAGGCAATCCCCTGAATATCATGATCAGCCACGCCCTCCCCGTAACTCCCGCCCCGTCCTCCGACAGGACGCCTGGCATTCAGGTGCAGATCGCTCGATCTGGCCAGGAGAGTAGTTGGCACCGATGTGGCGCACCGGCGCGACGCGCCGGATCATTGACAATTCAATGCTCGGGCGACGCCAAACAATGGCCAAGCACCCAGGCTCAATCCCAGCTCCTGGACAGCATCCAGTGCCCGGTCGCTGCGTCATGCCGCAGCTCGTAAATGGCAGTAGGGACATTCTTCCCCGGCGATGCCTCCACCCGCCAGAACTCCCGCTCAGCGGGCGCGTCGAGCTCGGGGTGTCGCGCGATCCACCATTCCCGGCTGGTCATCCAGCGATCTAAGACCACCAGCACGGTGTACAGCCTGCCGCGCCAGACGAACCTGGCCGGCTTGCCGTCCCGCAGCCAGACCTCGACCGGCTCGCCGCGCATCCTGTTCACGTGCCTGCCTGCTTCCCCGCCGGTCGCAGCGGACCGGCCGGCTCAGCCGCCCAGGGGAAGCGGGGCAGTTACCGACTGATATCGAACATACATTCGTGCCAGTCGAACCGCAAGGGCGCGGGGACTCTCAGCTGGCCGGCGCCCAGCCGGGCATCGGGAAGCCGGCCAGCAGGTCGCGGACCTCGCCAGCGATCCGCCCGATGGCTTCCTCGTCGTCCTTGGTGGCCGCGGTGATCGCCTCATCCATCCACGCCGCGACCTGCACCATGTGCTCTCCGCCCAGGCCGCGCGTGGTGATCGCGGGCGTGCCGATCCTGATCCCTGACGGGTCAAACGGCTTACGCGGATCGAACGGCACCGTGTTGTAGTTCACCTCGAGGCCGGCCCGGTCGAGAGCCTTGGCGGCCGGCTTGCCCGCGATGCCCTGCGGTGTCAGGTCGACCAGGATCAGGTGGTTGTCGGTGCCTCCGGAGATAAGGCTGTAGCCGCGCTCGGTCAGCGCCTCCGCCAGCGCCGCGGCGTTGCCGACTACCTGATGCGCATAGGTGGAGAACTCCGGCTGTGCCGCCTCCCGCAGCGCGACCGCGATCGCCGCGGTGGTGTGATTGTGCGGCCCGCCCTGCAGGCCGGGGAAGACCGCCTTCTTCAAGGCAGACGCGTGCTCCGCCGTCGACATGATCATGGCGCCGCGCGGGCCGCGCAGCGTCTTGTGGGTGGTTGTCGTGATGACCCCGGCATGGCCGACCGGGCTCGGGTGCGCGCCCCCGGCGATCAGCCCCGCGATGTGCGCGATATCGGCGACCAGGACAGCGCCGACTTCGGCGGCGATCGCCGCGAATGCGGGAAAATCGATGGTCCGGGGAATCGCGGTGCCACCGCAGAATATGACCTTCGGCCGCTCGCGCCGGGCCAGGTCACGCACCTCGTCGAAGTCGACCCGGCCGGTGTCGGCGCGGACGCCGTACTGAACCGGCCGGAACCACTTGCCGGTCGCGGACACTGACCAGCCGTGCGTGAGGTGGCCGCCCATCGGCAGGGCCATCCCCATCACGGTGTCACCGGGCTGGAGGAAGGCCAGGTAGACCGCGAGGTTGGCGGGAGACCCCGAGTATGGCTGCACGTTGGCGTGGTCGACCCCGAACAGCGCCTCGGCGCGCTGGGCCGCGATCGTCTCGATCGGGTCAATGAACTGCTGGCCCTCGTAGTACCGGCGGCCCGGGTAGCCCTCTGAATACTTGTTGGTCAGCACGGTCCCGGAGGCCTCGAGGACGGCCTCAGAGACGTAGTTCTCCGAGGGGATGAGCCTGATCTTCTCGAACTGGCGCCTGGCCTCGGCTTCGATCAGGTCAGCGATCTCCGGATCTGTGCTCGCGACGTGCGGGATGGGCGGCTGGTGCATGACGACCTCCAATGACACGACGCTACCAAGCTGTCGCCGGCGGGCGGCCGCGATGACGCCGCCGCCCGGAGCCGGGTGACTGTCTTATCATGCCGAACGGATAACGCCCGGTACATCGCGACCGCGCCGCCAGTCCCGTCGCGGCGGGCCGGCTGGGCCTGGCTGCGTGGCTTTCCGGCGCAGCAAGCGGCGCTCGCCTGCCGCCCACGCCGCCGACGTGAGCAGGTAGATCCCGGCGGCCAGCGGGACAAGTGCGGCGCCGACGATGGTCGTGTAGGGCATTACCCGGGTTAGGACGCCGACCGCCCCGCCGGCCCTCGCTGGCCCCCCGGGCTGCGCCGCTCCGGCGGACTGCGCTCGTCCGCCGGCCTGCACAGCTCGCCCGCCCTGCACAGCTCGCCCGCCCTGCACAGCTCGCGCGTCCTGCACAGCTCGCGCGTCCTGCACAGCTCGCCCGTCCTGTTGAGCCGCGGCGCGCCGCGCGGATCGCGCCGACAGCCAGGCAACCA
>Ga0187883_10000920_pt1 | contig 18324 bp, 17 predicted proteins | sample June2016WEW_20_1_2_FD_132966 | JGI IMG/M metagenome (GOLD analysis project Ga0187883, IMG submission 132966) | Peatland microbial communities from SPRUCE experiment site at the Marcell Experimental Forest, Minnesota, USA - June2016WEW_20_10 | ecosystem: Environmental > Terrestrial > Soil >...
AGCGCGATCAGGGACGTTGTGTGTATCCCTCCTGTGGCGCGACTTCCGGCCTTCATTTCGACCACATCATCCCTTACTCGAAGGGCGGTTCTTCGAAGGATCCTGCGAACATCCAGATACTGTGCGGGCGCCACAATCTCGCGAAGCACGACAAGATCGAATGATGCGGTTTATGTGTTGGGGTGACGCTCATGAATGGCGTCAGTGAACGTCGTTCCCGCAGCAGAGCGGATTCGGGAAGTTGATACTGTTCTCGCTCGGATTACGGCAGCATTCGACCACTGCGCCAGGGAGTACCAGCATGGCCCTGGACGATTTTCGGCATTCACTCGCTGCGGCCAAACCGCCGGCCGAATTCACCCTAGCTCTCGTTGGCCTATGGTGGGACGCCAAGGGCGACTGGAAGCGGGCCCACGAGTTTGCTCAGCAGGACGAAGGCACCCAGGGTTCGTGGGTGCATGCCTATCTGCATCGCAAGGAAGGCGATCAGGGCAATGCAGTCTACTGGTATGACCGTGCAGGCAAGCCTGTTTGCCGAGAACCACTAGATGTGGAATGGTTGACCATTGTGAGAGATCTGCTGGGATAGAAGCCAAGCGTTCTCGTTAGTGCCGGCCTGAGTCGCCCCATTTGTTCCTCGGGTATTAGCACACACGCCGCGCACAACTCACTTGAAACTTCGGTGGAATAACCAATTTGTGACTGACCGACAGTAAGTTGGCCCTCGGAGGCGCTTCGCCCGAACGCTGCCGTGACAGTCCAGCTCTTTTAGGCTTTACAACAACTTACACGAACCGCGAGGATCGCCAAGGGTCACGCAAAGCCGCTTAAGACATCCCACTCTGTGGGTTGGGTTGTGGGTTGGATGTCTCGACCGCGCGGTTACCTCAATTCTGTTTCACCATCCCACGAGGCGATCATTCCGGCCGCGCAGGCTCAAACACCGCCAATATCTCATCCATCCGGTGCTCGGCACTTCCGTGAAAGAGGCATTTTCGCGCGGAACGACACGACATCTCCCGAAACATATCCGGCATGCGATAGCCCATCATCACCCGGAAGAAAACTCCTCGGGCCAGGAACCTGAAATTCAGGCAGTTGGCTTCAATGAGGATGGTTGGCGTGGTCCATACCCTTCGCGCTTGGCGGTCCGTACACACAATGACAATGACCGAGGTATCGGGTGGAAACTCGCCGCCCAGCAGATATTTGCGTATCGGTGGTTCAAAATCCCCAATTGCTTTCCGAGGAAGGATGGTTCCATCCGGCATTTCCCAGTCATGTACCGCGGCCCGCCACACAATGCTCATCGCAAAATAGGCGAATTTCTCCATGTCCATTCCTAAATCGTCACCGGAAAAACGCGACAGGTCGGGATAGTTTTCGCGCGCTAGGGCGAGGCGGAGTTTCCGGTGAAAAGGAAACTCGTCTGTCACTTTGGCGGCGATGTGGGAGAGCACATACGATTCGCCGCCTTCGTCTAGAAGATGCTCGCAGGTGTCGCACAGCAACAGATCCTTGATGTGTCGCTCCATTTTGCCGCTGCCGGATCGGGTGCCAAAGTGAAGCCCTTTCTTGCCAGAGTGATATAAGCTCGCCGGGATAAAGTGGCTCTTGCGAAAGTCTCCCGCATCTTTTTCAGCGTTGCAGAGGGGACATATTTTGCTTCCCATCGCGGAGTGCCAGGGGCTCTCCCAGATTGTACGACCCCAACGAATCCGTCCAAAGGGAATGCTCTTCTATCCGGCACAGGTCGTGGTTGCGCTGTGTTGCGGTGTAAGATTTGTCCGATGCTATGGAACCGATGCTCATTTTCGACAAGTCCTTTCTTCAGTCCTTGAATCCGGATGAGGCCGCCCTACTGGACCACTTCTTTGCGACGTGCATTACTCCGCTCTTCTTTGTCGAAACCCTAGCCGATCTTGAGAAGGAAGTCCGCAGAGGCAGAACTCCGGAGCAAGTCGTAGGCAATCTAGCATACAAAACGCCGGACATGAACTCGCACGTTAGCCCTCACCATACCTGGATGCTTCTTTCCGAACTCCGCGGCGAGCAGGACGTAGCAATGGATGCCCGCATGAGGCGCGCGGATGGCACCGTCGTGCAACTCAACGATCAGCAAGGCCTCATATACCGAGCGAGCAAAGAAGAGGAGGCCTTCGTTCGATGGCAAAGGGGTGAGTTTTTGGACCTCGAGCGGCAGATCGCAAAGGAATGGCGGAAGGGTGTCTCATCTATCGATAACTCTCAGGCCTACGAAACCTTCAGGAAACTTTACGCGAGTTTCCGCAAGCCGAAGGACCTGAAAGATGCGAAGGATATTGCTGAGATTCTTGTTGATCTCCTCCAGGAGGAAATATCCTTCCGGTTCGGGATGACTCTCCTTCAGATCCCAACCGATGTCCAATCTTCCGCCTTAGCCAGGTGGTCCGCCCATGGCAAACAGCCACTGGGGACATTTGCGCCGTATTTCAGGCACATGTTTGTGGTGGAATTGTTCTACTACCTCGCTGTCGCCGCCGACTTGATTGCCCGCGTTCGTCCGGCGGGCAAGGCTGACAACAAAGTAGACATTGCTTATCTTTACTACCTTCCCTTTTGCAAGGTATTCGTCTCAAGCGATAACCTTCACGAACGCGTCGTACCCTTATTTCTCCGAGAAGACCAGAGCTTTATAAAAGGCCCGCTGCTGAAAGCGGACCTCAACAAACTAGATGAACGTTTCGATGCTTTGCCGGAAGAGACAAGGGCGAAACCTTTGTATATTTTGGCTCCGTATCCTCCTGCGGACGACTTGTTCCTGGTAACACGCCTTTGGGATCAGCATTCGCCCAATTGGCGCGAAGAATCCAAAAAGCCGGAACTTTCCATTGAGCTGCAGAAAGAACTGCTTGAATTGACAAAGCGATTGTCCGAACAATCGAAGCCCATCGAGCACCCTGGGCCTTTAAGAATTGAGGATGTGCAATACATCCATGTCTCGCATCAGGTATTTCGCAAGAAGGGCAAATGGACACGGGTGCCGCCAGACGCATAATGATGTCATCGCCGCACAACTAGCATAACCCATTTTTGCAGGAATTCGCCTCCCGCCTCCATGGGCGAACGCATGGCGAATATGATAAATTGCATGCGTGTCGTCACCATCCACGATCTGAATGGGAATACAACTGCTCGATGACGACATACTGACCATCATCGCCAGCTATTCTCCATCAAAGGCGCACGCGTAGATCCTTCCTATCAGAAAGGAAGCGCTTAAGCTCCGTATTGTGGTATTGCGCAAGGAATTCATATTTCTCCCTCACTGCACCCTTTGTGCCACGGCAAGCTGAAACAATCATCGATTTGTGGTGCTCAAAGAAGTCGGAGAGATTGCGCATGTATCCATCTTGCATAATCCGATCTCTTTCATCCGAATTTGGCGGCGATCTCATGTAGGCATCGCGCGTAGCTTTGTCATATTGCCAATCCAGCGACGGTGCCACCAGCCGAAGGTAATTGATAAACCGAACTTGTTTTCCAGACTTCGGATGTTTAAATGAACTGAACTGGTCCGGGAAGGGATCGGCATCTTTGCTATAAAACTTGCGCCCAGGGTGGTCGCGCAGCAAATAGTAGAGCTCGTTTGATACGGCGATTACGGGGTAACACGCGCGGTCGCGTTCCTCTTTGTAGGCTTTAACCATGGCGGGACTAACGAGCAAGTCTTTCGCCCTGTCGTAGTACCAAGATCCAACGGCTATACCGCCTCGCAGGAAGTGGCCACCGAGCGTACTGCGGCTTTGGCTCATAGCAATGTCCCAGATTTCCGAACCGAGAACATCAAACGCCCCCTCAACTTTCACCATTTCCGTTTCAAGTGAAACCGCAAGGACGACACAATCGGAGAATGCCAGGACCGTCTTGTCCAAAATGTTATGCACCTCATTTGTCGATTTGCCGGTGGAGCGGTACTCGAAGAGCTCTCTAATCTTCTCGACATCAGAGGCAATGGTCAGTAGACCTTCTTCGGTTTTCACAGTCTCAACGCGATGCGAAAACCCCAGCAAATCAAGAAAGCCTACCATCGCCAGAGTCGTTTTTGATCCGCTTTCATCAGTGCGCGTCTTGAGTTCTTCTGCCTCTTTCACCCCTGTAGCCGTACGAGCGGCGGCAGATCGTTCTTTTAGCACTTCATTCGCCAGCATAGCTATCACTCAAACGCAATCCTACGCTCAATCTCAATCAGTATCGCCGAATCCTTTCGTCCGTCATAGAGCTTGGTGGTGCGCGGAACAGCATGGTTCGATCTCCTGCGAAGAATTCGAGGAAATGCTCGCTGGCTTTATCACCGGCCGCGGCGATCATTGCTGGCACCGGAAATTCCGATGGAGGCACAGCGGGGAGAATATCGACGCCAGGCTATTTCAGAAACTATCGAAATACGGTTGCACGAAGCCCGGTCACCATAGCCGAACCCAATTGAACGGTCAATCAGATTACCACCCATAACCTTTTTTATGGGTGGTAATCCGAGGCAGAAAATCCTTAACACAAGATTTGCCTCTAGGCGTTGCCCGTAGCCGTCGTGAGCTAGCAGCATCAGCATCAAGCGACGCGGCTATAATCCGGAGGAGTCGCGAAGCTTACTGATTGGCAGGTGTGAAGGAAACCGTGTTCAGGACTGGCGAGAAGGCGGATTTCGACCGCATGCTTGACGACATACTTGCGAAGGCTAAATTCCAAGCCGATCGCACCGCCGTCCAGATCGAACATGAGGCCGCAGCCCGTGGCTCACTGCTGTCTTCCGGTACTCCCATTCTCATGGAGGAACGGCTGACTCCCATTCATGAATCGGCTTTCGGATACGATGCGCCTCATCGTGCAATTTTCGGAACGCACCGGCATTGCGGTTCCCGAGCTGAACGAAGCGGCGAAGCCAAAGCTAGAGAGTTTCACTGCCGAAATGACGGCGCGAATGGCAACGGCGGCAGGCCGTATGAATCTCTCACCGCTGCTCAGCCAGATTCGGGCACGGTTTGACCGGCGCGTGCAGAACGCGAGCAGAGATGTAGAAATCGGATTTATCGAAAGCAGGAGCGCCATCGTGACAGAATCGTCCTCCAGTCAGAGCAAGGCACTGCGTTTGCTCGAAGCGCTATACCAGGCAACGCGTGGAAAAGAAGAGCCGGTATTCCTCCAAGATCTGCACACAGACTTATCGGAAGAGGACGCACGGGCAGCGTGGGGTTACCTCAAAGACAGGCACCTTATGAAGACCTACGCGATGCCTTACGCGGCTAGGATAAATGCCGCCGGAATCGACGCCATCGAAAACGCGCAACGCCAGCCGGATCAGGCAAGCTCGGCATTTCCTTCCGTCAGTTACAACATTGTTCATAACACTGTGAACGTGGGTTCGATGAACAATTCGCCGGTGCAGCAGGGTGGGATTGCGTCAACGCAGCATCAAACTATGACCTATACTGCACAGGATATTACCGACATCAGGAAGCTGGTCATCGAGCTGAATGCACACCTTGGTGAGCTTGATCTTGATGCCGCACGCAGAAAAAAGGCGGAGGCACAGATTGCAACCCTAGCGGCCCAACTGGAGGACGAACCCGATCCGGTCATAATTCGGCAGGCCGGCCGCACGCTGCGCAACATCACCGAAGGGGCTATTGGGAGCTTGCTGGCCACCGCTGCGCAGCCGATCGTCTGGAAATGGGCGCTCGATCTCATGCACAGATTATTCTGAGTTCGCAAGGCCTACGGTATCGCTGCTTCCTGTAGATCTTTGTAGCGTTTCAAGGTATTGGCTTTCAGGGCAGCATCGCTTTCAAGAACATCCAGAAAGTCCTGTGTCGCATCCACCAAGGCCTGTGAAAAATCCAGCAACCCGAATGACAACAGTTTGCCTTCACGCTTCACCCGTGTGTCGTCCGGTAAAATCGAAGCCTTTAGAAGGTTCCAGTCATGCATGAAGCCATTTCGATACAAAACATAAATGTCATCCGCGTGTGGGCGGTAGTCGGCACGAAAATGTCTTCTGATGAATTTTGCCGCGTGTTGTCCTCTGTAACCGTAGGACGAAATTGCCGTGAGTGCACACATGAGGGCAATTGCTATCACATGTCCTCGGTGTTCGAGATCACCGTTGACCTTCACAACGTCCGCCATCACGTTCTCGATTTCGCCCAGGATCGACTCCTCAAAAATGCGCTTCAATGTGAACACGAATTTCTCGTCCACCGCTGCCGGAACTGGCGGCCACGAGCTCGGTTGCCAGGCAACGAAGTGCGTCCCTGCCGCCGGTTGCACAAGCGCACCGGTTATTGACGGTGAGGAGACATCCAGCTTTGGACTGAAATCCAGTTTATATTTCATGCTCTTCTCCTCGCGCACCTCAGATAATCGCGGGCTTGCTCACCTCTCTTCCTAGCAGGTCGGAAGTCATAAGATAGAGAAATTGCATTGGCGATTCGGATATGAACGTATCGAGGAACGGCCCGTCTTTCGAGTCCAGAAAGTCGTCGAAATCCCCCGGCGAGTACCGTGTAACCGAGCCCAGGAAGAACATCAACAGATAGATGGACAGCATCTGAGGCAGACGACTTTTTTGTTCTGCGGCAGGGCAGCAGTAGAGATAGGGCTTCCTATATGGTGACGCCGTCTTCACGGTTTCCCAAATCCGGTTCCGGTTTTTTCGAATTATCTTCATCAGTGCCTCCGCCGGCACCCCCAAATAGGTGTCCGCGACACGTTGCTGCAAGAACACGGAGGAGTCCGACGGACTCGTCACTACCTCGAAGTCTGCCAGGTCCGCTTGCGCCAATAGCTTCTCCTCTGAGATATCGAGTCGTTCCAGGTCGTGCTTGCCTAGATGCAGGTTTAACCAGACCTCCTTCGTCGCAGCGTCGTGAATGACATCGAACATCTCCACGGTGATAAATCGTTCCGGGCGGCCAGTCGCATAGCACCAGAGCCGGTGTCCCGGCAGAATCTGGGGCAACAGATGGGCCAGCCGAAGGTCTGAGCTTAGGACGCCGACGTTTCCATCGAGCAGGTTGAGAAGCTCGGGAAATACATGCGTCCCCTTTCCCGTCGGAAACCGGACAACCGATTGCGAAAGCTTTTTCGGTTTAGGCTCGCACGAAATTCCGTGATACACGCGCCCGGTCAGACCGCTGTTGCCTTTCGCCACGCCATACGCTTTCGACAGATTGAGAAACGCGTAATACAAAAGAACTGGACGTACTGCTAGTTCTCGGCCTGTCGTGGCAGCGCGGAAATAGTCTTCAGCTTGCCGCCGAAAGGATTGAGCTATATCTCTGTTCTTGCCGGGGAGTACTGCCCTCGCGATCGCTTCCGCCAGAAGTTCCCAGGGGTCGTTTACGAAGAATCGATGCTGCAGTTCGAAAGCAGACCCATCTTGAAGCAGAATATTCCGGCCGTAGAATACCTCTTCACGACCTACTCGGAGCGGGAGTCCAGGCCGTGCAGTCACAGGACCCTTGATTTTCTTAGCTGGCGACATGGCGATGCACAGAATAGCATCGCGAATCCGAAAACGCTCCTAGTGATACAAACGCCCGCGAACCCCTTGTTTAAACGCGATAATGTATTTTATCGAGTTAGCAGTCAAGTAGGATCAGTCAGATCCAGACGATGTTGGTAAGAATCAAATACACAAAGTAATTCGAAGCGAGAAAGCTAAGCAAATCAGGGCTTTCGTGGTGTCCGACAGTGAGTCGGGCACTTGGCACACCCCCGGCACACTTGCGAACTGCTATCAGATTCCCCGACCTGCAAAACGAGGGGTTTGCCGAGGGAGAGTGGAATAGTGCTCTAGATCGACTCTGTCGCTGGAGTCAACACGTACGTCCGAAATCCCAAACGGCGTAGGTGGGCGCCGCATGACACCAAGGAGGCGGAGCTCGGATACCCTATCGTTCGGGATCAGATTTGGGCAGGAAGTCCTCCAAACGAGGCTCAGGTTTCCCCACGTCCGTTATCAAGGTCATGGACCAAAGGATGGAAGTCGCGTAGAAGCTCCGGCACACCTGCTCTCCGCCCTCCTCGAACCAATGCGTTGCCTCAGGAAGAAGTTCAAATGGGACTGGATTCCGAGCAAACGGATTGTGAAATACCTCAAGTTCTGCTGACCATGGCTCGTACCCCTGGGGCCAGAGTCGGCGATACTTATCGGACGTTACATCCAGGCAAAATGGGATGCCCTCGAGTGCGCTAGGTGTACGATCAAAAAACCTGCCGATGCGGGTATAGCGCAAGCCGTCAGGAGCCCCCCGCCCAGAGACGGCCACGCGATTGAGCTTGGCTAGCGAGCAAGCATTCGAAAAAATGATTGCTGACAATTCCGAATGTTGATCGTCGGAAAACAGTCCGGACGGAAACCTCGACGGCCCCAACAGGTGCTTCCTGGGCATGGTGACAGCCTTAGGGCTACCATCGACCTCGATCACCTCCGCCCCCTCGCCATAAAGATAGCCGATCAAACCTTCGCGGCTCCAAGTCATCGAGGCCGGCGCCTGAAAGTCGGCAAGGGCGATCATGAAAGGTTTTTCGGCTACGTGCTGTAGATGGTGATAGTCGCGACCGAGCTTGTTTCCAAGTGTCTTAGCGAACCGCAAAGCTGCCGACCCGAAGAAGATTTCCTCGCGACCGTTGGGCATTGCGGTGAGCGACGCATTGACGTGGTTGTAGGGGACGGGTGGGTTGGCGGTAACCGCCTCGACCCAAGCCTCTCCGCCGATGCGATTTTCGATGTGAAAGTCCGGAGACTCGAAAGGCTGTGTGACCAGCAGTCCCTGTTCCCTGAAGGAGGCTAGGATCTGTGCTTCCCAGAGTCGAGTGTGAAAATTTCTCGTCTGACAATCGCTTACCCAGTTCTGGTCCGGCCTGGGGAGTGCGAGATAGAGCTGGTGCAAGGTCCAAGCGGCCGGAAAATGGGACGGACCTGCCAACAGCTCGAAGATGTCATTGGGCGTCCTTTCTTCAAAATCGTAAAGTGACGGTCGTGGTGGAACTCCCGGCGGCAGCGCCTCCCTGGGCGAGCCGTCTTTCATGCAGGATCCCATGCGTGCGCAAGCTTCAGTCTTCGAGGTGAAACCGTGCTCCTTGCTCGTTACGGTCCAGACAAAATCAACCCGCCGGCGCATGACGAAAAAGCCGAAGCTGCCGTCGTTGGCATCCCTGGTCACAACACCGCACGCTAAGCCATCATCACTCTGCCATGCACCCACTGGCAGCCGATCGCCAAATCCGTGGCCGCGCGGCAACGACAACGCGTAAATGTCGAACTCCCACTGTCCCAGTTCTTTCACAGGTACTTTCCATAAACCCCAATCATAGATCGCTCAGGATATTCAAATAGCTTATCCGGCTTGGCGAACACCTGCTGAGTAATTGACCGTTTGTCCGTGCCGGGCGCGCGGTTCGTGACGTACCAGCTACGCAAAACGGAAAACAGGTGGAATTCCCCATGGTCGCCCTTCACGCTCCAATCGGCGTCAGAAGCTCCGCAAGCGTTAGGAATCCCACGTCTACATCCATCTTTTGCATAGAGACGCCAAGAGTTTGCAGGAAAGGCTCGAGGTGGTCCAACGCACGTCTGCCGTGATCCTAGGGGATATCGCCCCGGCAGCGCCCCCAAGGTCTCTCTCGAACTTTCAGTCTTAAGGGCTCGCTTGTAGACTCTTTGCCAACGCAGTGCCGAGAAAAACAAGCCCCCCTACGATGCATGCCGCCTTAACAAATTCCTCACGTTGTTTTCGCGATTCTTGAATACTCTCCCATGATTTTCCGCGCAGCATTTGAAGCACTTCTTGCATTGTTGGTCGGACGCTCGGGTTCGGATCGCAGCACACAGTCACCAGTTCGCACATGCGGGGCGCGTATTCGTACCCTTCGGAGGCCGGATCGAGGCGTTGCCCATGCTGAGGTACTTTTCCGGTTAGCAGGTGATAAATTGTCGCCCCGTACGAATAAACATCGCTGGCGCGCGAAATCGTCCCTCCTGCGATGATCTCGGGCGCCATATACCCCGGCGTGCCACCTCTATTCTCCGCAAACAGAATCGTAAACAGAGTGCCGTTCCCCAGAGGATCGGCAACCTGGAGTAGACCCTGCTTTGTCAAAAGGACATTGTCGGGCTTGAAATCACCGTGCAGATCGAATGCAATGTGGAGATTCGATAGAGTTCCAGCCAGATTCTCGGCTACCTGCTGCAGTTGGGCCGCACCAAGTTTGCCCGCATGTTGCGAAAGAGACCCTCCTTCCAAATACGGCATGACATAGAAGGGGCGTTCGACAGCCAAATTCCACGCTAGCAACTGAATCATTCCGCCCGATTTTCGTTGGAGAACTCTAACCTCCCGAGCAAAAGCTTTCCTGGAATGTTCAAGATGGTATTCGCGCAAGAACTTCACGACCACCCATTCGCCTGTATCACTTCTCTGTCCGAGGTAAAGATCTCCGTTGCCACCGGACCGGTACATCCGCAGATTTACGACCTGAAAATTCATCGGGTCCTCCTCGGACGTGAATAGGCCATCCTGAATAAAGCGTACAAGAATGCGCCGCGCTCGTTATTGGCTGCTCGAAGAATTGCCTCGGCTGAATTCCCGCCCTTGATAGCAGCGTCGAGAGCAAGGTAAAGATCGCGAATCGGACCGGCAGGGGCTGACTGCCCCCCTTCCCATCGATTGACGCTGGCGAACGACACGCCCAGGAGACGAGCCATTTGCTCCTGCGGCAGACCGAGCTTGCGACGAACGACCGCCAAGTGACCTGCATCCAACATGACATAAATCTAGTTCAGACCAACCGCAGGTGTCAACAGGTGTTATAGCACTTGCTATAATGGATGAGATCACAAGCAGGCGCCCCCGGCGAGTCGATTTTGACCAAGCCGATCGGGGAGCGGCAAGAGATTGGTGGATAGGACACCGGAGGATGGAATGGAATTGCAAAGTACGAACATCGAAGTAGCGGCAGATCAGATTGCAGAATGTCCGGAAGCCCAGAAGTTCGTTCAGGATGTGATCTCCGGTTTGGACGAATTCAGGCTTTATTCCAGCGAGGATTTCATAACGGTAGTTGGAAACGTGATTTCTGGCACCGGCCTAGATCGACAAGGCGAATCGGCGTCCGTTGCTGACTTGGAAGCCCTCGTTTCAGCGGTGGAGGAAGGTGCGTTCTTTCTAAGACGGGAACACGATCCATTGATCCACCCGATTGGCCGGATTATCGCAGCTAAGATGTTCCAGGTGCCGCAAACCGAAAAATACTTCGTTGTCGGGATTATTGGGTTTTATGACGCCAGCAAGCTTCCTTCGTTTGCATCAAAAGGGATTGACGTTTCGAACCTGCCGCATGGCGATGCGAGTGTAATCGATACACCTGAAGAAGCCCGCGCGCTGGTGGAGTTTAATCCGCATGAGATTCCGCCAACTGCTGTGGTGGAAATGCTAAAAACAGCACCACCGTCTGTAGGACTTGGGGAGGCCATACAGTCGAGAAAGGGCGTCATTTCCCTTGCGATCTTGCAAATCTCGGCTTCAATCTGGCTGCTTTCCAAGACACCGTTCGGAACGAAATTTCAGGAACGCCTCGGCGAGAAGGCAGCCGACGCGTCCGTCGCTTTCCTAAAGTGGATCTCTGAAACTGTGAGCGGTAAACTTCGAGAGCTTACGGGTAGAGAAACAAGGCTCGTAATCAGTTTCCAATACAAAGAGTGCACCGTTGAATTCGTTCTGAGTGGCAAAGAAGGTCCTGCGGCGACGAGCGAAGCGGTTGGTGCTTTGGAAAGTGCAGCTAACCAATCCTTGCTGTTGGTCGAGGCCCTGCTGCCAGCTATGCCTATCCGCTTGACCTACGGCTATGACGTATCTGCCAAGCGGTGGTTTCCCATTCATGCAACCACGCGCAGAGAAGGAGTCATCACAGACCAGCCTTACTTAATCTCCGTGCAGACCTTGCAGGGTGGTTTCAGTGTCGGCGGACGGCGGCTTCCTCTAATCGAGAAGGGTGCCAACGCTATTCAGAGAAAGACGGAATGAACTGGTTGGAGCTCAAGTCGGTTGTACCGATAGGCAAGTTCTGCGACCAGCCTGCGAAACCGAAGCTCCGAGGCCGCAACTATTCCGTCTGCGCCCGTCTATTGCGCTGAGGCAACTTCCTCATAGCCATTCGACCAGTGAGTGACTCAGCAAATTTGCGTAAAACGCGCCAGATTGAATTCCTTTGATCCGTGTCAAGTCCGGTCAAGCCAAGCCATAGCGTCGGCGGGAAGCGGCGCCCCAATGCAGAAGCGCATTTCTTTGAGCAGGCGGCGTAAACCAGGGAGGGACTTCTCTGTTGAGTCGACTTGCTGTTTCGCATACAACGGTCGCACTCTGAACTCGAATCCGGAACGATCGCAGGCCCGCTCCCAGTAGCGGATGAAGAATGGGGCCGCTATTTCGCGAATGATGGATTGGCGGGAAAGGAAACCCTGTTCCATCTGACGCACGAGCCAGATTTGCGCGTACAGCGATTCACGCAGCGGAGCGCGAAGGATTGTTCCAATCATGTAGATGAACGTACATAAATACTCCGCCTTTGCCGCTGAGTCGACGCTCCGCTGATTCAACTCTTCGGCGCTTAAATCGCTCTGAAAAGAAGCCCGGAGAGCAGGAATATAGAGTTCGGTCGAAGGATGAGCAGCAGGTATTGCTTCGAGTTGTTGGATTGCACTCTCGATTACGGTTTCATTGACCGGTGAGTCCGCGCTGTCAAGTTTGAGAAGCGCGAGCTTTAATGTCGCAGATATTACGGGAATGAGTAAAACCCACAATCTAGCCTGAGGTGTGAGGTTCGCCTCCAGCGTGTTCCGGACCGCCGACAGAGCTTCACCAGCCTGTCCCAGAGAATCGACATGGGCCTGGGTAGGCAGTTCGATGGTCGCCATTGCAATTGCGATTTCAGCGGCACGCCGAAAATCGCTCCGCATAAGACTGTCCGCGAGACCCATTCCTTGAGAGGTGCGGACCGCAGGCATGGCGTCTCGATGGATCTCGGCGTATTCCATTGCTTTGCGACTCCACTTGGCAGCAGCTGAGGGGTCTCCAATGCCCTCGGCATACATCGCCAGCCGGGCGCAGACGTACGGTATTTGAGTGGAGCGGAAAGCGCCAGGAGCCTCGCTGCTGCTGGCGAGGAATAGTCCCTGTGTCGGCTCGACGTGTCCTGTTTGTGGTTTTCCATTCAGGGCGACGCCGCTGTAGTACGCGGCAACGCCAAAGATCCGGGCAAACAGTCCTTTCCAGGTGTCTTCGGCCGACTCGGTTTCGAGGCTCGTCGAAACAGCCTCTTCGAGTGCCCGGAATGCCTCAACACGCTGATTGTTGTTCCACAAAGCCATCGAATGCTCTGCCAGCGCTTCTATCAGCGCGGTCACCAGGAAACCTGCTCCGCGGCAAAGTTCAACCGCCTTGCCAGTGAGTTGTGCCGCTCGCCGGCGCTCCAATGGACCGCAGATTTCGGCGAGCGTGATCAGAACATTCCTACGCCACAGACTCTGCCGGTAGGCATGGCAGCCGAGGGCGCGCTCAAGCCAGCCCGCACCTTCGGCAGATCTCCCAGCGTAGTGCAATTGGCGCCCGATCACCTCAGCGATCAGGAAGGAGCAATCCTCTCCAGGCAGCTGCGCTATGGCGGTCTCAGCGAGGTTCAATGCTTCGGCGACTCGATGTTCCCACTCCGCGAGGATGATGATCCTATTCCGGATGGCCGCAGCCTCAAGGAGCGGGTACGGCACGGATTGTGCAACCTCCTCGATCCGGGCCAATACGTCCTTCGCGTGACTCCAATCGCGCTCCGATTCGGGCTTGTCGTATTGGCGCCGCCAAACTCCATCGCACAGAATCGTGATGTTATCCTCGGCAAGATCTGACAACTTGAGGGTTTCAATCTGCGCCGGTGTGAACTGCGATAGCGCCTCGAGCCATGAGTAGACATCCTCGTCAGAACGGCTGCTGAACGCCGTCATCCACAACACGCCTTCCAGCGGATACTCCCGGCGGGGCATTTCGAGGCCACCGGTTGGGAACTCGGAGAGGTTGAACTGATTGATGGCGGGAATGAGAAATCTATTAGCGAGCGCAGCATTCTTGCGAGCCATGTGAATGGCTACATGGCCGGCAGATATCGCTACGCCCCATCCCTTCATGCTCGATTTGTTCATCAGCGCATCAAGCTGCTCGATTAGCCGGTCGGTCTGAGTGCCTTGGCGATCAGCGACGACCAGCTGCAATGCTTTCAGATAGAGCTGCAGGTTCGAGTCGCCTTCCGGGGGTAATGGATAGGTCGTCCAGAACTGAATGAATCCGAACCCCTCATCCAGAGGCCCGTCCTGGATACTGAGTTGTGCGAGTGCCTGAATCAGGACGATGTAAGCGTGGTTTACCGAGCCCGAAAGCGTGAAGTGATTTACGCAGGTCAGGACGTCCACAGGCTGGAGGACCTTCCTCTTCAACAGATTCTGTCCCAGGACGAAGTGAACGCCCCGAAAAGTTCGCAAATCCAGCAAAGAGCCCAGCTTAGCCGTGATGAGCGGCGATCGAAGGAATCGGTCCGAACCGAGCGGTTGCAACCAAATTCCTGAGGCGCGTTTCACTTTCTCCCCAGGAAGCGGGATCGAGCGCGGGACGCGTGCGACACGCCCGACCTCTTCGAGTGAGAATGGCCCGACTGCCAGACTGAGCCGGATCAATAGCTCCCGTTCAGCGACATCGGGAACCATGGTTTGAAGAAGGCGAGTGGCATCCTCGCGAACCCCTTCGGCAAACTCGCCCTTCAGCAGGGACTCCAACTGCCCCGCGCTGAAATTCCATGCCTGGTCGGCAAGGTAGCGAACCGCTGCGGCTACGAGAACAGGCAGGCCTTCGGAGATAGTCACGATGAGATCAAGAATCGGGTCAGTGGTTAGGTGCGCCGGGGCCCCCAGCAACGCGAAAAGCTCGCTGACGTCGCTCTTCTCGAATCGCGGAGCTTCAATATGCACGAATCCAAGTCGCTGCTCGAACGCCGACGGAAGCCTGTGATATGTGGAGCAGAGCAGTTGCGCCCCAGCCCTCCTGAGTGTCGCAGCAAGTGCTTCAAGGCGCACTGCCAATTCCCCGCCAGGTGCAACCACCGGCAGGTCGTCAATCACCAGAAGCGAGCCCCTAAAGGCTTCGGCTACAGCCGCAATCCACACATTTGAGGGGGAGCCCTTAACCACACCTGCCTCAGAAGCGAGCAGCAGATCGAGAGACGCCCTGGCCTGAACTTCACCAGCATTTCGTGGGATATTGAGCCAAACGGTTCTGCCCGGGTGTTTCTGGACGATCAGTTTCAACAATTGGGTTTTGCCTGAGCCCAGTTCTCCGCGCAGAACCACGATCCTGCCCGCCTGGAGTTGGTCGGTGATCGAATCGATCAGAGCCTTTCGCGACAGGCTGGGATTCACCAGCTCCGGTGGGTCGGTTGAGATGGACATCAAGCCGATGGCGAAGTCGGCGTCCTGGCCCAGACTTTGGCTGAGGAGAGCCAGATTCTGTCGGATGACCTGAACTTGGCGTGCCTCCTCGTTGATGGTCTTAACGGTCTCGACCAACTGGCTTAGGATTCCTTTCGGTTCGGAACTGCGCCTCGCCAGATCGAGGACGGCATTTAAGGCGGTAACTTCGTCCTCGAGGCCTTCAACTCTCCCACCCTGATTTTCCAACTGGCGCTCAACGGCGGTAAGACGCCGCTCGATCTCCTCAAGCTGGGCTTCGAAATTGCGGACGGCGACAATCGCCTTTTGAGAGACCGACGGCGAGCTCACTTCCGTGGTCAGGTCGTCCGCCGTGAGCGTCTTCCTTCCAGACCGGCAAAGGAGGAGAAATACAAAGGTGAAGAGGTGCTCATAGAGCCGGTCGATTTCCTCGGTGGATCGCGAGTTGTCACGGGCAGCAAGCGCTTCCTTTATGTCGGCCCTTACCTTCAGGTAGTCGCCATGCCCGGTACTCCACTCCAATCGCCGGATGACGTTCAGCAAAGGGTCGATGTCTTCGGTTTCTACGACCGAGCGCAGACAATCCCATGAGGACTTCGAGACCTTTTTCGGCTGCGAACAGGATCTCAGGAATGCGGCGATCAAGCCGACTGCCGCGGCCTCCTCCGCCTCTCCATATTTATGGAGACGGATTGCCTCCCACGTTGCGATTGCCGAGCTAGAACCATCCCAGTCACGTTCCACTCCAAGCTCAGCGGTAGTCACATAACGGAATGAAAGGCTCCATTGAGGATTCAACTTCTGATGTTCACAGAAGCGGGCGATCGCCTGGAGAGCCTCCCCACTCTTCATGGTCAAATTGGCAGCGCGCACTTTGAGCTGTCCGAGTCCCCGAATGCCTGCCAATTCAACGGGAGGCTCACCGGGAGCGAGGGTTTGGTCAATCACGTCGCCGACGGCTTTTCCAACGACGTCGATGTCTTCCCCGCACTCGAGCTCAAGATGCTCATTTTTCGAAAGATTCAACCACTGCAAAACCGTCAGATTCGCCTGAAAGACGAATCCTCGGATAGTCGCGTAAGCGTCATTTCCCGGGTTGGCTCGGAAATGCATTGTGGAAGCTATGCTAAGAAGGATACCCGAGCAGAGCGGCTGTCGATCAGGACCTCTTCCCGCCTCCGCGCTTGTAAGTTCTCTTGGTTGTTCTTTTCGAGGTTCGCCGGGGTGCCGACCACCGACCGCTCGTTCTGCTTGCGATCTTGCGAACACCCTTTCCCTTCGAGACGTTGATGGATTTGGTCGTCCGCATCAGTTGACCACAGGACGGACAGATGACGCGGTCATTTGGCGCGCCATAACCGGCGAGTTGACCGACCATCACCGATTTCTCGATCCCGAACGCAGGGCAAGCCTTGTTGACGCACTTCGCACGAAGATTCATGAGCACTCCTGATACCGACGGCAGGCAGGCGCGCGGCCCGACTTCCGGAGCGGGTTGTTGACTACGGCATGAGTTTCACCGATCCTGTTGGTGACAATCTACTTTACAATCATGTCACTATACGGAGAATGGGGTTGGACGAAGGCCATTGGATGCGGTGCAGACGCGTAGAGATTGAGGACGGAAGTCTTGTTTGCAATCTGGATTGGACCCGAACCTACGATCTCGAGAAGGCATATCCCAGAGATCCGCACGTGCAGCTTTTGAACTGTGCGAACGATGAAGACCTCCTTCGCTTCACACGGGCGTGGGGTCCGCTCTATATCCGGACCACAAGTGGTCCAGACGATGAATGGCAAACAGGGCGGGTGCGACGGCCGCTGGCAGAATATCGAGCTGCACTTCGGCGCTTCCGGGGAGTCAAGGGCATTCTTGAAGCAGCCAAGGGAAACGGAGACGAGCGGGAGGCTCTTGCAGAGTTTCTCGCCGCGGATGAAGAGGAGTTCCAGCTCAGCGCCCTATACAAGCCCGGCGAGCCGCCCAACCACCAGTTCTCCCTGAAGCTCTGGCTCCGCATCGACGGCGGCATATTCGACTGGATCCGGACCGCACCCATCGCTCAGATTAGGCAGGCGCTCAAGTACTGCGTCGAGGCCGAAGTAAAGATGCCGTGGACGGGCGGCGTCCGCGTGGTTCCCCACAAAGGGCGAACCAAAGTCGTTCCGAGCTATCGGCTGTCCACGCTCCAGGATGCGCTGGCCTGGATGATCTGGTTCGATGAGTGGAACACGAACCCTCCCACAGTCTGCCCTGCTTGTCATACGGTCTTTCGCCCGCCCAGCCTTCACAAGATGAAATACTGCAGCTATCGCTGCGCACACCGGATCGCGATGCACAACTACCGGCAGCGAAGGTCCGGATCGAAAAAACTGACCGGTAAGCGATGATGGCGAAGAGAGGTAGGTTTCCTGATACCCGCGCGGTTTATTTACCTTGCCGACAGCGGTCACGCATCGGGCGGCCCAACAACGCGAACGCCTCATGCGTTTAGCGTCTAACTAACCAAAAACAGGCTTCTGGGAACTGTGCGAGCGATAGATTTCCTTCCGAGAGCCATAAAGGGCACACTAGCCGCGCACTGCGTGCGGCTGGAAAGCACGTGTTGTCAGTTGCTTGGAAAAGGAATGGATGATCGGCCGTCAGTCTGTCGGGATTGCTAAATCGTTATCAGGCTTTTTCATTCGCAACGGATGATACCGGCGGCCTCCAGAAGCGTCAGCAATTCCTGTGTGCTGACTTTTCGCCATCCCCTATTCGGGAGAAGTCGGTGCTCGACCGGAGCGGCGAAGGCCCTCAC
>Ga0187883_10000922_pt1 | contig 18307 bp, 16 predicted proteins | sample June2016WEW_20_1_2_FD_132966 | JGI IMG/M metagenome (GOLD analysis project Ga0187883, IMG submission 132966) | Peatland microbial communities from SPRUCE experiment site at the Marcell Experimental Forest, Minnesota, USA - June2016WEW_20_10 | ecosystem: Environmental > Terrestrial > Soil >...
CCGCCCATCGGACGGTAGCGCTCGGCCGAGGCGAGCACGCGGGGCAGCAACGCGATGTCCCCCGGCGTGCAGAAAGCGTGGACGCCCGGCGTGGACAGAGCGAAATGGACGCCGCGGTCGATCTCGTCGTCGGTGGCTGCAGGCTCGTACCACGAGTCCGCCCACCGATCCGCCGTGGCGGGGCTGCCGGCGACCGCGTCGGCCAGGGGGCGCCGGTCGGCCCAGGGCCGGCGCGCCACCGCCTTGATGGCCATGACGCCCACGTCGCGCTCGGCGCAGAGGGCGAGGAGCTCCTCGGCGGTCTCCCGGTACTCGGGCCGGGCCCACAGGGCGGGGTAGACGGGGAACATGACCGTGTCGAGGTCGAAGCGGCGCAGCGCCTCGAGGTGGGCCCGGGGCACCTCGACATCGTGGCCGGTGATGCCGGCGAAGCGCGTGTGGCCGGCGTTGCGCAGTTGCAGGATCCGCTCCAGGGCGGCGGATCGCCGGTCGAGCTCCTCCAGCGAGGTCACGGCGTGCGCCTGATAGAGGTCGAGCACCTCGGCGTTGAGCAGGCGCCGCGTGGTCTCGAACTGGTCGGAGACACCGTCGGGATTGGCCCGCAGGGTCTTGCCGGCGATGAACAGCTCGTCGCGGTGCGCCGCCAGATGTGGACCCACGACCGACTCGGCCGCACCGTACTGCGGCGCGATGTCGAGGTGGTTGACGCCGTGGTCGAGCGCGAGCTGCAACCAGTCCCCCGCCTCCTCGACCGTGGCGGCCCAGCAGGCGGCTCCACCGAGCACCGCCACGCTGCTCTCGTGGCCGGTCCGCCCGAGGCGTCTGCGCTCCATCGCCGACTGCCGGCTACGCCTTGAGCCGCAGGACGTTGAAGACCGCGCCCACGTTGTCGGAGAGCACGGCGAAGCGTCCCGGCTCGATGTCGGTCGGGCCCATCAGCACCGAGCCCCCGAGCTCCTGCGCCTTGGCGACCGTGGCATCGGTGTCGGCCACGGCGAAGTAGACGCCCCAGCTCGGCGGCATCTCGGCCGGCATCTCGGCGGACTTGGGCATCATCCCCCCGATCGACCTCCCGGCGAGCTTCCACTCCGTGTAGGCGGGCGGGCCACCAGGGGGGCCCTGGTCCTCGGCGTCCCACCCGAACACGGCCTTGTAGAAGGCCTTCGAAGCGTCGAGGTCCGTCGTGATGAGCTCGTTCCAGCAGAGCGCGCCGGGCTCGTTGACCAGCTGCGCCCCCGTGTGCTGGTTTGGCTGCCAAAGGCCGATGACCGCGCCCACGGGGTCGGCGAAGACGGCCATGCGGCCCGCCTCCATGACATCCATCGGGGGCATGAACACGGTGCCGCCATTGGCGGACACCTTGGCCACCGCGTCGTCGGCGCTGTCCACGTTGACATAGGTCATCCAGACCGTCGGCATGGCGGGGTTCATCTTCGGACCGAGCCCCGCCACGGTCTTCCCGCCCAGGTCGCACACGGAGTACCCGCCCGCCTCGGGCGGCCCCTCGGGGCAGTTCCAGCCGAAGAGGCCCCCGTAGAACTCCTTCGACTTGGCCAGGTCGGTGCTCCCCAGGTCCACCCAGGAAGGGACTCCGTCGTCGTAGCGCTCGATCTCCACCTTGCCGTCTCCTTTTGTCCGTGCCCCGGCTCCGCGACGGTACCCGATCGATGTCCCACTCGCACCGGGCTGCGGGTGAGATGATCACGGGAATGTCACAGCGCCGGGGGGCTTGATGACCCCCAATCCGATCGGCTCCAAGGTGGAGCAGCTGGCCCAGGCGCTGGCGGAGCGCATCGTCCCCCTGATCGTCGACGCCATCGACGTCGACGCGCTGATCGACAAGGTCGATGTCGAGAAGATCATCGAGCGGGTGGACGTCGAGAAGGTGATCGACCGGGTGGACGTCGAGAAGATCATCGACCGGGTCGACGTCCAGAAGATCATCGATCGGGTCGACATCAACGCCATCGTCGACAAGATCGACATCGACTCCCTCGTGGAGCACACCGAATTGGGGTCGATCATCGCCCGGTCGACCACCGGCATCTTCACCGAGATCCTCGACGTGATCCGCGCCCAGGGGGTGGGGCTGGACGACTTCATCCTGCGGTGGGGCAATCGCCTGATCGGCCGCGGGAAGCGGATGGCCAACTGGCCTGACGGGCCGCCGCTGCTGGTCGAGCCGAAGGTGGCGCAGTGACCACGGTGCCAGTCCCCGCCCCTGAGCTGACCGTCGGCCGGCAGGGCCACTACGCCGGCGCCGTGAGCCGACTCGTCGCGTTCGGCACCGACGTCGGTGCCTCGTGGGGCGCCTACGCCGTAGGCGTGGCGCTGCTCAACCTGGCGGTCAAACTGGTCACCGGGCACTCGTACAACCTGAGCAACCACCGGATCCTGGCCTTCGTGACGCTGTCGGTCTGGGAGTTCGTCTACTTCTCCTACCAGTGGGCAGTCAGCGGCAAGACACTGGGCATGGCCATCTTCGGCCTGCAGGTGGTGACGAAGGAGGGCGGGCCCATCAGCGGCCGCCAGGCGTTCATCCGGACGATCGCGCTCGGGCTCTGCCTCCTGACACTGGGGATCGCCTTCCTCGGCATCGTGTTCCAGCGTGAGCGCCGCGCCCTCAACGACTTCATGGCCGGCACAGCGGTCGTCTACGACTGGGACGCCCGGGCGGCCCGGCTGCGCTGGATGGCCCGCAAGGAGGGGCCCCTCCGCCACGGGCCCGAGCACACGACGCCAGCGGCGTAGGGGGACCCCGGGGCGCGGCCCGCTCGCATCTACGATGCCGCGCATGCCCTTCACCGAAGTCAGCAGGCCGCATCCCCAGGTCGCCGTCGTCACCCTCAACCGGCCGGAGCGCATGAACGCCATGGCCTTCGATGTGATGATCCCGTTCCGCGACGCGCTGCGGGAGATCGGCAGCGACAACGGGGTGCGGGTCGTCATCATCACCGGCGCGGGGCGGGGTTTCTGCTCCGGGGCGGACCACGAGAACCCCGGAACGATGCCGAACATGGACGGCCTGACCCTTCCGACGATCGCGCTGCGCTCCATGGAGATGCTGGACGACGTCATCTCCACCATCCGCCGCCTCCACCAGCCGGTGATCGCAGCCGTCAACGGGGCCGCCATCGGGGGCGGCTTCTGCCTCGCCCTGGCGGCTGACATCCGGATCGCGGCCGATGACGCCTACTTCCGGGCCGCCGGCATCAACAACGGCCTGACGGCTGCGGAGCTCGGGTTGAGCTACCTCCTGCCGCGGTCGGTCGGGCAGTCGCGGGCGGCCGAGATCATGCTGACGGGGCGCGACATCGCCGCCGAGGAGGCGGACCGGATCGGGCTGGTCTCGAGGGTCGTGCCGAACGCCGCGCTGCTGCCGGCCTGCTTCGAGCTGGCCGACCGCATGAACGGCTGGAGCCGGGCCGGCGTCGAGCTCACCAAGCGCCAGCTGTGGAACAGCCTCGACGCCAGCAGCCTGCAGTCCCACATGGACGCCGAGGGCACCTCACAGCTCTTCGTCCGCATCACGACGCGCAATTTCGAGGAGGCCGTGGCGGCCCGCAAGGAAGGCCGCACGCCCGACTTCAAGGACTGACCCAGACGGGTTGTCCTAGGGGGTGTTGACCAGCTGGCGGGCCGCCATGTCGAGATAGGACCGAAGCTCGGCGGCGTCGGCCGGGGAGATCCGATCCTCGGTCTCGAGCTGGGCCAGTGCATCCTCCATATGACGCAGCCAGGCGTCACGCTCGGCCGGACCGATGATGAAGGGGGCATGGCGCATGCGCAGCCGCGGGTGACCGCGCTGCTCGTTGTAGGTGCCCGGACCGCCCCAGTACTGCATCAGGAACAGCGCGAGGTGGTGCGAGGATTCGGAGAGCTCTTCTGGGTAGAGGGGACGGAGCAGGGGGTCCCCGGCCACTCCCACATAGAAGCGGTCGACGAGGTCGACGAAGAACTGCTCGCCACCGACCCGTTCGAACAATGTGTCCATGAGGTCGAGAGTAGAGGCTTTAGACTGCTCCCCGATTCGCGGCCGTAGTTCAATGGTAGAACCTCAGCCTTCCAAGCTGATGATGCCAGTTCGATCCTGGTCGGCCGCTCTGATACGCATTCGCAGGTCAAACCCAACATCTGATCGCTTCGTCATTCCACTTCGACGGTAACAGCGGGTCGTCGTGCAACAAGCGTGCAACAGCGTGCAACACGGAGGGGCTCGTTCTCAGCCACCGAGGCTGAGAACTGTGTGGCCCGTTCGACCCCTTCTCGAGTGCCCTACCGTTCTCACGGATGCACCGATGGCTCTGCAACACAAACCACGCTCACACCCCCGCATGTGTTACAAGTCTCTCTACTTCCTCAAGCCGCTCTTGCCGTCGGCCGGCGGCTTCGCCGCCGCCTCGGCGGGCGGTCGGGGCCTTCGGCCCCTCACGGACGGAGAGTCTCGTTTCTTGAGTACGACTCGTAGGGTTCATCGCTTGCGGTCCGCCCCGATCCACTGACAACTATCGGTGCGGGGGTCCGGGAATCTCCCCAAAGGACACCAGAAGGCTTCCAGGCCGGCCGCTTGGCGCCCGGCCACGTCCATTGTGGAATTTTGCCGCGGCCTCCCGACGCAGCCTTGAAGGGTCCGCTCCGCCGGCCTCCGGCCGCCCTTGACCGCTGCCCGTCTCGGGTGTTGCCACACGCCCCGTACGGCAAGGGGCGTGCGGATAAGTCGCAACCGTGCAGATCAATTGCCGAATGAAGAACGAGCGAGGAGGATGGTGCGGCAACGAGGAGGCTCCGTATGCAAGTTGGGCGCACCGCTCGGCGCGTAACACCGGCCGATGGCGAACTGGTGGTCACAATCATCACTCTTGCCTTTGCTGAGGATCCTCTATGGAGCTGGGTTCTTGCTCGCTCAGACGGACAGACCGACCACCATGACGCCTTCTGGCGGCTCTTCCTTGAAGGTGCGTTTTCGTACAACGAAACATGGATCACCGGCGGTGGAGAGGCGACCTCAGTTTGGATCCCACCTGGTGGGATCGAAATGACTACCGAGCTAGAGAGTCGCCTTGGGGAATTTGCCGTCCAGCATTTGGGGCCGAAAGCCGATACGTTCTTCGAGGTGCTTGCTCGATTTGAAGCTGCACACCCACGAGAGGTTGATCATTACTATTTGAGCCTTCTCGGCACGCACCCTGATCACCGCGGCAACGGCACCGGGATGTGGTTACTTACTCATGACCTGGAGACCATCGACGCGGAACATGCGCCCGCCTACCTCGAGTCCTCGAATCCTGCGAACAACGACAGGTACGCGAGTGTGGGGTTCGAGCCAATCGGACAGTTCGACGCACCGGACAACGGACCGGTGGTGACGACAATGTGGCGACCTCCGCGCTAGGTGGTGACGGCGCTATCGGTCCCGATGGCCAACAACGGCCACGCAGCGGATCTCTACGACGGCCTCAGCGGGCCACAGTTCAGTGACGCCGACTGGCGTCCAGGCTGGATAAGGCGACTCCAGGAACTCTGCGGCAACGCTAAGCATGAAGTCAGCCTGGCTCCGTAGGCCGACATGGTACGAGTTGATTTCAACAACATCTGACCAGCTGGCACCCGCCTCGGCGAGAGTCGAGGCGATGTTGCGGAATGCTCCTCTCAGTTGCTCTTCTGGATCATCCGGAAACACGTCGGCAGGTGTCTCCCCGGCGTGGCTTGACACTCGGAGTGTGTCACCCGCCCAGACGGCGGCCGGAATATGAGTCTCCTCGTAGAAATTCGCCCAGTCGGAAGGGACAACAGCGTCTCGTCCGCTTGGTTCAGTTTCTCTCGTTGTCACTTGTCGTCCACCTGCCTCTTTCATCGGCGCGGTTGCGCTTCTTTAGGCAGGATATAACTCGGTTTCTCACGACCAGGGTAGATGGGATACCCGGAGAATGCGCCACACCGGAACTTCTACCGGTGCCGACTGGCAACCACAGCCACGCAACTGATTTCGACGAGTGCACCTGGTGGGAACAATTCCGTCACGCCAACATCCGTCCAAACGGGATAGGGCGCCTCCAAGAATTCAGATGCGACGATGAGCAATACGTCATCCTGGCTCCGCAAGTCGACCCGGTATGAGTTGATTTCGACAACATCTGACCAGTCGGCACCAGCCTCGGCGAGCGTAATGGCAATGTTGCGGAATGTGCCTCTCGCTTGCTCCTCGGCGCCATCGGGGTAGTGGCCATCGGCATCCTCCCCAGTGTGGCCCGTCAAGCGAAGCATGTCTCCAATCCACACGGCCGCTGGAATGTGAGTTTCGTCATAGAATGGAACCCAGACTTCAGGTATCACGACATCCAGTCTTCCCGTCGGACCAGAGCCCACTGGCATTAGTTCACCAACCACTCTTCTCTTCCAATCTGGCTCGCGATCAGCCCAGGAGCCAACAGCATAATGGCGTCCCCTAATTCCGACCGGCGCTGTCCTGGCGGTATCCCTGACCGCCGGTTCAGTGAGACCTGTCAGCGATGCTGCTGTTCTGATCTTGGGGTGCAGATGACCGTCATCAGCCCAAGTTTCTAATCCCTCGCTCCGTCCACATCGCTTTGGGTCACCCGAATCGACCGCGGCCAGCCCTGGGCAGCTGAGAGCCGGACCCAATAGGCGTCCCCGTCGAAAGAGATCCATGACACCGTAGGGGGTGATCCCTCGGTTCCGGATAGCGCGAGAGGATTGGACCGGTACTTTGGGTCGACTCGATAGCCGCGAACCGGGTGGTCAACTTCGGCGGTGCAATTACCACCGCCACGACCCCGAGCCCGCCACGACAACTTCGCGAGTCTCTTCACGGAACCTTCTTCCGGTTCGGCACCTCTGGTTGCGAGTGTACGCCTTCATCTCTACATGGCGCGTCCGGGAAGGTCTGAAGTGGGTGTCCCCGACCGCCGGTTGTGGGTCGCAGCTAGAGGCGACGGGTGGGGCGGAACCTGCCGGGGAGCCGGACAGCGGGAGGAGAGTCGGAGCCCCACCAATGGGCAACTCGGCGGGCAAAGCGGGCTGGCGAGAGGACAAAGAGGGTGACGACCCTCGTTAGGAGCGCACCATCGGAACTGATGAAATGCGCGTTTCAATCATTGGTTGGGTGTTTATGGACGGCTCAGCCAGCGGTTCGTAGCTTGTTGGGAGCCAGTCGTAGGTGACCACAGTCCTAAGGGCTACGTCTTCGAGACCTCGATTTCGGCGGTTCACCAAGGCCAGCAGAAGCGCCGGGAAGAATGAAGCACTGAGGAGCGCTCGAAAAAGCGCTCGCAAGAACCGAAGAGGACTCCCATCCGAACGGACGACCCGTAAGCCCATCATTTGCTTCCCAAGTGTGCGTCCGGTGGACCACCAACCGGCTGTCAAGTACACGACGAGAAGGACCCACACCAACAGTTCGTTCAACCAATGCGGGGGGTCCGCAACCGAAATCGACTTCGAAAAAAAGAGATCCCATGCAATGCTCACCATGATCACTCCAACGACATAGACGCAGAGAACGAGAACAACATCAGTCCCGCTCGCCACTGCCCGAGAAACGAAGCCTGCCCGAAGGCCCTGGAGCCGCTGCCCTCGCTCACTGCGGATCTCGAGATGCCGACTCACGAGATGACCTCAGGTTTCGCACTCTCCGGTCGAGCAATGCCATTCCACCGGACCGCCAAGTCACGCGGTTCCTTGCGCCGGAGGATCCTGTCGACCAGACGGGCACTCCACAAATCCATGGCCATGAGCCCGGCACGGCTAGCGTCGAGTGTCTCTGCACCCAGTCCGGTCGTGGACTCACGGATGACCCCCGCGAGGTCGATCTCATCGATTACCCCTGGGAGATCGACTCTGGCCACAACCTTGTTGATCGGCACATGATCGATCAACTGCTCCATGTCCAGCATGTCGACAACCCCAACGACGACCCGATTGAGCACGGACTCCGCAGCTTCGGCAACGTTGTCTCGATTCTCCCTCTCGCTCCTGTGGGCCTCGCCCTGACGCCGTCCGAGGTGTCGCTCAACTGCGTCAAGAGGGCCCTCAGCAATCGACGCGGGTACGACGACTCTGGCGATCCTTATGGATCTGCTCGTGATCTCGACAGCCACGAGGGTCGCCGCGCCGACCCCCACCTTGGCAGTCCCTGCGATTAGGTCGACGATCCGCGAACCCGCATTCAACGTAGACCCTTGCGGTCCTGACGCGACTCGCCGCGTCGGCACTTGGGGAACTGCCCCATCCGGAGTCAGCGCACTCGGTGTCTGCATTGGCTCAGCGGACTCAGGCACGAGGTATTGATCCATCAGCAGGTGCGTGGCTCCACCGCCACTGAGAATGGGACGCCGGACGAACGTTGCCGGTACGGGAGCGTTCCAAGAACGTAATCCACGACACCGCTGTGTCCTCTCATGGCCTCTCTTTCCATATCGCCCTCATCTCAACGCGTCGTTAGTGAACCAATGAGAGCTGCGCCACCGGACTAGTCATGCGGGGCTGCTGTCGATCTAGTTGACAGGCCTGTAGATTAACGCTGCCGTCGATCTCTTGCCGAGTGCCTCGAACTCGACGGGAGTCTTCCCTCTCCCGTCACCTATGGCCCGGAATGGGCGGCGCCGTCGCCGTTTGGGGGCCTGGCGAGAAGATTGGGTCAGAATGCTTGGAGAAAGCGGCTGCAAAAGCAGTGGACGGCTCATGGCGTGGCCCTGCCCCAATAACGCCGGGAATGGGCGCAGCTCTCGGCCCTCCGATCTACGCTCGCGCAATGGCTCCAGAGAAGGACGCCACCGAGACCACCCGGGACGAGGCGCTGCGAGTTGCCCTGAGCGGCTTGGCGTCAGGGGACGATCCCGAGTCGATAATCGACAAGCTCACCGAGCTGTACCGCGACGATTCCTTTGCCGGCGAGGATCTGCTCAAGTTCGCGGCCGGCGCAATCGAGGACTCGGGGGCCGGCCTCTCCGACCCAATCGACTACGCGGGAATCCGGGAGCGCTACCTCCCCGAATTTCGCTTCAGTGGGAAGAGACAGCACCACAAGAGCCATTTCGCGCTGACGGCTGCTGCCACCATGCGCGCCGGCGTGTACCCCGACCTTGACAGCGAGGCGGATTATTGGGGCATGGAGGGTTTCTGGCTGTACGCCTTCTACGCCCTCGTGATCTACGTCCGGGCGGCGGCCGAGCGAACGGACCGGTCGGTCGAAGCGGTGGCGAGGGCGCTGGCCGCCCGACGGGGCCTGAAGCTCTAGGACGAGGAGTTGCTCAGGCCTCGCACTGTGCCGGCGACTGGGGCACCCGAGTGTTGACCTGGCCGAGCAGGCAACGCCACGAACCCCGGACGCGCCGAAGGGGCCCGTAGGCCCCTTCGCACGACGACTGCCGCTCCCTGACTAGTCGCCAGGATAACAGTCGAGGTCGCGTCCTGAACGACCGTTCTTCCGTAGCGCGCTGGGACTGGACGTCTGCCGTTCCCTGACTAAGAACGTACATCGGGTTCGATTCCCGGCCGGGGCGCCCCACCCGAGGGTCGGGCTGCTGGTGGCCGGTCACCGCCGAGACGGCAGCCCGACACTCCGGGTACCCGGATGCGCTTCAAGCCGGCGTTCGGACTAACACTTTCAGTTAGGACGGCGTCAGAACGTGGAAAGGAACGCAACGCGACGGTGTTCTAAGGTGCTCTGAAGCCGCTCGCGGGAACGGTTTCCCAAGGGCGCCGTCGGCGGTACGCGGAGTGGTGCAAAGGCAACCCCCAGAGTGGAAGGCTCAGCACTTGGCCCTCCCCATGCAACAGCGTGCAACAGTCGCATTTGAACCATTTCGTGCAACACGGAGCGACAAAGAGCGCGTACTAGCGCATACCAACGTCTACTGGATTTCGGGCCCAACCAGGGAAACCACGATTTTGACGAGGTCACTAAAGGGTCCCTGAGCCGCCTTCCAAGCTGATGATGCCAGTTCGATCCTGGTCGGCCGCTCTCGTCCCGCTCGGCGCCGGGCCTCCCTATGATCGGCCCACGCCGACACGCCGGGGGGCGCATGACGACACAGACGGAGACGGCCTTCACCGAGTTGCTGGACACGGTCGCCGCGACGCACGCGCACATGGTCGAGCAGCTGGCGGACGATCCGACCACCCTGCTGGAGGCGCACAAGTGGATCCTCTCCATCCTCCAGGTCGCGGCGGAGGTGAACCTGTGGGCCGACACGGCCCGGCCCCGCTTCGTGGAGATCGTCGGCCCGTACAAGAAGTGGGGCGGCGACAACTCCGACGCCTTCTACTGCTACGCGCCCATCGATCCCACTCGCAGCTACAGGGTCACGATCGCGCCCGGGGACGCGGTGTACATGTCGCTGACCGTCTATGGGGGGCCGAACGACGGCCGGTACTCCGAGCGCATCGTGGGCACCGTCAACAGCCGTGACGTCGCCCGGAGCCCGGATGGGACCATCCGCATCGTCGTGTCACCCGAGCCGCCGTCCGATCCCGACGCGGCGTGGATCAAGCTCGAGCCCGACGCCGTCGCGGCCATCACGCGCGATTACCTGGACCACCCGACGACAGGACGGCGCGCGGCCTGGTACATCGAGGCGGACGACCCGCCCGACACCTTTCGGGAGGACGACGCGGACCTGGCGCGTCGGATCCGGGCCATGGCCACGTGGGTCCGGGAGCAGGCAAGCATCGTCCCCCTGCCGCCGGCCACGCCCAACGCCATCGACCCGCCGTACCCGGTGCCGACGGCGACGTTCGGCTAGGCGGCCGGCGACGCCGCCTACGCCATGGGCGCCTTCGAGCTGGCCGACGATCAGGCCCTGGTCATCCGCGGGCGGTCGCCCGAGTGCGTCTTCTGGAACATGTGCCTATGGAACCCGCTCCTGCACACCTACAACTACGACTACGAACGTGTCACCATCAACGGCGCCCAGGTCCAGTACGAGCCGGACGGATCGTGGACGATCGTGGTGGCGCCCCGACGCCCGGCCCACCCCAACTGGGTGTCCACGGCGGGGCACCGGGCGGGCCGCATCTGGTTCCGCTGGTTCCTCCCGGCCGAGACCCCGGAGCATCCGCAGGTGGAGGTCGTGCCGGTGGCGAGCGTGTGAGCGGGCGCCCCGCGCCGGTCCGCATCGACGACCTGGCCGAGCCGCGCTTCAGCGACGATGTCCGGGCGATCCTCGACTTCATGGAGGACGCCGGGTCCCAGCTCACCCTGGAACCCGCAGTGCTCATGGGGGCCGCGGCCACCGAGACGGGTCTCGACGACTTCGGGCACTGCGACTTCGTCGAGCGCCTCGGCGTGCTGTGCCGGGCCATGCGCGAGGAGGGCGGGTTCAACGGGGCAGGCGTGATGCAGCAGCACGCGTTCATCTCGGGACTGCTGAAGAACCGACTCCTCATCGAGGACATCGTGCGACGCCATCCCGAGATCCTCGACGAGCGGATCGTGGCCCCGATCATCATCTGCGGGCTGCCGCGGACGGAGACCACGCACCTCCACAACCTGATGTCGGCCGACCCCGCCCTGCGGTCGCTCCCCTACTGGGAGAGCCTCGAGCCGGTCCTCGCCGAGCACGAGCAACCCGCGCCCGGAGCGCCCGACCCCCGCAAGGAGCGCACCGAGATGGCGCTCTCGTTCCTGAACACAGCTCTGCCGTACTTCAACCGCATGCACGAGATGACGGTCGAGCACTCGCACGAGGAGATTCAGCTACTGGCGATCGACTTCTCGACGATGCTGTTCGAGACGACCGCACCCATGCCCACGTGGCGGGACTACTACCTGTCGCACGACCAGGCTCCCTCCTACGCCTACCTGCTCAAGATCCTCAAGGTGCTCCAGTGGCTGCGGGGCGGCACACGCTGGGTGCTCAAGTCGCCCCAGCACCTCGAGCAGTTCCCCGCCTTGGTCGAGACGTTCCCCGACGCCACCTTCGTCGTCACCCACCGCGACCCGGTGTCGGTCACGGCGTCGATGGTGACGATGATCGCCTACACGGCCCGACTCACCCGCGACCGCGTCGACCTCGAGAGCATGGGCCACTATTGGGCGGACCGGCTGGAGCTCATGCTGCGCCGCTGTGCCACCGAGCGCGACGTCCTGCCGGCGGACCAGACGGTCGACGTGCGCTTCGACGAGTTCATGGCGGACGACCTCGCCATGGTCGGGCGGATTTACGAGCTCGCCGGCCAGCCCTTCGACGATCGCGCGACGGCCTCCATGGCCGCCTTCATGGCCGAGCACCCTCGGGGGCGCCACGGCGCGGTGGTCTACGACCTGGGCGAGTTCGGCCTCGACGCCGCCGAGCGGCGCATGGCGCTCGCCTTCTACACGGATCGCTTCGGCATCACGCTGGAGTCCTGAACCCGCCGGCGGTCCTCACCTGACCGCCGAGCTCACGAGCCGCCGCCTCCGGCGGAACACGTGCACCGCGAGATACGCCAGCAGGACGATGGCTGACGCTTCGTGCCACCCGATGAAGTGCACATGGAGCCCGAGCGTGGTCAGCGGGACCGCCGTGTGGCGCCCCGTCAACCAGTCCACCAGACCTGACACCAGTACGTTGAGGGTGAGGACGTCGACGCCGGGGAGCCCGAGGGCCACCAGCACCTTGATCACGAGCTCGTCCCTGGGCGGCGAGGAGAAGTCGGGCGGGGTGCGAGCCAGCCCGCCAGCTCGGCCTCCCCTCCGGCGTGATGTGGAAACCCTTCTGGGGCCCCTCGTCGGCCGAGTCGTCAGACTCGACGAGGCCGTCACGCTCGAGCCTCTGCAGGGTTGTGTACACCTGCCCCACGTTGAGAGGCCGGACCTCGCCTGTAGGCGACTCGAACTCCTGGCGCAGCTGCAGCCCGTACTTAGGGCCCTCGCTGAGGAGGGCGTGGCCGATGCTCATGACGGCTCGATTCGAAGTAGCATACTGAGTATTCTACGACGAACGAGCCCGGTTCCCGCTGGGGGCCAACCCCCGGAACCTCCACGGGCCAGCCGGGGGCCGGGCCGTCGGTCGGGCAACCGATGGAAGCCCGCCGGCTACGCGGATGGAAGGGCGGACCCGGTCCCGAGCAGCGTCTTGAGGCTGGCGACGACGGCCGGCCACCCGCCGGAGATCCCCTTCAGGAACTCGCTGCCCGGCTCGAAGCCGTGGTGGACGACGGTCAGCTTCACCACGCCCTCCCCAACCTCTTCGATGTCGAAGAGGACCTTGGAACGGGGCTCGGCCCGCCAGGCGCTGACAGATGTGCCGTCGAAGCCGGGCCGGGCGGCCCACTCGGGCGTGAACGTGTACCGGGTATAGGCCAGCCGGCGGTAGGGATCGGACTCGAGGATCAGCTGCTCAGGGTCGCTGACGACCAGCCTGGCCTCCTCGTAGGCCACGTCGTCGGTCGAGCCCTTCTGTCAGTCCGAGAGGTGCGTCAGCCCACAGCATGCCGGGTGCCGCCAGTAGCGCGTGGTGAAAGCCGGGTCCGTGAGGCCCTGCCAGACCTCCTCGGGTCCCTCGATCACGCTCATCGCATGCGCGAGAGCGGCGCTCGCTACAGGGCGGCGAGCACTTCTTCGACCGAGCTGGCACTGAGCCCGGGCCCCGGTTCGACGGCCAGCCAGCTGACGACGCCGTCCTGGAGGATCGCCGCGTAGCGCTGCGAGCGCGCGCCGAGGCCGAACCCGCTGCCGTCCATGGTCAGGCCAATGGCCTCGGCCAGCTCGCCGTTGCCGTCGGCGAGCATCACGACCGAGCTGCCGACGTGCTGGTCCTTGCCCCAGGCGCCCATCACGAACGGGTCGTTGACCGACACACAGACCACCTTGTCCACGCCCTTGGCGCGCAGCTCCTCGGCACGCAGCACGAAGCCCGGCAGGTGGTGGTCGGAGCACGTCGGCGTGAAGGCGCCGGGCACCCCGAAGAGGACGACCTTGCCGTGGCCCAGCACGTCGGTCGAGGTGGTCGCCTCGGGCCCCCTCTCGCCGAACGTGAACACCTTCACCTCGGGCACACGGTCGCCGACTGCGATCGTCATTCGATTCTCCTTCTGTCGTCGTGGTCCGGGATCAGGTTGCCATACCGCCCGCCAAGGCCCTCAATCGGCTGGCTGCCCTGAACTGCCGCCCAAAATCAGTCACGGAGTTGTAACCTGCCGCGGTCGCACCGCGACGGAGTCGTCACACGTGGGGATTGAGACCTTGGGGGTTGCCATGTCGCATTCGTATGACCGCAGGTCGTTCCTGGCCGGGGGGCTCGCCCTGGGTGCCGGCGCCGCCATGCTCGGCGCCCTGGGGGACGGGGCGGGTGAGGCGGGCGCGGCGGCGACCAACGGGCCCGGGAGGAACGGGGTCTCCAGCGCCAAGCCCAAGCGGGGCGGCTCGGTCACCTTCGGGATCGACACCGAGGAGAGCGGCTTCGACCCCTCGACGGCCCGCTGGGATGAGGGGGGCTTCCTCTACGGCCGCACGGTCTTCGACCCCATTGCCATCGTGAACGCCTCCGGCGGCCTAGAGCCGTACCTGGCCGAGTCGATCACGTCGAACGAGGACTTCACGTCCTTCACCATCACGCTGCGCCCGAACATCGTCTTCCACGACGGCACGCCGCTGGACGCCGCCGCGCTCCACCTCAACATCCAGAATTCAGCCACCTCCATCCTGACCGGGCCGGCCTTCGCGGCTTACTTCGCCGGCGCGTCGGTCACCGGGCCGCTCACCGTCACCATCGCCATGAAGGAGCCGTGGGCCCCGTTCCCCTACTACCTGGCCCAGGCCCAGACCGGCTACATCGCCGCGCCCTCCATGCTCAACTCCCCCAACGGCGGCACGTCGAACCCGATCGGCACCGGCCCCTTCGTCTTCTCGGACTGGGTCCCCAACAGCCACATGACGGCCACCCGGAACCCCCACTACTGGCGCAAGGGCTACCCCTACCTGGACTCCATCACCTACAAGCCGATCATCAACCACTCCTCGCGCGCCGACGCGCTCGAGACCGGCGAGATCGACATGATGCACACCAACTCCCCCGACGACCTTCTGCAGTTCAGGGGCGACAAGAAGTGGTCCTACTACGACAACAGCGGGCAGATCATCGGACAGCCCACGGTGCAGTGCATCATGCTCAACACGGCCGCCGAGCCCTTCAACAACCACACGCTGCGGATGGCCATGGCCATGTGCATCAACCGGGTCCAGTACGCCAAGGTCATCGACAAGGGCATCGACGCCCCGATGAGCGGCCTCTTCCTACCGGGGAGCGAGTTCTACACCAAGACCGCCTACCCGAGCTACAACCCCACTCAAGGCGCCAAGCTGGTCAAGCAGGTGCAGCAACAGACGGGCAAGCCGGTCTCCTTCACCCTCAACTCCACCAGCGACCCGGAAACACTGCAGGCCGCCCAGTTCCTGCAGCAGGCCTTCCAGACGGCGGGCATGACGGTGAGCATCAACATCATCGCCCAGGCAACGATCATCAACGACGCCCTGGCCGGCACCTACCAGGCCACGCTGTGGCGCCAGTTCGGCGCGGTCGACCCCGACCTCAACTACGTGTGGTGGAGCACGCAGACGACCGGCCCCCCGCTGCCGCTCAACATGGCCCGCAACTCCGACCCGCGCATCCAGACGGCGCTGCTGGCCGGGCGCACGACGACTGACCACGCGGACCGGGTCGCGGCCTACCAGAAGGTCAACCAGTACTTGGCCCAGGACGTCCCGTACCTCTGGTTGGCCCGCGACACCTGGGCCGTCGTCGCCAACCCCAAGGTGCAGAACTTCGCCAACCCGACCACGATGCAGGGCTCCAAGGCCGTCGCGTACGACGAGGGCGTGCTCTGGCCGACCCAGATGTGGGTGTCGTAGGGGGTTAGCGCATCTCGACGTCGTCGAGATACTCCTCGCGCCAGTGCGTGAAGCGCTCCTCGGGGAGGCGGAGGCAGTAGGTCGGCCGTAGGGCCGCGACGAAGTCGCGCTCGTGGCTCACGGCCACGATCGTCCCCGGCCATGCGCCGAGCATGGCGCCGACGGCGGCGATGGACGAGGGGTCCAGGTTGTTGGTGGGCTCATCGAGCAGCAGCAGGTTCGCCTCCCCGGCGGAGAGCATCGCCAGCCCGAGCTTGGCCCGCTCGCCCCCCGACAGCGTCGGGGGAAGCTGATCGGCGGCCTTCGACGGCAGGCCGAACGACCCCAGCAGCGCCCGACGGTCCCTCTCGGCCCTGAGCACGGCGTCGCTGACGTTGGCCAGGGCGCTGCGGGCCGGGTCGATCTGCTCGTGCTCCTGCGCGAAGTAGCCCACCTCGACGTTGGCACCGAGCTCGACGACGCCGTTGGAGGGCTCCTGCACTCCGGCGAGGCAGCGCAGCAGCGATGACTTTCCCGCGCCGTTGCGCCCGATGATGACGATGTGGTCACCCCGGCCGGCGTGGAAGGTCACGTCGGTGAGCACCTCGTTGGACCCGTAGCGCACTCCGAGTTTCGCCACCTCCAGGGGCGTGGCGCCCGACCGGGGCGGCGTGGGGAGCTTGAACTTGCTGGCGCGCTCGCGCTTGCCGACGTGCGTGCGCTCGGCCTCCATCCGCTCGACCCGCTTGTCGAGCGACTTCGCCTTGCGGGCCCGCTTCTCGGTGCTCGCCCGCATGGAGTCGGCCAGGGTCGAGAGGCGGGCGATCTCCCGCTGCTCCAGCTCGGATGCGCGCTCGCGCTGGGTCTGATCGGCCTCGTGCTGGGCCTGGAACCGCGAGTAGTTGCCCTTCCACTCGGTCAGCCGCTGGTTCGAGATGTGCAGCACCTTGGTGATGGAATGGTCGAGCAGCTTCAGGTCGTGGCTCACTACGAGCAGCGCGCCCGGGAAGCGAGCCAGCTCGTCGAGCAGCCACCGCTTGGCCGAGCGGTCGAGGTGGTTGGTCGGCTCGTCGAGGATCATCAGCTCGGGCTCCAGGAAGAGCACCCGCATGAGGTCCACCCGGCGGCGCTGGCCGCCCGACAGCTCGTCGATGTCCTCGAGGAGCAGCTCCTGGCGGAGGCCGAGCCCGTCGGCCAGGCGGGCCATCACCGACTCCGCCTCGTAGCCGCCGTTCGTCTGGAACTGCTCCTGGAGGTCGGTGAACAGCTCGATGTTCTCCTCGGAGGGATCCTCGGCCATGGCCCGGCGCGCCGCACCGAGGGCATCGTCGAGCACATCGAGACCCCGCGCCGAGAGGATGTGGGAGAAACCGGTCCGCTCCAGCCCGAGGCCGCCGGGGACCGGGGCCTGCGGCAGGTACCCGAACGAGCCGAGGAGGCGGACGTTGCCCCGGTGACGCAGCTGCGGGGCCGGCTCCCCTACCAGCACGGAGATGAAGGACGACTTCCCGGTGCCGTTCCGCCCGACCAGGCCCACCTTCTCCCCGGCCCCGACCACGAAAGAGGCGTCGGAGAGCAGCGTGCGGTCCCCGATTTCGATGGCGAGAGCTGATCCGACGATCACGGCACATTGTACGGGCGAGAACACCTGGTCGATACACTCCGCGAATGCCCGCTCTCGACCGCAAGTGGTGGACCCTCATCGCCGTCTGCACGGCCACCTTCATGCTGCTGCTCGACATCACCGTGGTCAACGTGGCGCTCCCTGACATCCAGCGGTCGCTGCACGCGAGCTTCTCCGACCTCCAGTGGGTGGTCGACGCCTACTCCCTGACGCTGGCGGCGTTCCTCCTGACCGCCGGCGTCGTGGGCGACATCTACGGCCGTCGCGAGGTGTTCGCGGCCGGGCTGGTCGTCTTCTCCATCTCCTCGCTGGTGTGCGGGCTCTCAACGGACCCGCTGATGCTGAACCTCGCCCGCGCCGTGCAGGGCGTCGGGGGCGCCATCATGTTCGCCACTTCGCTCGCGCTGATCGCCGGCGCGTTCGTCGGCCGGGACCGCGGGACCGCCTTCGGCATCTACGGCGCGGTCATCGGCGGCGCCGTCGCCATCGGGCCGCTGATCGGCGGCGCCATCACCAGCGGCATCGGCTGGCGCTGGATCTTCTTCGTCAACGTCCCCATCGGGGTCCTCGCCGTCCTGATCACCTTCTCGAAGATCGCCACGTCGAAGGACCCGCGGGAGCGCCGCATCGACTGGGTGGGCTTCGTCACATTCTCGGCCAGTCTGTTCGCGCTCGTGTTCGCGCTCGTGCGGGGCAACGACCTCGGCTGGGGCAGCGCCACCATCGTGGGACTGCTGCTGGCCGCAGCTCTCCTCATGGTGGCGTTCTTCATCAACGAGCGGTACACGGGCGACCCCATGCTGGACCTCGGCCTGTTCAAGATCCCCGCCTTCGTCGGGATCTCCGTGGTCGCC
>Ga0187883_10000925_pt1 | contig 18268 bp, 16 predicted proteins | sample June2016WEW_20_1_2_FD_132966 | JGI IMG/M metagenome (GOLD analysis project Ga0187883, IMG submission 132966) | Peatland microbial communities from SPRUCE experiment site at the Marcell Experimental Forest, Minnesota, USA - June2016WEW_20_10 | ecosystem: Environmental > Terrestrial > Soil >...
AATATGACCCACCCGCTCCAGCCCAGGCTTTGACTCTGGCGGCGGTGCGGCCAACGCCTGTACCGCTACAAAGAATGGAAGAAGGGCGATTTTGAGCAGCGCCCGCATGACGACCTCCACCGCAACAATTCATTTTTCCCAATGCATGCGCCGGAGTCAGCTGGATTGCAATCGCCAGGCCGAGCCAATGCCTCGGCCGACTGGATACAATGCACAGGCCTTCCACGCTGACGCCTTGGGCGCCGGGTAAAGCCAGTTTCCGCCCGCAATCAAGGCTTACCAAATGTCACGAATCTAACGTAAGAGCCGGCAAAGCGCTCAATAATTCCCGCGAGCCCTTCTTCCGCTACCTGCGTCGCAGCCTCGGCTGCGTCAAACCATGCGGTTTCTCTGTGTTCCTTTTCCGGCCAGTCATCAAGCTGGCGTTCCACCCGGAATGAGAAGACGCGCACCTGGCAAAGCCGTTCCTTCTTCGCCAGTTGCTTTTGGTAGTGGAAAGTGCCCAGCGGTCGCTTGCCGACGATGCAACCGAGAAGACCAGCTTCTTCAAAGGCCTCCTGGCTCGCGACCTCGGCAGGTTTTCGCCCTTTCATGGGCCAACCCTTGGGGATGACCCAGCGGCGCGTCTCGCGCGAGGTCAACAGCATGATCTGACGCCTGCCGCCCTCGCCTATACGCCAGGGCAGAGCCGCAAACTGTATGTCACCGAGTCGGTGCTTCGCCATGATCTGGTATTTAGCGCCAATCGAACGATGTTGCTCAACATTTCCATGTCCGACAACATCCATGATCGACGGAAACACAGCGTCAACATCGCCCGATGGGGTATCATGGTTCCGTCAATGTCTCGCAGACCTCTGGGGCGACGCACTGGTACAAATCGAGCGTTGTACTGGCCCGAACGGATCCGTGATCGGCGGCGACGACGGTGGATAGGCGCAACCTGAGCCTCACCGACGTCGTAGATTGCCAAAAACTGTTCCCCAGGTTCCGCAACGCTGACCAGGATGCCGCTAAACCAATCGTCCCGGCTCCGCATGGTGACCCGAGGTGGCATTGCACGGTATCGCTGGAGTCCTTCGCAACAATAACTTACATTCTTGCCATGCCGGACGACCTCTACGATCGAGACGCCCACGCCTGGTCGGAACGCCAGGCCGCCCTGCTGCGCCGCGTCGCGCGCGAGGAGCGGGTGAATGACGTCGACTGGGACCATGTTGTCGAGGAGATCGAGGACGTGGGGATCTCAGAACTAAACGCGGTGCAGTCGTACCTGGGCCAAATTCTCGTGCACCTGCTGAAGCTACATGGCTGGCCCGAGCTTGACTCCGAACAGCATTGGCGAGCCGAGAACGTCGCCTTGCAGACCGGTGTGGAGCGCCGCGTTGCCCCTTCGATGCGGCAGCGGATTGATCTGGCAAAGCTATATGACCGCACCAAACGGCATATTGACCTGATCCGCTACGGTGGCATGCCGGCAGTGGCGCCGCTGGCGAGTTGTCCGGTCACGCTCGACCAGTTGCTAACGGCCTCGGTCGAAGATCTGCACGCTCCACCAGGGATAGCTTGACCACGCTCCACCAGGGATAACCCCCCAGTCCCCGCGCCTTGCCCCGCAACCGCCCAATGCTCTATTGCCGCGCTGCACCAACCCAACCGAAAAACCCCCATGCCCGAGCGCCCACTCTCCTTCCAGGACCTGATCCTGCGCCTGCACGCCTTCTGGTCGCAGCAAGGCTGCGTCATCCTGCAGCCGTTCGACGTGGAGATGGGTGCCGGCACGTTCCATCCCGCCACCACGCTCCGCGCGCTTGGTGCGAAACCCTGGGCGGCCGCCTATGTGCAACCCTCGCGCCGCCCGACCGACGGCCGCTATGGCGAGAACCCGAACCGGCTACAGCATTATTACCAATACCAGGTCATCATGAAGCCCAGTCCGGAGAACGCTCAGGAACTGCTGCTGGCGAGTTATCGGGAGATTGGGCTGGACCCACTGTTGCACGATTTCCGCTTCGTCGAGGATGACTGGGAGAGTCCCACCCTCGGCGCCTGGGGTCTCGGCTGGGAGGTCTGGTGCGACGGCATGGAAGTCGGCCAGTTCACCTATTTCCAACAGGTGGGCGGCATTCCGGTCACGCTGCCAAGCTTCGAGATGACCTATGGCCTCGAACGCCTGACCATGTATGTGCAGGACAAGGAAAACGTCTTCGACCTGGACTTCAACGCCGCAGGGAACGGACAACCGGTCAAATACGGCGAAGTGTTCCTGCGCGCCGAACGCGAATACAGCGCATACAACTTCGAATATGCCGATACCGCCATGCTGACCCGCCACTTCGCCGACGCCGAGGCAGAGTGTGCGTCGTTGCTGAAACATAACCTCGCGTTACCGGCCTACGACCAGTGCATCAAGGCCAGCCATTTGTTCAACCTGCTGGATGCCCGCGGTGTGATCAGCGTGACCGAACGGGCGAGCTTTATCGGCCGCGTGCGCGCCCTGGCGAAAAGCTGCTGCGAGTCCTGGGTTGCGGGGGAACCCTGAGCATGGCGGCATTTTTCCTGGAGCTCTTCAGCGAGGAGATTCCGGCGCGCATGCAGCCTCGTGCCGCCGAAGATCTTGCCCGACTGATCACCGAGGTATTGGCCGGTCTGTCCCCAACCAACGTCCAGACCTGGTACGGCCCACGGCGGATCGCCCTCGCCGCCGAGGTCAACGCTCAGGTCGCTGCGGTCAGTTCGACGGAACGTGGGCCGCGGGCCAATGCGCCGGAGCAGGCGCTGCAGGGATTCCTGCGCAAGCATGGTGCCGCGCGAGACCATCTCCGACAGGAGGGCGATTACTGGGTCCTGGAGAAACAGGCCGTTGCGATCGCCGCGCCGGCGCTGATTGCGACCGCCGTGCCAGGCATGTTGCGGCGCTTCCCCTGGCCCAAATCCATGCGATGGGGCGGCACCAGCCATTTCACGTGGGTTCGGCCATTGCGTCGGATCGTCTGCCTGCTGGACGGCGAGGTCGTGCCATTCGACCTGCGGGATGGCAGCGATGACGGTCACGGTCTTGTTTCGGGCAACTTGACCGAAGGGCACCGGTTCCACTCGCCCGGTGCATTTGCTGTCTCGGGGGCAGCCGACTGGATCGCGAAACTGCGCCAGCATCACGTAATGGCCGATGCCACCGAACGGAAACGCACCATCGCCGAGGGCATCGCCCGCATCGCCGACGAAAAATCGATCACGATCGTCGACGATCCCGGTCTGTTGGACGAGGTCGCTGGCCTTGTCGAATGGCCGGTCCCGTTGGCCGGCCGGATCGCCGACGAACACATGGACCTGCCGCCGGAAATTCGCCAGGTCTCGATGCGGGTCAACCAGCGCTATTTTGCCACCCGCGCCGCCAGTGGCGACCCCTCCCCCTGGTTTGTCTTCGCCGCTAACATCGAGGCCGCGGATGCTGGCACCGCGATCATCGCCGGCAACGAACGCGTGCTGCGCGCCCGCTTCGCCGATGCGCGGCACTTCTGGGACCTGGACCGTAAGGCACGGCTGGACAGTCGGGTGCCGTCGCTCGACCACGTCACCTACCACGCAAAACTGGGCACCCAGGGGCAGCGCGTGAAGCGGCTGCGCCGCCTCGCGGAGCTGATCGCGCCTCGGGTGAACGCCGGCGAGGCGCTGGCCGATCGGGCGGCGGAACTGGCGAAAGCCGACCTCGTCTCCGGCATGGTCGCCGAGTTCCCGGAACTACAAGGTGTCATGGGCCGTTACTATGCGCTGCATGACCATGAAGATGCTTATGTCGCCAACGCGATCCGTGATCATTATGCGCCGCGGGGACCAACAGATCCGGTTCCGGTGGCGCCGGTCTCCATCGCGGTGGCGTTGGCCGACAAACTGGATCAGCTGGCATGCTTCTTTGCGATCGACGAACGGCCGACCGGGGCGGGCGACCCCTACGCGTTGCGGCGGGCGGCTTTGGGCGTGATCCGGATCATTCGGGAAAACGGGCTGCGGCTGAAACTGTTGCCGCTGCTCGATAACGCAGTCATTGCCGCTCGCCAGGCCGCCGGGGAGCATGCTGCCGGTCTGAGCGACGATCAGGTGGTCCGCGCGCTCAACGCGCATCCCGGCGCCGCGGCGCTGGTCGGCGCCAACGCCGCCAGGCGGGTCACACGGCCGGTGCCGGGGACCGACACGCACGTCGATTTGCTGGCATTCGACATTCTGGAATTTCTCGCCGAACGACTGCGTGTACAGCTCCGCGCCGAGGGCGCCCGCCACGACGTACTGACGGCCGTATTCGCTGCCGGTGCCGATGACGACATCACTCGGCTGTTGCGCCGGACCGAGGCGGTCAGCACGCTCCTGGGCCAGGACGATGGCGCCAACCTGCTCGCCGCCTACCGCCGCGCCGCCAACATCCTCCGGATTGAGGAGCGCAAGGACGGGCCGCATACTGGCGCCCCGGACTCATCTTTGCTGGCGGAACCGGCGGAAGAAAGCTTACATCGCGGTATCATCTCCGGATTGGCGATCGGGACCCTGGTGCATGACGAAAAATACGCCGAGGCAATGACGGAAATGGCGAAATTGCGTGGGCCGCTGGACGCATTTTTCGATTCCGTGACGGTCAACGCCGCAGAACCGCAAATACGTCGCAATCGTTTGCGTTTGCTTAATCAGGTGCGGACCACGATGGACCGCGTTGCGGATTTTTCCCGGATCGAAGGGTAATGGAGCAGCCATGACCAGGTGGGTTTACGGCTTCGGCGGCGGCGATAACGATGGCCGCGCCGACATGAAGAACCTATTGGGCGGCAAGGGCGCTAATCTCGCCGAAATGGCCTCGATCGGCCTGCCGGTGCCGCCTGGCTTTACCATCACGACCGAGGTCTGCACCGCGTTTTACGACAACGATAAGCACTACCCGGACGACCTCACGGCGCAGGTCGACACCGCGCTTGCGAAAATCGAGGCGGCCGTCGGCCAGAAATTCGGCAATCCGGACAATCCACTGCTGGTATCGGTCCGCTCCGGCGCGCGGGTATCGATGCCGGGGATGATGGATACCGTACTCAATCTTGGCCTGAACGACGCGACCGTGAAGGGCTTGGCGAAAGCCGCGTCGGACGAACGGTTTGCCTGGGATTCCTACCGCCGGTTCATCCAGATGTACGGCTCGGTCGTGCTCGGCGTCGATCACCACCAGTTCGAGGAAATCATCGAGTTCGCCAAGCTTGAGGCTGGCGTAACCGAGGACACCGGCCTGTCCGCCGCCGACTGGCGCCGGGTGGTCGCCGCCTACAAGGACCTGGTGGCCAAGGACACTGGCAAGCCATTCCCGACCGAACCGCACGAGCAGCTCTGGGGGGCAATCGGCGCGGTGTTCGGGTCGTGGATGAACCATCGCGCGATCACCTATCGCCGCCTGCATGACATCCCTGCCGAGTGGGGCACCGCGGTCAACGTCCAGGCCATGGTGTTCGGCAACATGGGCGACGACTGCGCCACCGGCGTGTGTTTCACCCGCGACCCGTCGACCGGCGAGAACATGTTCTACGGCGAGTATCTGGTGAATGCCCAGGGCGAGGATGTCGTGGCGGGCATTCGGACGCCGCAGCCACTGTCGAAGTCGGTCGCCCGCGACGGCGAGGTGGCGCTGGAAATCGCCATGCCGGCAGCCTACGCCGAGTTGATGACGGTGCGGGAGAAGCTGGAACAACACTACCGCGACATGCAGGACATCGAGTTCACCATCCAGCGGCACAAGCTGTTCATGCTGCAGACCCGCAACGGCAAGCGCACCGCGGCAGCATCGCTGCGCATGGCAGTCGAGATGGCGAACGAAGGTCTGATCGATCGTGCCGAAGCGGTGCGGCGGGTCAATCCGTCCTCGCTGGACCAGTTGCTGCATCCCATGCTGGACCCGAAGGCGCCGCGCACGGTGTTGGCCAAGGGCTTGCCGGCCAGTCCGGGGGCGGCCAGCGGTGCCGTGGTGTTCAGCGCCGATGAGGCCGAAAGCCGGGCGTTGAAGGGCGAGGCGGTAATCCTGGTGCGCATGGAAACCAGCCCGGAGGACATCCACGGCATGCATGCTGCTCGCGGCATCCTGACCACCCGCGGCGGCATGACCAGCCACGCTGCGGTGGTAGCGCGCGGCATGGGCCGGCCGTGCGTGGCGGGCGCCGGCAGCATCACGGTCGATTACGGCGCGCAGACGCTGTCCAGCGCCGGCAAGACGGTGAATGCCGGCGAGATCATCACGTTGGATGGTGCGGCCGGCGAAGTCTTCATCGGCAGCGTGCCGATGATCGAACCAGCAATGTCAGGCGATTTCGGCACGTTGATGGAATGGGCCGATGGGTGCCGCCGGATGGGTGTGCGCGCCAATGCGGAAACCCCGCTGGACGCCGAAACCGCTCGCAAATTTGGCGCCGAGGGCATCGGTCTCTGTCGCACCGAGCATATGTTCTTCGATCCGCAGCGGATCGGCGTGGTGCGGCAAATGATCATGGCCAGCTCGGCCGGCGACCGCCGTGACGCGTTGAGCCGGTTGCTGCCGTTCCAACGGGAGGATTTCCACCGGCTGTTCACCATCATGGCCGGGCTGCCGGTGACCATTCGCCTGCTTGATCCGCCGCTGCACGAATTCCTGCCGCACAGTTCGGCGGAAATGGAAGAAGTGGCGCAGGCCATGGGTGTCGACCTGGAAACCATCCGCCGCCGGGGCACAGAGCTCGCCGAGGCCAACCCGATGTTGGGCCATCGCGGCTGCCGGTTGGGGATTTCCTTCCCGGAAATCTACGAGATGCAGGCGCGGGCGATTTTCGAGGGCGCGATCAAGGTGGCGAATGAAACCGGCACCGCACCGCATCCCGAGATCATGATCCCACTGATCTCCACCCGGAAGGAACTGGAGATCACGCGGGCTCAGGTGGATGGCGTTGCGAAGGCGGTGTTTGCCGAGACCGGCACGACGATCGATTACAGCGTCGGCACGATGATCGAGCTGCCGCGGGCGGCGCTGTTGGCGGATCAGATTGCCGAGCTGGCGGACTTCTTCAGCTTCGGCACCAATGACCTGACGCAGACAGTGTTTGGGTTGTCGCGCGACGATGCTGGAACGTTCCTGCCGCATTATGTCGAGCTGGGGATTCTGCCGAAGGATCCGTTCGTTTCGATCGATGTCGAGGGCGTCGGCGAGATGGTGCGGATCGCAGCGGTGAAGGGGCGGAAGACGAAGAATGATCTGAAGTTGGGGATTTGCGGGGAGCATGGTGGCGACCCGGCCTCGATCGCGTTCTGCGAGTCGGTTGGGTTGGATTATGTGTCGTGCTCGCCGTACCGGGTGCCTGTGGCGCGGCTCGCAGCAGCGCAGGCGGCTCTGGGCGTGACGGGGGATCGAACGGCGTAGAAACCGACCGCCTCGGGCGAGCGCTAACGGCCACTATGTATTATCGGCGTCGCGCGTGTCTCTGGCATTCGCAGTTCGGTCGATGATTCTGGCGACCATATCCTCCGTGCCGACGGATCCCGCGTCGACCATCTGAAACCGGCGCAACCAGGCGGGAATTTCCTTATCATCCGCGCCCGGCAGAATGACCGGAAGCAGCGTTCCGCAGTGCGAGCGCTGCTCGCTGGCGGCGAAACCAGGTTCATACATTCCAAAATCAATCGAAGGGAAATTTGAGCCAGGCAAAGCGACGAATATACCGCTCTCCCTCACGCCCTTCTCGATCTCGGAGGTCCAGTCGGCGCCGCGTGGGATCGACGTGGTGTCTATCCAGACACGCTGGCCGGCCTGCGACAGTCGAGATGCGATATTCTCCGCTGCATCGTCGTCGGCGCGGAAACCTACGGTTGTACCGCACTGCTACCGTCATTTCCCGGACTGCTGCCATCATTTCCAGGAGCGGCGGAGCCGGTTAGGATGACGGCCTCCGATCGTTCGGACGCGATGACCGAAGGGCGCCTTTTGGGTAAATTGGACAAATGAGGGATGCCACGAACCAGGCTTGGGAGTTGCTCGATGCCGGCGAGCAGGTTCGCCGGCTCCGGCAAATGTTCGTTCAGTCGCCGAGTTTCTCTGCGCTCCTCCAGGGTCCTGAACATCGCTTCGTGCTGACCAACCCTGCCTGGCAGCAACTGATCGGGCATCGCGATGTGATCGGCCTGGCCGTTCGGGAGGCGCTTCCCGAGCTTGAACGCCAGGGGTTTATTGACTTGCTCGACAGCGTCTTCGCAACGGGAGAGGCGTTTGTTGGAAGCGACGTGGAAATTGTCCTTCGGCGCTCAGCGGGAGGGGCCACGGAAACGCGCTATCTGGATTTCGTCTACCAGCCGATCAAGGACGAGGCTGGCAATGTCACCTCGATATTTGTCGAAGGGGTCGACATCACCGACCGGCATACTTCGGAGGAAGCGCTGCGGAACTCCGAAGCCCGTTTGCGCGAACTGAATGCGGATCTCGAACGCCAGGCGATCGAACGCGCGCAAGCTCGCGGTTTGACGTGGAAATTGAGTCCCGATCTGCTTGGGGCGCTGAATTCAAAAGGATATTTCGAAACCGCCAACCCAGCATGGGAAACCGTGCTGGGATGGACCGAAGAAGAGGTCGTCAGCATGTCGATTTTCGAGCTGCTGCACCCGGACGACCTGGAGCACACACGCGCCGGCTTCGAGTTGACGCAGGTTGGTCAGCCAGCGCTGCGCTTCGCCAATCGATACCGCTGCAAGGACGGCAGCTATCGCTGGATTTCGTGGATCGGCATTCCCGAGGATGGCTATGTCTATTGCACTGGCCGGGACGTAACAGCCGAGCGAGCGGCTGAAGTCGAACTGGCGGCAGCTCAAGAGGCCCTACGTCAATCCCAGAAAATGGAGGCGATCGGCCAACTTACCGGCGGGATCGCCCACGACTTCAACAATCTGTTGACCGGCATCATCGGTTCGCTTGACATCGTTCGTACGCGCATCGCCGCTGACCGGCTCGAGGAGATTCCACGCTTTATGGATGCGGCGACTGCCGCCGCGCAACGGGCCGGAGCGCTGACGCATCGTCTGCTCGCCTTTGCGCGGCGCCAGTCGCTGGACATGAGGCCGAACGAGATCAACCGTCTCGTCGCGAACATGGAGGATCTTCTGAATCGGACCTTGGGCGAGCACGTTGAACTGAAATGCTCGCTCGCTCCGGACCTCTGGCCTGCCTTCACCGATGCCAATCAGCTCGAGAGCGCCGTGCTGAATCTCGCGGTCAATGCGCGCCATGCAATGCCGGATGGCGGCCGTCTGACAATCGAAACCACGAACGTCCATCTCGATGCAGCCTATACCGCAGGTCAGGACGATGTTGATGCCGGCGACTATGTGGTGATCGGGGTTTCAGACACGGGTTTCGGCATGCCGGCCGAAGTTGTGGCGAAGGCGATCAATCCATTCTTCACGACCAAGCCGGTCGGAGAGGGTACCGGCCTGGGACTCTCGATGGTTTATGGATTTGTTAAGCAGACCCGCGGCCATCTTCGCATCTATAGCGAGGTCGGGCAGGGCACGACCGTCAAGCTTTACCTGCCGCGCGCCCTCCAGGACGCCGTGGTTATCGAAAAGCGTCCGGAACAGGCTCCCCGAGGACAGGGAGAAACGATCCTCGTGGTGGAAGACGATGCGACGGTGCGGTTGATACTCGCCGATGTCCTGGAGGAACTGGGCTATAATGTTCTGCTGGCGTCCGACGCCCGTCCGGCGATCCCCATTTTACAATCAGACCGTCGGATTGACCTTATGGTGTCTGACGTCATGTTGCCGCACATCAACGGCCGGAAGCTGGCGGAAATCGCCCGCGCCTCACGGCCCGGCCTAAAGGTGCTTTTTGTCACGGGATACGCCGAAAACGCCACGGTCCGAGGCGATTTTCTCGATCCCGGCATGGACATGCTGACGAAACCCTTCGCTCTCGACGACCTCGGCGCCAAGGTTCGAGCCATGATCGAGCGGTAGTCCCGCCGGCTTATGTCCGTATGGCCTCCGGTTGACCCCTCACTTCGTCCGATGCTCCAGAAACGCCGCCACCGGCCCGGTGATCGGGTGCAGAAACTGCCCGAGCATCCCGCCCGGGACCGGCTTGACCGTGCCGTATTTCACCGGCCAGCGATCCTTCGGCAAATGCCACGTTCCAAACAACAAATCGAAGATCGGCGTGTGCGCCGTGTAGTTCTTGTCGATCGCCTCGGTATCCGACGCATGATGCCAATGATGAAACTGCGTCGTGACGATCACATAACGCAACCACCCCAGATTCATCTTGATATTCGAATGGATCAGCACCGACTGCACACTGATGAAAATCAAATACGCAAAGATCGTATCCTGCGGGAACCCCAGCAGGAAGATCGGCACCAGCACCAGCGCGCGCGTCACCAGCGGCTCCAGGAAATGCAACCGCGAGCCCGATAGCCAGTCCATGGTTTGCGGCGAATGATGGATGGCATGGATGCGCCACAACCACGGTACCTCGTGATAGGCCCGGTGTGAGGCATATTCCACCGCATCGGCGGCCAAAATCACCAACACGAAGCGCAGCACCGCCGGCATTGCCAGCACAAAACTCTGCACTTTTGCGTTCACCGCCCAGGCGAAGGCGTCATGCGCGAAATGGGCTGACGTGACGAGGAATATGCCGATCGCCAGGTGATTGACGCCAAAATACCCGAGATCGAGTTTCCAGCCATCGCGCAGCGGCGGCTGCTCGGGCCGCACCTGCGGGAACACCCACTCCAGCAAAACAAAGGCCGCGCCGGTAAAGAACAGATCCAGCACCAGCCAATCGAGCCCCAGATAAAATCTGGGCTGGTTGAAATCCGCAGAGGGAACATAAGGCCCGCCCAGAAGCATCGCCAGCAACAGGGCGCTGAGCCCAATCGCAGCGCGCAGACGCGGCCCGCCGAGCGCGATCGAGAGCACGCCAAGGCCCGCCGCGATTACCATCGACACCGCGAGCACCAGCCGCAGCAGCTCCACGTCGTAATGCGGCCTCAGTTCCGGTGTTGTCAGAAAGGCCGGGAAGCGCAGGCAAAGTACCGCGGCGACGCTGAGCAAACCAATCGCGGCGCAGATGAAACTCCCGATCCGGCCCTCGCCGATCCGTGGCCGTGCGTTCTCCATCGGAGGTGCATTCGTTTCAGACATGCAATTCGACCTTCTTCACGGCTCGCCTCAACGGCCTTGTGTTACGCCGGAACTTCAACTGACGGTAGCCCGCGCACGATCGCGCCTACCACCAGCGCGATCTGCGATCGCAATACCGGCAAGTCCATGGGCGCCACGCGTCGGTCCAGGCCAAGCGCCACCATGCCGTGGACAGCAGCGAAGATGCTGCGGCCCAGAAGGCCGCGCGCCGCCTCCGGCAGGTCCGGTCGCAACAAAGCGAGCGGACCTTCGATCCGCGAAAAGGCTGCGTTTTGGACGTCCTGGAACCATTGTGGGACGACCGTTTCGGCCGGCATTCGGTGGCTGAACAGGGCCTCCCAGCGCAATCGGTTGCGATCTGCATAGGTCAGGTACGCATTGGCCAACGCGGTGAGTTGCTGAAACGGATCGCCGCCCTCGATCCCGGTCATCTCGCGGTCGAGTGCTCTTAACGTATTGGCGTTGACCGCAAGGATCAGTTCGTCGAGGTCGGTGAAGACATTATAAATCGCGCCCAGCGAGCAGCCGGCCTGGTTGGCCAGATCGCGTGCGCGCAAATGGGCCAGACCCCGTGTCTCGATCTGGCGCTCTGCCGCGGCAAGCAATTCCGCCCGAAGATCCTGGTGGCGCAACGCGGTGGCCGGCCGCGCCGGACCGGCCAACGGACTGTGCGAACGTCGTTCAAATTTTTCCTGAACCATGTTCAAGTTCCTGGCACTTTATGAACGTCGTTCATAGACGGAGGTTGAACAGTGTTCGAGGAACTCATGACGTTATTGCGAGGCCAGGCCAATGCCGCCGCCGACAAACTGGCCCAGAGCAATGCGCTGATGATCCTGGACCAGCAAATCCGCGATGTCGGTGCCATCCGGTTTGCGAGGCGAGCGCTGGCCATAGCCATCGCCGAGGCAACTCTGGCGGCCGTGCGGACCCGCCAGGAGGCAATGATCGCGGCTGAAGAGGCTCTGGATGAACTCACTTCGACACCTGCGCGCATTGAAGACCGACTGGGCCAGGCTGGTTTCGGACCTGCAACCCGGCCGACCGCGGCCACTGTGCTGGTACGGCTCAGGCCACTGGCCATTACATAATCTTAACAGAACCAATGGTAACGGGAGAGTTACAATGACTATCATGGATAACGCGACCCCATCCGTGCCAACCACACTGAGCCCCGGCTGGGTGGCCCTTACCTACATCGGCTTCGGAACGTCTCTGCTCATGACAGGGGTCGGCATCGCGTTTCTGCCGATCGAAATCTGGATGCGGGGTTATTTGGCGATCGGCGTATTGATGGTGGTGCAATCCAGTATCACGTTGGCGAAAACCCAACGCGACACCGCTGAAAATGCCCGGTTGGTCAACCCCGTCGAGACGACGCGAACGGAAAAAATGCTGCTGGGTTCTTAGCGCTTCCGCTTAGCCTGGCGAGAGTCTGGCAATATTCCGCTTTCCGGTCAGATGCCAACATGGGTGCGATTTTCCAGACCCATACCGTAACAATCCTGCGCGTCGAGGTCAGGGCAGTTGCCGCCAATTTTGGCGGACGAAGCCGCGTGCATCGACATCCAGTATCTGCCGGTCGATCCGCGGCACGCCATCCTGGCAGCGCCAGGCATAAATCGTGTCGTGGCCCGCAGCTGCCAACGGAATGAACGTGTCATTAGGATGCTCGCGACACCACTCGAGCTGTCCGCGACCTGGCGCTCGGCTGATGTTCGCCCGGCCGCACACCAGATTGGCACCCACCGTGCAAACCAACACACGTCCGTTGGCACAGCGGAACACGGTGGATTTCACTGCCACGTCAGGGGGCATCGTTGTACCCAGCGCGGCGCCGGCTGCCGCCACGAGACCTTCCGGTATCGGCCGCAGCGCATTATCGTTGACGGTTCGCGCACAGTAAGCGCCCGGGGTCTCAGCATGAGCTCCCGCAATCGACCACGCCGCGAGCACAGCCAGCACGTAAAGACAACGTTTCCGTGGCGGCCTGGCCGTGCAGTGCGGCGCCATCAATGTCAGGGCCCGGGACACGGGCGTTCGGCTGCCGTACAACTCAATGCCCAGCCGGCAGGCGAACACCACCTGGGCCTATCAGGCCAGGATAGGGCGCCTTGAAGCGCCAGAACGTCCCGCTGATCATTTTTCCACCGGGCCGATCCCCGCCGGCAATGGCGGCAGACCCCACGACTGAACCGGGCCAGCGGTTTGTGGCCGGCCGGCATCCAAGGGGGCGGCGATGGCAAAAATGCTACTGACAAGTGTGGAGGCCAGACATTGGATGTACGTGTGACGGATTGGCATGTTGTTTGTGCTCCTTCCTCCCAATGCAAGCAGCATCGTGCCGGTCATAGGCACTGCGAGCAACTGATCGGTTGTTCAGGCAGGAATGTTTGGTCGCAGTTGCACAATGCAGCAATCCCGGAATTATCGCAGATATCCAGATTGAACGATGAGGCAAGCCGGCGTGCGAAATGCGGCGCATCAGGCAGCTGCGCCGCAGCGTAACCGTTCAGAACTTCCGTTTTTCGGCAGATCGCTTAAGCTTCACGGCAGGTAGTTCTGGGGAGCAAACGATATGGCAGACAAAATCCGGCTTGGCCTGATTGGTGCCAGCGTCGAGGGTACTTGGTCGGCGCGGTCTCACCTGCCCGCCGTGCGAGCCAGTTCGGCTGTCGAATTGACGGCCGTCTGCACCACCAGAGCCGACAGTGCCGAGGCGGCACGTCAGGCGTACGGCGCCCGCCTGGCTTTCGACGACTACCGCGCGATGATTGCCTCGCCGGAAATCGACGCCGTCGCCGTCGTCGTGCGGGTGCCATCGCACTATGCACCAACCAAGGCAGCGCTGGAGGCCGGCAAACACGTTTATTGCGAATGGCCCCTGGGCCGCACCACAGAAGAGGCCACGGAACTGTCGGCGCTGGCCACAGCCAACCGGCTGGTCACCGCGGTCGGCCTGCAGGCTCGGGTCAATCCAACCGTGATGTACATGAAGGAGCTGATCGAGAGCGGCTACCTGGGCGACATCATGGCGGTCCACGTCAGCGTGATCCGCGACGGCGTGTTGTCCCGACCGTCAAACCGCACATGGCAGCGGGATGTTGAACTCGGCGCCAACACGCTGACCATCGCTACCGGCCACACGATCGATGCGACGCGCTTCGTCGCCGGAGACTTTGGTAAGTTGTCCGCGGTGGTGGCAACTCAGGCGAAGCAGTGGCTGGATACCGGCAGCGGGACATTGTTGGACGTGACCTCGCCCGACAATGTGCTGCTCAGCGGCCGGCTGGCCAATGGCGCCGTGGTGTCGGTTCATGTCGGGGCCATTCCGTTCGCGGGTAGCGGCTATCGCATGGAGATCTATGGCCGCAACGGAACGCTGCTCGCTTCGGGCAACGATTCGCCGCAGTTGGGAGAAGTCGTGTTGCACGGGGTGCAATCGGGCAACACACTCGCACCAATGACGGTGCCGGACCGTTTCAGCGTCGTCACGCCCGGCACACCGACAGGGGAACCGATCAACGTCGGGCAGATGTACACTCTGTTCGCGCAGGCGATCCGTACCGGTGAAAGCCGCCAGCCGACCTTCGAAACCGCGGTCGATTTGCACCAACTGGTCGATGCCATCCGGCAGGCGTCGGATACCGGGCGCGAGGTAAGCGTCCGGTAGCCTGACGCCGCGCGTCTATTCCGCCGCCTGCTTTTGTTGCGCGTTGGCCCAATCGCGGGACACCGGCATATCGGCCTCGAACGGCGATTTAAGGTCGAGCTCCTTGGCGGTCTCGCGCAGCGCCGGCATTACTTCCTGCCCGAGCAGACGGATCGACGTGCGCGCATCCGCCTGGCTCATCCGCCCGTCATTGCCCCAGAACGCCATGATGCCAGGTCTGGTTTCCCGCATGATCGTGCGTAATGACGCCACCACCTGGTCCGGTGTGCCGGCGATGATTTGCAGGTCTCCGAGCTGTTGTTCGAACGTCTTGCGCGGCCGCGATGGAGATGCACTTTGGCCCGCCACAAAATTCACGAATGATTCGCGGGACGACGGCGAAAAGTAGCCGGACGGGCTGGCCCATACCGGTTTCAGACGGCCGGTGAACTCGCCGTCCATCCATAGGAACTGCCGTGCACTGGCGATTGCTGCCTCTTCGGTTTCCGCGACATGGCAACGAATAAGATAGCCACGGTTCTCCGGACCCGGGGTATAGCCGACCTCAGCCGCAGCTGCATCGTAACGCGCCCAGATCCTTTTGGTATCCTCGATCGAGGTGTTGAGGGCAATGTAAGGATAGCCGTGCTGCGCGGCCCAGATGATCGTTTCGTGGCTGATGACGCCGGGAATCCAGATCCGCGGATGTGGTTGTTGCAGTGGCAAAGCCCAGGGATTGACCACGCGCTGATGGTAATGTTTGCCTTCCCATCGGAACGGGCCAGGAACGGTCCAGGCCTTGACGATCAGGTCATGGGCTTCCTGGAAACGCTCGCGGTTATAGGCTGGGTTGACGTTGGTCGCGAGCTGCTCCTGCCCACCGCCGCGGACGAAGCCGGAGACCAGGCGGCCTTTCGACACCATGTCAATCATTGCCAGCTCTTCCGCCAGCCGCACCGGATTGTCGGTCAATGGCAAAGGATTGCCCAACAAAACGATCTTGACGCGTTTGGTCATGCCGGCGAGCAGCGACGCGAACACGTTTGCTTTGGCCTGCATACAGAATGGGGCGTTGTGATGTTCGTTCAGCATGATGCCGTCGACGCCCATTTCCTCGGCGTAGACGTAGTTCTCCAGGAATTCGTTATACAACCGGCTGCCGACCACGGGATCGAAGTGTTTATTGGACATCAGCAACGACGTGAAGCCGATCTCCGATCCGGCTTCGGCCGGATAGTCCTTCATCGGCTGCTCGGTGAAATACATCAGATGCATGGCTGTGCTCCCGTTACGGGGTTCAGGTGGACGCGATGAACGAAGTGATCAGGCGGGCCAGCGCAGACGGCTGTTCCATTTCGATCAGATGGCCGGTGCCGGCGATGATTTCACTGCTGGCATTGGGCAGCCGTTCGGCATAGAGCGCGGCGGCGCTGGCCGGCACGATACGGTCGGCATCACCGCGCACGATCAGTGCCTGCGATTGCACACCACGCAGCAGCCAGGGCAGCGAATCGTTGTACATGTACGGCTTCCACGCCACCCGGAACGACATTTCCCGGCACAAATCCCATTGCACCAATTGCGTGGTCGTCACGGTAGCGCCGTAATTCCTTTCGAATGCGCCCGGAGCGTGGAAGCCTTCCTTCACATATTCGATATAGCTGATCAGCGCCTGATCGAGGATCTCACCGTTTGGCGGCTTGACGCCCATCGGCCCGACCAATACCAGCCGCCGCGCGTCGGACGGTGCGAAGGTCGCCATTTCCGCAGCAATCCAGCCGCCAAAACCAAGCCCAATCAGGCTGGCGTTGCTCAGCCCGAGCTGATCCAACAAACAGCGGTGAACGACAGCGATGTCGCGGACACTCGCGACCCAGTCCGGTCGAGGCGATGCACCGTAGCCCGGATGGTTCGGCACAATTACCTCGTGGGATTGCGCCAGTTCATCGTAAAACGCCAGCCGCTCCAAGGTGCCGATGTCGCGATGCAGAATAACGACGGGCGGCCCCTCGCCGCCCCGGGTCACGTGCAAATCCGTGCCGCCGGCTGACACGATGCCGCTCTTCCAGTTTATCGTTGCCATCCGCTCGCTCCCGAAACTTCCAGCGGCGACTGTGCGACGGCCAGCCCGGTCATGCAAATTTCCGAACCGGGCGGCAAGGCTTGCCCGTTCCGGTTCAGCACGCTCAACATGGCCCAATAAAATATAAATCCGGAGGAAGCACGATGTCCGATGTTCTGGCTTTCACAACCGACTCGGGTGAGGAAATCGGCCCGCTTGAGGAACGCCATCTGCGATCGCCGATCTATCGCAACGCCACCGACACCACCCGACTCACATCCACCCATTGGCACATCGCCTGGGCAAACGGCCTCGGCTGGGGTTTCGATGGCATGGATGGTGCGATCCTGGCACTCGTTGCGCCAGTGCTGATGAGGGAGTTCGCGATCGATCTGGGCACGTTTCGCAGCGGCATACAGATCGCGTCGCTGGTTAGCATCATTGGCCTGTATTTATGGCCGTGGCTCGCCGACAGATTCGGCCGGCGCAATGTCCTCGCACTCAATATCGCGGTGTTCTCGTTGTCGATGCCGCTGGTGGCGTTGTCACCAGCCTGGGGCAGCTTCGTCGCCGCGTACTGCATCGTACGTTTCGCGTTGAACGGCGAATGGGCGGTCGGTTCGATGTTGGTCGCGGAAACCTGGCCGGCCCGCCTACGCGGTCGCGTGCTCAGCGTCGACCGATCTACCTGGAGCCTTGGCGCTGCGCTCGCGGGAACCATCGTGACCTTCGTGGTGACCGAGTGGGGCTGGCGAGCGGCTTACATCATGCCTGCAGTTGTCGCGTTGTTGGCAATTTATGTCCGACTGTTATGCCCGGAGTCGCCGTACTGGGTGCGCACGCAGGATCGCAAGCAGCGGATTTCGGAGCGCCTCGCCGCCGATCTCGCGCTCACTGCGGATGACCGCGATTGGATCGCAAAGACCCAAAGGCCCGGCTGGCGGCAACTCTTCCTGCCGGATCTGCGGCGCAATACAATCATGGCGACATTTGTCGCGAGCCTGGCGCTGGTCTCCTACAGCACCGTCGGATTGTGGATGCCGCTGTTCCTGGCACAGCAGCATCATTGGTCGACCGCGGAGTACGGCAGTTTTTACATCGGCTGGTCGTTGTTCTCGGTTACCGGGTTCTGGGTCGGCGGCTGGATGATCGATCATTTCGGACGCCGGCTTGGTTTTGCGATTTTGCTGGTGGAAGCGGCAATCCTCATGACAGTATGGATTTTCGCCGAGGGCAAAATCGCGTTGTGGCTGCTGGGCATGGGATGGGCGTGGGGCTTTATCGGCGTCTGGGGGCCGGTTACGACTTACACTGCGGAAATGTATCCGACCCGGATCCGTGGCGTCGGCAACGGCTTCTCCTGGTCTGTTGCG